>ERZ772772.489-NODE-489-length-24593-cov-5.760046_pt1 | contig 24593 bp, 16 predicted proteins | sample MGYA00511484_ERZ772772 | MGnify/ENA primary metagenome ERZ772772 (study PRJEB29015, sample SAMEA2737913) | human oral metagenome | biome: human oral; feature: human-associated habitat; material: dental | place: China | collected 2088 ... | reverse complement strand
CGGCCACTTCAAACACCATGCCGGGGGCGGTGAGCCGGCCGGTATCGCCTACCTGGCCGCCGCTTTCGGCATAGAAAGGCGTGGTATCGAGCACGACCACGCCGGCCTGCCCCGCTTTCAGTGCGTCCGCGCTGGCGCCATCAGCGTACAGCGCAACGACGCGGCAAGCGTCGTGGGCCATTTCCTCGTAGCCGGTAAAAACGCCCGCTTCGCCTTCGTATTCAAGCAGCTTATCCATCTTGAACTTGCCGGCGGCGCGGGCAGCGTCTTTCTGCTGCTGCATGGCGGCGTCAAAGCCGGCTACATCCACCGTCACGCCGCGCTCGCGGCACACGTCTTGCGTCAGGTCAAGCGGAAAGCCGTAAGTGTCGTGCAGTTTGAAGGCCACGTCACCAGGTAACTGTTTCCAATTTTCGCTTACTCTATGCACTCTCCACAGCAGTGGGTCTACAGAAATGCTGAAGCTAGTGTTCGCATCTGGGGTAGCAATTACAACAATGGGACGCTGCTCTGTATAAGCTGGCAGGGCAGCATGAGGCCCGTCTAGTAAAGGAATTAGCTGTGAGCGATGAATATCAAATGGGCCGTTTCCTAAGAACCACTCGTCAGGTTCATTTTTATATTTGGTAACTCCAATAATGTTTTCTTTATTTCCTGTCTCTCTCTTATAAGCCTCGCAAAGTAGATATTCATCATCCAGCCTGGATTCCAAAATCTGCATACCAGTCTCTAACGTCTCGAAGAAGCGCTCCTCTTCAGCCTTCAACGCTGCCATCACTTCCGCTTGCTGTGCCTTCAGGTGCGGGTAGGCGCTGCCCATTTCCCGCACCAAATCAGGCACGAGTTTGTAGAAGAAAGGCTGCTTCCGCCCCAGCTTGTAGCCGTGGCGGATGGCGCGGCGGATGATGCGGCGCAGCACGTAGCCGCGGCCTTCGTTGCTGGGAATGACGCCGTCCGCAATCAAAAAAGCGCAGGCGCGGATATGGTCGGCAATCACTTTCAGGCTGGGCACGTCCTGGCTGTAGGGCACGCCGGTTTCGCGCGCGGCGGCCTGAATCAGTTTTTGGAACAGGTCAATTTCGTAATTGCTGTGCACACCCTGCAAAATGGCGGCCACGCGCTCCAGCCCCATGCCGGTATCAACGCAGGGCGCGGGCAGTTTGGTGACACTGCCGTCTTCGTGCATTTCGAACTGCATGAACACGTGGTTCCAGATTTCGATGAAGCGGTCGCCGTCCTCATCGGGGCTGCCGGGGGGGCCGCCGGGGATGTGCGGGCCGTGGTCGTAAAAGATTTCGCTGCACGGGCCGCAGGGGCCGGTGTCGGCCATCATCCAGAAGTTGTCGCTTTTGTATTTGCCACCCTTGTTATCGCCAATGCGGATCACGCGCTCGGGCGGCAGGCCGATGATTTTCGTCCAAATGTCATAGGCTTCGTCGTCCTCGTGGTAGACGGTGGCAAGCAGCTTTTCGGGTGGCAGGCCATACACTTTGGTCAGCAACTCCCAGCCCCATTGCAGGCTTTCTTTCTTAAAGTAGTCGCCAAAGCTCCAGTTGCCCAGCATCTCGAAGAAAGTGTGGTGGCGCGCCGTGTAACCGACGCTTTCCAGGTCGTTGTGCTTACCGCCCGCGCGCAGGCAAGCCTGCACGCTGGTGGCGCGTTTGTAAGGGCGTTTGTCGGTGCCGAGAAACACGTCTTTGAACTGCACCATGCCACTGTTGGTGAACATGAGCGTGGGGTCGTTGGCGGGCACGAGCGAGCTGGAAGCGACAATCTGATGCCCTTTGGATTCAAAAAATTTAAGGAATTTTTCGCGGATTTCAGCGCTTTTCATTGATTTTTCCCGAGACGGAAGAAGGCGTTACGGAAGAAGCATGAGGGTTGCAGATGGGTTGCAGATTCTAACACTGCCGAATGGCTCCGCCCATGCTCACCGCGGCGACGGCGCGCAGCAACCGGGCAAAAAAAGGATTAGGCCACGCTGGCACAGCGCCAACAAAAACCCCGCCACACGGGCGGGGTTTTCAACCCGGACGCAGCCACCGGCGAGGCGACCGGGCGAAGTGAAAGCGGGCTTATTTGCGGCGCTTGCCCTTTGCCGGTGCACGTGTGCCCGCAGACGACAGCGCTTGCGTCCGCGCCACGGCGTTATCCAGCGCTTCCTTGGCCGGTTTGCGATTCGCCCAGACGGCTTCCAGCTCTTCGTCGATCACGATACGCATCCGTTCGTTCTGCGCCGGACGCAGCTTCGGCATAACGGCATGCTGGCTCAACTGTCCTTCCGCCACGCTCAGCGCCGCCATATCCTGGTTCAGCAGACGGCTGGAGGCAGTCGCTTTGGCCACGGGCGTTAGCGGCAGAAAACCGCCGGCTGTCGTCATGTTAATCTGCACTTCCGGGCTGAGCAGATAGTTCACAAACTGTGCAACACCGCGAGTTTCCGCAGGGCTGAGCTTGTCAAGCGCCCACAGTGAGGCGCCGTCGGCCAGCGTATTTTTCGGCGCGCCATAAACATCATCGTGATACGGCAACGCAGAAACGCCCGCTTCGACCGTCTTGTTCGCCAGCAGCTGCGGGTAGAGCGAGGAGGTGCTGGTCAGCATTGCGCATTCGCCGCTGGCAAAGCGCTTGTCGCCCTCGTCGCGGCGGCCGGCCGGATGGAAATAATTGGCTTTGACCCAGGAAGCCATCATGGCGATGTGCTTGACCTGCGGCAGGCTATTGAACATCGGCCGTCCTTTGGCATCGCTGACGCTGACGCCGTCCCAGGCACTCAGGTTATCGATAAATACCCACACCGGCCATGAAGTCGTGAAGGGGCAAGTGACGCCCGAAGCGTACAGGGCGCCCGCCGTATCCTGCATCTGCTCCCAGGTCTTCGGCGGCGTGTCGGGATTCAGGCCCGCCTTGCGAAACGCGGCTTTGTTGATATAGAGCACCGGCGTCGAAAATGCCAGCGGCAGGGCCGACAACTGGCCGCGCCCATCGACCAGGCCTTCGCGCAAAGCAGGCGAGAGCTTACGGGCATCGAAGGGGATTTTGGCCGCCTTCATGATCGCATGCAGCGGTTTGAAGTGCGCACGCTGTGCGACGAACTGTTCCCGTTCGGCGCTCGTCACCAGATTCAACTGTTTGGGCGCTTCGCCCGCCGCGCGGCGCACCAGCGTCACCCGCACGTCTTTATGCTGATTGTTGAATGCATCGATCAGGGGCATGATGCGTGCCACGCGATCTTCTTCGAGCTGATGGCCGAGCGCAATTTCAGCCGGGCCGCTTGCCGGCGCGGCAGCAGCTGGCGCTTTACGAGGCGCCTTGGCCTTGCCACGCGCCGGCGCAGCAATCAGTGAGGAAGAAAAGACAAAGGCGCCCAGCGTCGTTAGCGAAATTGCCAGCCATGTTTTACGCATTTTTTATTCCTTCAGAACGAAAAATGCCATTATAAGGACAGAGGCATCGCTTGTCCGCCCCCAAATGACATGGCGGCGGCGTGTGCGTCGTCAGCCGGATACACTATATCTATGCGTGTATAATCCATCGCCTATGTCCATGTATTTGCATCATTTACCTACAGGCGCTCCCGATGCGGTTTGATGAACTCGGCCTCGCGCCAGAACTCCTGAAAGCCATTGCCGACGAGGGTTACACGCAGCCGACGCCGATCCAGGCGCAAGCCATCCCCATCGTACTTTCCGGACGCGATCTCATGGGCGGTGCCCAGACCGGCACCGGCAAAACAGCGGCGTTCGCGCTGCCGCTTCTGCAACGCATCCTGCCGTTCACCAGCAACAGCCCCTCACCCGCGCGCCATCCCGTACGCGTTCTCATTCTTGCGCCGACGCGTGAGCTGGCCATTCAGGTCTACGAGTCTGTCGTGACTTACGCCAGATATTTGCCGATCCGCAGTCTATGCACTTTCGGCGGTGTCGACATCAAGCCGCAGATTGAGGAAATCCGCCGCGGGGTCGAAGTGCTTGTCGCCACCCCTGGCCGCCTGCTCGATCTGGTCGAGCAAAAATGCCTGAATTTTGGCCAAGTACAGGCGCTGGTGCTTGACGAAGCCGACCGCATGCTCGACATGGGCTTTATCCCCGATGTCACACGTATCATCAAACTGCTGCCCGCGCAGCGGCAAAGCCTGTTGTTCTCGGCCACTTTTTCGGAAGAAATCAAAAAGCTCGCCGACAAAATGCTCCACGCGCCGACGCTGATCGAAGTGGCACAGCGCAACACGGTATCGGAAACCATCGAACATCGCGTGCACCCGGTCGCAGCGACCGCCAAACGCGCACTGCTCGTCAAGCTGCTGCGTTCGAAAGAGTTCACGCAAGTACTGGTCTTCACACGGACGAAAATCGAGACCAACCGGCTTGCCCGGGAACTTCAGCGGGCCGACATCGCAGCAGATTCAATCCACGGGAACAAGAGCCAGAGCGATCGTCTGAAAGCCCTCGAATCCTTCAAGGAAGGCACGACGCATGTGCTCGTTGCCACCGACGTTGCCGCACGCGGGCTGGATATCGACGATCTGCCGCATGTCATCAACTACGAGCTGCCGCATACGCCTGAAGACTATATCCACCGCATTGGCCGCACCGGGCGCGCCGGCAAGCATGGCACCGCCGTTTCCCTGGTCACCGCCGATGAGGTGCGCTATCTCGTCGACATCGAAAAGCTCATCAAAAAACCCATTGAGCAGATCATCATTCCCGGTTATGCGCCGGATGAGGACTATGAATACCCACCGAGCGGAAAGAAAAAACGCTCGTCGCGTACAGCCGGCCACGAGGTATCCGCTACATCATCGACGCGTGGGCGCCGTGCGATCAAGGCATCCGGGGCACCAGCGCCGATCAGCACGATCGCGCCCGACGGCTTTGACTTCAGCAAACCCTACGAACCCAGGCAGAGCGCATCGTCTGCCGCCGAGCAAACACGTGCATCCGCCGCCCCCGGCCTTGACCGGAAGCGCAAGCCACTTGCCGCGCTACTGGGTGGTCAACGCTCGCCCAACAAGGCCAATCCTGGCCAACATTCCGGCCAATAATCAAAGCGGTGAGATTAACTGGCGGCCGGACTCCGCGCCGTTCCGACCAGGGTATTTCCTCAGCAGTCGCTACCCAAGTCACTTCGCAAAGTCATTTTTCCCGCCCTTTCCCTCGTTTTCCCGCTCTATCCCGGCTCGGCTCGTTATCTTCCGATTATTTCACATCCGCCGGCTTATGCCGCCTGAAAGATTTGGAAGTGCCCCTGCGTTTGCGGGAATCCGTCGGGCGCGTGGGCGGCGGATTCCCCACCAATTTGAGCACCGCCACCGAAACATTGTCCCCGATGCCTTGCGCCCTCACCCTTGCCTGGGCAATCAGCGCATCACACGCCCTACGCGCGGATAGTTTGGTGACAACCAGGCCAAGCTCGGCGTCCGTAAAGTAATCCCAGAGGCCGTCCGAACACAGCAAGAAAGCGTCACCCGCCCGCAGATCGTTCGCTTCTCCATAATCAATATACGGTGCTTCGATGCCGCCCAGCGAGGTCACGAGCACATTACGGCGCGGATGTTTTTCCGCCTCGTTCGGCGAAAGCAAACCATTCGCCACCAGAAATTCGACATAGGAATGATCCGTTGTCCTCGATATCAGACGCTTCCCGCGGAAATGGTACAGGCGGCTGTCACCACAGTGCGCCCAAGTCGCCTTATTGGATTGCAGCAGCAGCATCACGGCCGTGCTGTGCGGGTCTTTTTCATTGACGAAGCGCAGGGCTTTGATCAGCATGTGCGCTTCGTTAATATTGGCTTCGAACAGCTGCTGCGGCGATTCATGGCGTACAAAATAACGCTCGAAATTGCCGCGTGCCGTATGGATGACCTGCTGCGCAGCAAGCGCCCCGCCGGCATGACCGCCCATGCCATCCGCCACAACGGCCAGCACAACGTCACCGCTCGGGTGCGAAAGCAGGACCACACGATCCTGTTGTTCGGCGCGGTCACCCTGATGCTGCGCAACACAGGCATCAATACTAATCGCCGTCTGCTTTTTTAACATCTTCCCGCATATTCCATTGAGTCGGTATCCGCACCGACGCCTTCCGCTATAATCAGATCACGGTATGAGACACCGCTTTTTTCTACCGTCTTCCATCTATTTTCCTTGGGAATAGTCCTATGAGCAACCGTCTCTCACAAATTGTCACCCGTACCGGCGATGCCGGCACCACTGGCCTCGGCGATGGGTCGCGCGTCCCCAAAGACTGCCAGCGCATCGATGTCATCGGCGAGGTCGATGAACTCAACTCGACGCTGGGCGTACTGCTTGCCGAAGATCTGCCGGAAACCATCCGCCAGCCCTTGCTGCAAGTGCAGAACGATCTGTTTGATCTGGGCGGTGAAATTTCCATCCCCGGCTATGCCACCATCGGCGAGACGCACATTCTGCGCCTCGAACAACTGGTCGCCGACTTTAACGCCGAACTGCCGCCGCTCAAGGAATTCATTCTGCCCGGCGGCACGCGTGCCGCAGCGCTGGCGCACCTTGTCCGCTCGGTTTGCCGCCGCGTTGAACGCCGCGTCGTCAGTCTCGGCAACAACGAGCCGCTTTCCGAATACGCGCGCAAATACCTCAACCGCCTATCCGATCTGATGTTCGTCCTCGGTCGCACGCTGAACCGGGCCTCCGGCCGCGGCGACGTACTCTGGGTTCAGCACAAGCCCGCCGCAAAACCATAACGGCGACACAGCGCCCAAGCCGCCTGCCGGTTCAACAACCGTGCTGGCGGCAATGCGCTTCATCCGGAAAATAACGCGTGCAAAAATCAAATCGCATCTGTGAGTCGGCAACCCTTCGGGAATGTGCTAAAAGCGCTCGTGGATTCGCTGCAGCACACGGCTATGATAGGCCGGATAAGCGAGGCCCTGCCCCAGAACCATCCAGTAGCGCGCTCCCAGTACAGTAAAATCGCGCACCTCGACCCGACCTCTGACGAAAATGGGGCGCACAATCGTCAAGAGACGGCGCGGGCATAAAGCGCCTGCAATTTTGCCGGACAGTATGGGTGTCCTGTCCGGGCCTACATTGCTTCTAGCGTTTCTTTGACGGTGAATTGTCTTCCTTGGGCGATGGCGCAATCTCCTGACGCACCGCTTCAACCAGACCATTGAGATCGCCGCCTTTCATGCCGATCTCGCCTAATACGGCATCGAGAATCGGCTGCTGCGCACGATAAGCCAACGCCGCCGAGACCGCCTGCTCGGCAAGATTGCCGCTACCGGTAGAAGCCGCTTCGCCCGCCGCGCCGGGGCCGCCACGATTCAGGCCGTCGACCTGAACAATCTTGATACCGTCGATTTTTTCCATCGGCTTCACCGACGCCATAATGATTCCGGGCAAGGCATCGAGTAGCTTCATCTTGATCTGCATGGCAATCTGCTCGGCCGCCAGCGTATTCAGTGCGGCATTGCGCATTTCGATGCCGTTGGCCTCGACCTGATACTGAACCTGCTGTGCTTCGGCTTTGATCTTGACCGCCTCGGCATGATTTTCTGCGGCATCTTTTTCCGCCTCAGCCGCAATGCGAATGCCGATGGCGCCCTGTTGCGCCGTCTGCTCAGCAGCGACGATGGCAATCTGCTTTTCGCGCTCGGCAATCGCCACTTCGCGCGCCGTCTTAACCTCTTCCTCGGCGCGTGCGGCCAAAGCGCGCGCTTCATTGGCCTGCTTTTCGGCCTCAGACTGCGCCTTCGATTTCTCGGCGATAGAGATCAGTTTGTCCTGATCGGCAAGCGTCGTCCGCTTTTCCTGTTCGATCTTCGCCACCTTCACTTCGCGATCCGCCTCAATCTGGCGCTGTTGAACCGCACGATCCTTTTCGACCTCGGCCTCCTGCACCAAACGTTCGGCGTCGATCTTGGCCTGCTTCGCCTCGCGCTCGCGCTGCGCCGTCACTGCCGCCACTTCAGCCGCCTGCTGGGCATGGCGCTCTGCCACCTCTTGTTGCTGCTGCAAGGTGGCAAATGTCTCTTCCTTTTCGATATTGAGTTTGAGCTGAGTTGCCTCGTAGTTTTTCTGGGCGATCGCCACCGACGTATCCTGTTCGATTTCGTTGCGCTCCTTGGCGCGTTGCTGCGTCTGTTGCGTCAGCTTGGTCAGGCCTTCAGCATCAAAAGCGTTCTGGGCATCAAAGAATTTGATCGGTGTCTGGTCAAGACGGGTCAGACTGACCGATTCAAGTTCCAAGCCATTTTTCAGCAAATCCTCGGAGACGGCATTCTGCACCGCCTGAATGAAATCAGCGCGCTTGTCGAGCAACTGGTGCATGCTCATCGAAACCGCCGCGGCGCGCAGCGCATCGACAAACTTGTCTTCGACCAGCTCCTTCAGCGAATTGGGCGCCATGGTTCGTTGCCCCAGCGTTTGCGCTGCATTGGCAACGCCTTCCGAACTGGGGATGACGCGCACGAAGAAGGCGGCGACGGCGTCGACACGCAGACGATCAAGCGTAATCAGGCTGTCCGCTCCGGCGCGGGACGCTTCGAGCTTGAGGGTATTCATATTGATGTGCACGATCTCATGGAAGACCGGAAGCACAATGGCGCCGCCGTCCATGACGACCTTTTGTCCGCCCAGCCCCGTCCGCACAAAAGCCAGCTCCTTCGAAGCGCGCTGATAAAGGCGCGAAAGCACTAAACCGACAAGCAGCAGGCCGACGAGAATGGCGACGGCCAGAACAACGATCGTGACGAGATTCATCATAGCTCCCTTAAAAACTGGTTATGAAATCAACGCAAATTTCCCTGCATCAGTGGTTTTACAACAACTCCGGATGCGGATTGGCAATCACCAGAAAACGCGAACCGGAAATCTGTTTGACCAGCAGCACCGATTCACCGGAATTGAGCGAAACATCTTCGCCATCCGGCTCGACATGGACATAGAGCGTCCGGCCGTGTGCATTTTTGACCCGCGCCTGCGCAGGATACCCTTTGCGCGCCGTGCCGTTGATGATGACCGCCACATGCCCGACCAGATTTTCCAGCGGCTCGGCGCTACTTTCGTCGTAGGGGACGAGGCGGGCAATGGCTGCGGCAGAAATCCGCACAACCGGCAGGGCGCCGCAAAAGGCGGCGACCGCCGCGACGAAACTCGGCAAATAGAAGCCAAACAATGCCTGAACGAGGCCATTGAGCACAAAACCAAGTACCGAGAATGCCGTCAGCAAGATGGCGAAAATAATCAACACTGGCACCTTGCCAACATGCAGCCAGCCAAGCCATGCGTCGAAAAAGCCGGCGCTCTCACCCACCGATGGATCGGGGATCAGCTCGTCGAGCCAGCCCGACAGGCTAAAGCCAAGCAACAGCGCCAGCCCCTCGATCACTGCCAGGGCAATCAACAACATGAGCGCCAGCAGGAAAGGCCAGGATTGCGGGACAAAAAAGAGTTCCATCGCAATTTCCGGTCAGGTCAATCCGGCACAGACGCATCCGGCAGCGCCTTGGCCGCCTTGATCGTTGCCAGACGCTCACTGATCCGATGCTCGCGTTGCAGTTCGGCGATTTCCTTGAGTCTGCCCGCATCCCCCACCAGCCCGGAGGTCAGCCCGGTCGCTCCGGTCTGACGCGCCAATACCCGGCCAAATGAAGCCGCCGCGCCGTCCGCGCGCATCTGACGCCCGTATCCGTCATCATGGGTTTCCGCAACATCCGCCGCTGAAGGCGCACGGCCTAGACGCGCATGATAATCGGCAAGCAGTTGTTCCAATTCACGTTTTTTGGCAAGCAGCGCAACGACATAACTCTCCAGCTCTTTTGCCTGGTCAGACTGCTCATCAAAATTTTTTTGCAACACAGGCAGCAAATCTTCAATATCCGCTTGGCGACCAATCGCCGTTCGCGCCAGATCTTCACGGCCATTTGCCAAAGCGGCGTCAATCTGGGCAGAGAGTGTTTCATGCTCGGCGTTCAGGCGCGCCATCTGGCTCAATGCCAGGTGTTTTCCGGCTTCAGCCCGACCCAAATCGCCGCGAACCTCATCGGCAACCTGTTCAATCTCGCGTATCGATTGCATCATCGACGCTTCCGGCGCCAGATTCTCAGCACGATCAAGCAAGGCATGCGCACCGCCGGCAATCAGACGGGAAATACGGGTTGTAATGCTGTCAGCCATTTTTACGCTCCTTCTCTCTACGGGTTGCAATGATTTCCATAATTTCGACGATGCCCGGCAGATAGCGTTCGATGGATTCCCGCTCGTAAACTTCCGGCGCAGAAGTCACCGCCGCGCGCAAAATCCGCGTCAGCAGGCGGAAGCATTGCTGGGCGAGCGCCGCCTCCAGTTCTTTTGCCATCGTTTCGCCCGCCTCCGCCGTTTCGCTGACAGGCATCGACGAAGCCAGAATCGCCATCAGCTGCGGCACGGTTTCCAGCGCTGCACCGACCAGTTCCGAATGCCGCATACTACGGCGCTCCCAGACGGCCACCGAATTTGCCAGCGCCTGCACCAATCCTTTCATCGACTCAGCGCACATCTCCGGATCAGCGCGTTCCGCATCCTGTTGACGACTGCCGGCAACCAAAGCGCGCAGCTTTTCACTCGGCGTTTTACCCGTTTCCGGACGTGCCGACAATAACCACTGAAAATCCTCATCCGGCAATCGAATTGAAAGCGTCTGCATCTGCGCCATACTTGTCCTCATTAGTATGTAATTCATATAACTCTGCATCAAATATAAAACAAAAGAATTCAAACGTAAACACTTGCATTTGTAAATTACAGGCATGCGGCCCAACGCCATCCAGCGCACTACACCGCCTGATCTTTGCTTTTAGAGTCAAAAAATGCGTGCGGAAGCGGACAAATTTTTCATGCACCATCCATCCGGAAAGCCGGAAAGGCACATTCCGAACCCGCATTATTCGCCGCATGAGAACCCGCTGCCGGCTTGCCACCATGGGCTGCAACCCCGGTTAACGCGTGGCTTGCGGCGACACGCATTGCGCGATGCACGGAGAAGGCATTTTTGCCCTGCCCGCCGCAAGCGCAATGCCGCGCTGGACACACTTCCGGCACCTTGCTCGGCAGGCATTGAAGTGATCCAGCGCCCCGTCAATGAGCGTGCGGATCCTGAGCGCCATCAACTACGCGGCAGATTGTTGCAGGTGACGCCCTCGTTCTACGGGAAATTCGGCCCGCGTGCTCCCTCAAATTCACACGTAAAGAAGAGCACATCCTGTTCCCTGCGCAGCCTCCAGAGCAATGGGTCGCCTGGTATTTCCAGCATGTCAGCCGTTAGCAGTTGCCCGGGCCGAGTGTCACATTTGAGCTGCGCGCCATCGGCAAGGTAGAACGGCAGCTGGCGATTTCCGGCGATCGGCTCGGCGGGCAGCAAAATACCTTCCAGGCCGGCAATTTCATGATGATGCCCTTGCGCCGCAAACACCGTTCCCCGCTGGAGCGGCGCCGTCACGCGCGCAACGACGTCGTAACGCGGCCGCGGATGACGGGTACTGGTCGGCATACCGAGCAGCGCGCAGGACAGGATACTGAAGATTGCCTCAAAGCCAAGATAATGCGCCGGGTAATAAACCAGCGCGGTCTTACCGTTGCGGCTGACGGGAACGCCTTTTTCCTTCAGCACCCGCCAGGAGGCCTCATCATCACACGCCACGACCACATACACACCGCCGCACAGGCTCTGTTCGTCCTCGCGGCGGAGCAGGTTGACGACGTCGATGCGCCCGTTATCCGCAAAAATCCCGCCATCGCGTTCAGCGCACATGAGATCGGGAATTTCGACGGCACGCGCGATCGGGCAGTAAAAGGCCGGCACATCCGGCGCAAAGCCCTCCAGATGGTTGAGCACGATGCCCATCTCGGTCAGGTCGGGGATCGCCCGCTGCCTGACCGCGGACAGCATCTGACTCCGCCGCGCCAGTGTCGCACGGCAATCCTCGCCCAGCGCCCAGACGGCATCAAAATCCGGCACGGCGATTTCCTGGCCATTGACGCATATCGAGCCGGTCTTCGGATCGTAGATGAAATCGTATTCACTCGCCTTGCCAATGCTTAACACCGTCAGCCCGGCCGTGCGCACCCAGGTGTACAAACCAATCAGCAGCGATGGTTGGTCTCCTTCGGCCAGCGAGTAGACAACGCCTTTTTCCCGCGCCTTGCGGGCGAACAACGGCCCCGCCACCGAGTCGGATTCCTTGGTCACCATGACCACATGCTTACCGTTTTCAATGGCGGCGAGGACATGCGCTGCCGCCGTTTCCGGCTTGCCGGTGCCTTCGATCACCACATCGAAGGGCATGCGCATGGCAAGCAACGCATCGCCAAACACCAGAAAAAACCCGTCCTGATACGCTTTCATCCCCGCCGCATAGCTTTCGCACACGGCAATCCGGTCTTCCGCAATGCCGAGCGCACGGTAAGCCGCCACGCACTTGTGCACATCCCGTCCGCACAGCACGCGAATACTCAACCTGTCGCTCCGCGCGGCGTAATAAAAAAGCGAGTGGTTAAAACCGGCCACACCGATGATCGCCAGCGCCACCGTTTTTCCGGCTGCAGCATCAAACAAGAGTTCGTAATTCATCAGCGCCTTCCTGCCAGGCAAGCTGCGCCGGCGGAGACCGCCTGGCGCAGCACCGTCAACACCAACCCATCAGCGACCATCTGCCATCTGCCGGCACTCTGACCGGCTTTTACGTCTTACGCCTTACGCCGTCCCCCCGACCGTCAGGCCGTCGATGCGCAGCGTCGGCTGGCCGACCCCGACCGGCACGCTCTGACCATCTTTACCGCAGGTGCCGACGCCTGTGTCGAGCGCCAGATCGTCGGCCACCATCGACACCTGCTGCATCGCTTCCGGCCCGCTGCCGATCAGCGTCGCCCCCTTGACCGGATAGGTGACTTTACCGTTTTCGATCATATACGCCTCGGACATCGAGAAAACAAACTTGCCGTTGGTGATATCGACCTGCCCGCCGCCGAAATTGACGGCGTAAATCCCTCTTTTCACGGAACGGATGATCTCCTCGACATGCTTGTCGCCGTTGAGCATCATCGTATTGGTCATACGCGGCAGCGGCAGATAAGCGAAGGATTCGCGGCGGCCGTTGCCGGTTGAGCGGGTGCCCATCAGACGAGCGTTGAGGCTGTCCTGCATATAACCTTTCAGAATGCCGTCCTCAATCAATACCGTGCATTGCGTCGGGTTGCCCTCGTCGTCGATATTGAGAGAACCGCGCCGGCCAGGAAGCGTTCCGTCATCGATCACGGTCACGCCCCTGGCAGCGACGCGCTGGCCGATACGGCCGGCAAAGGTTGAACTCCCCTTGCGGTTGAAGTCACCTTCCAGCCCATGCCCGACGGCCTCGTGCAACAAAATGCCCGGCCAGCCCGCCCCCAGCACGACCGGCATGATGCCCGCCGGCGCCGGGCGCGCGTCAAGATTGACCAGCGCCTGATGCACGGCCGCGCGCGCATATTCGCGCAGCAGCGCATCAGTGAAACAGGCATAATCACTGCGGCCGCCACCGCCCGCTGAACCTTGTTCGCGCCGCCCCTTGCCATCATCGACAATGACCGTCAGCGATACGCGCACCAACGGGCGGATGTCGGCGGCCAGCCGGCCATCGCTGCCAGCAATGAGGACGACATCGTATTCGCCGGCAAGAGAGGCCATCACCTGAACAACGCGCGGGTCTTCAGCGCGGGCATAGGATTCCAGCCGTTCGAGCAGGCCGACTTTCGTACCGGCGTCAAGCGAAACCAGCGGATCGTCGGGCAGATACAGGCTGCGCGCCACCGGCATTTTGTACGCGCGCGCGGGAGCGATTTTTGCCCGCCGCTGCTGGCCAGCATCGGCAATCGAGCGTACGGCGCGGGCGGCATCGCCCAGCGCGCCATAGCCGATATCGTCGGAATAGGCGAAGGCCGTCTTTTCCCCCGCCACCGCCCGCACGCCGACGCCTTCATCGATATTGAAACCGCCGGACTTGACGATGCCTTCCTCCAGGCTCCAGGCCTCGGAACGGCTGTACTGAAAATAGAGGTCGGCGTAATCGACGGCATGCGTCATGATCTTGCCGAACACCTGCGCCAGCGCGCTATCGTCCAGCCCATACGGTGTCAGCAGGGTTTGCCCGGCCTGCGTCAGCAGCGACGTTTCCTCGGTCAGAATTTGCGTTTGCCCGTCCGGCGCGCGCTTTGCATTCTTCGCACTCATTACCTTCCTCGTTATCCAGTCTTTCTGTCTTCTTTCTGTCTATTCCTCAGCCGCCAGTCACATCACCCGGTGCTGGAGCGCCGGCAGGCTGGCGCGCACATCGGCCAGACGCGCCGGGTCGAAATCGCCAATCACAACGCCTTCTCCCTTGTCGCGTCGCGCCAGCGTCACGCCCCACGGATCGATCAGCAGGCTGTTGCCGTGCGTTTCGCGCCCATTTTCATGCTGCCCACCCTGCGCAGCGGCCAGTACATAACACTGGTTTTCGATGGCGCGGGCGCGCAGCAGCACTTCCCAATGCGCCCGGCCGGTCGTTTCGGTAAAGGCTGACGGCACCACGATCAGGCTGACGACGCCCAAACGCCGATACAGCTCGGGGAAACGAAGGTCGTAACAGATGCTCAATCCGACACGACCGCACGGCGCCTCGAAAGCCACCGGCTGCCGGCCGGCTTCGATCGAGGCGCTTTCATCGTAACGTTCGCCGTTTTGCTCAAAACCGAACAGATGAATCTTGTCGTAGCGCGCCACCCGCTCGCCTTGCGGATTAAACACCAGACAGGTATTGAGCACCTTATCCGGATGCGAAGCGGCCAGCGGCAGCGAGCCGCCGACCAGCCAGAGACCGTGGCGACGCGCGGCATCGCGCAGAAAGTCCTGGATCGCCCCCCGGCCGTCCGGCTCGCGCAGCGCGAGCTTGTCGCGCTCGCGCATGCCCATGACGGCAAAGTATTCCGGCAGAACCGCCAGCCGCGCGCCTTGCGCCGCCGCCTCGGCGAGCAGGCGGTCAGCCACCGCCAGATTTTCGTCAACCCGCGGCGTAGACACCATCTGGATGGCCGCCAGGCGGAACTTTACGGTAGCGTCTGTTGTGGCGGCGCCCGCCCCTTCATTCATGTGCGGCATCGTCTTTCGTCTCCGTGTCGTGGGCGGCAGGATTAGATGCAGGTTGTGCCGAATCGGTGAGGGGCGCCGGCGCCGCGCCATCAGCGGCCTCATGAACCGCATGACCGGCCGCCCCGCCATTGGCGGCCGCTGCGTTCTCATGCCCGTTTTTTTCTCCGACGGCATCCTTGCCCGCGGCATCAGCCGCCGTTTTGGCCGCCTGCCGCCCCAGCTTTTCGACCATGGGGTCATCCCAGCTGCCCGTCACCAGATAATCGAAGCCGAACATCTGGTTGATCGGGTCTTTGAGCAGTTTGTTCGCCAGCAGCGTCGCCACGCCCGCCACCGGATTGACCAGCGCCACGCCCAGCGCCGCCGTCGTCCCCAGTTCAGGCTGCACGGCCACGAACAGGCGCTGCGTCTCGCGCTTGAGGTCGGTCTCGCCGCGCATGAGCACGCGCGCCGCCGGCCCGTCGATCTGCAAACGCTCGGTGCGCATGACGCCGCCTTTCAGGGCGAGATCGCCGGCGATGCTGTCAAAGGCAAAACCGGCGCTGAAGACATCGCGGAAATCGAGCGAGATGCGGCGCGGCAAGCTTTGCAGGCTGATCAGCCCGAGCAGACGCCCGGCGCCCGGCTTGACCTTGAGAAACTGGCCGCGCCCGGCCTCCAGCGACAAGGCGCCGTCAAGCGCGGCCAGCTCGAAACCCGTCGGCGCGCCGGGCCAGTCCAGCCGCCCCGCCAGCTTTGCCGTGCCGCCGCTGATCATGCCGACATAGCCAAGCCGGTCGAGCAGTTTGCCGACATCATCGCTATTGAGCGTGAAATCCAGATGCGTCCGCCCCTGCCCCGGCGTCATCCGCCATTGCCCTTTGCCGGTCAGCGCGCCGTGCGGCGCATTCATCTGTACCTTATTGAGATCCCAGGCTTCTCCGGCATTGACCGCCTGTAGTTCGAGCCGGCCAAAGCGGCGCTTGCCGAAATGGAAATCCTCGGCCACAACGTCAAGCGCCGGCAGTTCCTTCATCGCCTCTTTTTCCTCGGCCGTCACGGCGCTTTCGCCTTCTTCCGGATCGATGATCAACTGCTTCAGGCGCGCCGTCAGCTTGCCGCGGCCGGCGCCATCCCAATGCATTTGGCCGCTGGCCTGGCGCGAATCGAGATGCAGCCGCCACTGTCCGGACGCCGCCTCGGCATTCAGCGACACGTCGTTCAGAAGACGGCCAAAAGCGCGCAGCTCCGGGGTGGCGAGGCTGACGGCATTGGGCATCAAACCGGCGGCCGACTGCCCGCTTTGGGCATTGCCCCCGGAGTCTGTCTGAAACAGCGTGCGCCAAAGATCGAGGTCGATGCGCGGGGCCGATACGCCGACGATGAATCCCTTATCCGGCAAGGCCTGCGCACGACCGATGCCGAGCGCCGCCCGTTCAACGACGAAGCTGCCGCCCTGCCGGCGGCGAATGGCCTGGAAAGACAGTTTCTGCCCGAGTGAAGCCAGCAATTGATCGCGCATCGTACCTGCCGCATCGGCCGTCAGGATACGCTTTTCAAAACGCAGCGGCAGCGATTCGTTCGCCACTTTGCCAAATGGCTCGGGCAGGGTCGAACGCAACCCGGTCAGAGAGGAGTTGATGACCAAATCGGCGTCGCGTTTATTGATGCGCACCTCGCCACGATAGGCGGCCGAACCGGACAGATGCGCCAGCAGCGGAAAGCCCTCCGCGCCCTGTCCGTCCTGGGCCTCGGCGGCTTCGCCCTGCGCTTTATTTTGTCTGCCCGGCCGCTTGACCAGCGCGCCGGCGCCGTTTGGCTGGCGCAGCTGATCGACGTTGGCCGTGCCGTTGAGCGTGATCAGCACGCGCCCATCCTTTTGCAGGCCGCCCTTGATGCTCAATGGCCCGCCGAACAGGCTGGCGCGGATTTCCGGCAGATTCAGTTCGCTGCCTGAAAACCGGATGCTGCCGTTGACCTGCCGCAAAGGCGGCAGCGCCGTATCGACGGACACGGTATTGTTCTGGAAGCGATATTCGCCCTTGATCTTTGCTTCATTGAGCTGCTGCTCATCGAGCGGAATCTTCAGCGCAATATCCAGATGCCCGTTGCCGCTCGCGCGCATGCCTTCGGTAAAACGGTCGATCCGTTCGGCCACGGGACTCTGATCGATGAATTTAAAGAACTCGGCGGTCGGCCCCTCGGCCTGCCCCGTGATCTCGATGACCGGCGTATCCAGATCGAGATCGGGAATTTCCGCGCGCGTGGCGCCGAGCTTGGCGCCGAGGATCGTCCCGCGCTGCGCATCAACGACCATGCCGGCGCCGGCAAAACGCAGATTGCCGTAAATATGTTCGATGCGCGGCCAGCCGTTGGCGTAATCGAGCACGACATCCTCGGCCTTGACCGTCACGAGAAACTGCCCTTTGGCCGGATCGAGAAAGGGAAAATCCGCCAGATTGCCCTTGAGCGTCAGCTTAGCCTCGCCGGCTTTGCCGGAAATCAGCGAATCACGCAGCCAGTTCCGCGTCGCATCGCCGACGGTATGCGGGATGTAGCGCCAGACGGCGCGCGCATCGGCGTGCGTCAGCGTAGCCTTGAGGTTGATGTACCCCGGCCCCTCTCCCTGTTTGCGGTACACGCCGGCAGCCGAACCGGCCGCTTCCGCATTGGCGAAGGCAAGCCGCGTCAAATCGACATCCAGCCCCGCCTCGCCAAGGGTCCAGCGGGCCTGCGCATCCAGGCGCTCCAGCTCCGTCCGCGCAACCGGAAAAACCCCCGGCAGATCGATGCTGGCGCGTGTGCTGTCCAGCGTGAGGTGGCCGCCCTTTTCATTGACCGATGCCTCTCCCGACAGGCCGGCAAACCCCGGCAAATCGCCTTGGGCGTTGAGCGCCAGGCGCTGGAAGCGGCTCTCCAGCGCATACGTTTTCAGATTGCCGGCAACGGCGTCGCCCTGCCAGCGGGCATCGAGGCCGGAGAGCTGCCCGCGCGGATGGTATGTGGCAAGGAATTGGCGGACATCCGCCGCCAGCGGCAGATACGCCGTCAGTTGACTCAAAGCGCCCAGGTCGATCTGGTTGGCCGTCAGGCTGCCCGAGGCATTGTTCCCCTGCGCATCCGTATTCCAGGCAAGCCGGAAATCCATCGGGGCGATGCGGACGCCGGCGGCAGCATCCGTGCCGGCGTCTGCGGCTTCAGACGCCGCCGCTTCGGCGGCCAGCGTTGGCTGGGATGCAGTCATCAACGCCAGCTTGCTGCCGCTCGCAACGATGCCGCGATCCGTCCGCTGCACGCTCACCCGGCCGGAGGCCTCGGTCAGCGCGAGCATCGGCAACTCCGTATGCAGCTGCATGGCGACATCGCGCAGCAGCAGATCGGCGGTCATCTCACGCAGCGCGCCGCGTTTGATTCCCGCCCAAAGACGCAAGGCGCCCTGACCGCGCAAAAGCGTCAGCGGATAGTCGATCCACTGCCGCCAGGCCGCCAGATCGACATAATCGATTTCGGTAAAAATATGACCTTTCCAGTCATCGAGGCGATCGATATCGCTGCCGGAAAAATCGCCGCGAATATCGATGTGCGAAGCCAGCGCCGCAGGCGGCTGCGCCGTCAGGCCAAAACGTCGCCGCCTGCCGAAATTGTCGAGGCCGAAATTCAGCGCTTCCAGGCGCAGCGCCGGCGCCTGCCGCAGAGCATCTTCCCAGATCAGCGTGGCGTTATGGATACGGATGCGGCGCTGGGCGAACACCCAGTCAGAAAATGCCGAACCGCTCGCCTCATCATCGGCCAGCGCGATCCCGGCAATAAAAAAGCGGCCGTCGGCGTCGCGGCGCAGATTCAGCGTCGGCTGATCGATACGCAGCAGGCGCAGCTTGAGCGTGCCGCTGGGCACAGACAGCCAGGACACGACCGCCTCGACGCGCGAGAAAGCCAGCGCCGGCCGGCCTTCAGCGTCGAGCACACGCACGTCGAACAGGTCAAAATCGGGATTGATGCCGTCCCAGCTTGCCTCGATGCGCCCGATGCTGACCGTCTGGCCGAGCGCCCGGCCGGCGAGCCGCTCGATGGATGGGCGATACACCTCGATATTGGGCAGAATGCTGTAGCGCAGCGCCAGCACGAGCGCGACAAAGCTGAAATAGACAATCCAGAACGTCCACCACAGCGCGCGCCCAAACCGCCTGACCGCCGTCGATGCCCGCAGACGCGCCATCCAGGGAAAAGCGCCGGCCAGCCGCTGCTGAAGGGAATGGACGAACCCGCGCGGCATCAGAGGCCTCTCGCGGGCGGGGAGTTTTGCCAATTCTTACGCTGCGTCACTAGAATGCCGGAAAGGATGAATCGAGGGAGCGCCATTGTACTCCAGACATCCGCCCCGGCCGTCCGGACGGGGTCTGGACGGGCGGAAAACGCCTGCAAAGAAGCAGCCCGGAAACCCGCGTGGAGTGGGCATTTGCGGGCAGGTGCCTCTGAAACGCCCTATTTATAAGGGCCTCAGAGCATCCTCCTCTGAAACGCCGTAAATACACGGGCTAGCGGGCAGGTGTCCTGAAACTAAAAAATAAGAATTGCCACAGCCTGCGCGCTGACTTTCACCACGGAACGTCTCTTGATGCCGTTGCGCTGTGCGGCAGCGTACCCCGCTGACTTTCTTTGCCTCGCCAAAGAAAGTCAGCAAAGAAAGGTGACCCCAGGCGCAGAAGACTCCTTGTCGCGGGTTTGCCTGGCGGCGGGCTTGATTAACTCGCTCACGCTCAAACAATCAAGCCCTTGATTCCGCCAAGCTTCCCCGCGCCTGCGGCTGCGCCTAAGGTTTTTGGGCGCTTCGTAGTGATCGAATACGAAAGGAATATGCCCGCAACCCCTTGTAAATAAAGGCACTCCGGGCAGGTATGTCTGAAACCCTTATAAATAGGGCATTTGCGGGCAGGGTGCCCGGAGATGCCCTAAATACGCGGGGTTCAGGGCACCCCCTCCGAGATACTTCAATAGCGGCTCGACTTTGCCAAAAGACAAGGCGGCGAGCCGCTGACAGTACATTCAGTACGGCAAGGCGAAGCCAACGCAGTATTTTGGCAAAGGAAGACGCTATCAGTCCCCTCGGAGATGACCGTGGATAAAGGGCCTCATGGCATACCATCCTGAGATGCCCTATTTATAAGGATCTCCCGGCAGCGCTACAATCTGTGCATTCTGCCATGACCACGCCCCCGACCTTGCCCGATACCGACACCGCCCCCACACCAACCATGCCAACCATGCCGGCAGAATGGCGGCCGGCATTGGCGCACAGCTTTTACCTGCGCCAACTGCTCGATACCCGCCCCGACGTGGCGGCCTGGCTGGCCGAACACTGGCGGCAGCCGCTGGATATGCCGGTGATGCGCGCTTATCTCGACGCCCATTTCACGCCTGCCGAACAGGGCGAAGAGGCGCTGCGCGCCGCTCTGCGCGGGCTGCGCCAGCGCGTCATGGCGGCGCTGATCGTGCGCGATCTTGGCGGACTGGCGCCGCTGGCCGAAGTCATGGAGAGCATGACGCAGCTGGCCGAGCTGACGACGAATACCGCGCTCGCTTTTCTGCATCGTCAGCTCGCCGGCCAGTACGGCGAGCCGCTTGACCGGCAAGGCCAGCCGCAGCGCCTGATCGTCGTCGGCATGGGCAAACTGGGCGGCCGCGAACTCAACGTATCGTCCGACGTCGATTTCATCTTCATTTACCCGGAAGACGGCGAAACGGCCGGCGTACCGGCGGGCGAAGGGCAGGCACGCCGCGCTGGCCGGAAGATCGAGGCCTACGAATTTTTTGTCCGCCTCGGCAAGCGTCTGATTGCGATGCTCGATGAAATCACCGGCGATGGCCGCGTTTTCCGCGTCGATATGCGTCTGCGCCCGAATGGCGATGCCGGCCCTCTGGTCTGCTCATTCGTCTCGCTCGAAAACTATCTGATCACCCAGGGGCGCGAATGGGAGCGTTATGCCTGGATCCGGGCGCGCATCCTGAATACGGGCGAGAACCACCAGCCGCACTGGACGGAGATGCTGGAGAAAATCGTCCGCCCGTTCATTTACCGCAAGTATCTGGATTTCGGCGCGATCAACGCCATGCGCGACCTGCACGCACAGATTCGCCGCGAGGTGGTGCGCAAGGATCGGGCCGACCACATCAAGCTCGGGCCGGGCGGCATCCGTGAAATCGAATTCATCGCCCAGGTGTTCCAGCTCATCCGCGGCGGACGCGACGGCGCCCTGCAAGTCCGCCCGACGCGCACCGTGCTGGCGCGGCTCATCGAACGCTGCCTGCTGAGTCCGGAAGGCGGCAACGAACTGCTCGCCGCCTATGCGTTTTTGCGCCGCCTCGAACACCGCCTGCAGTACGTCAACGATGAGCAGACCCACCGGCTGCCGACCGGCGATGCGGAGCGCACGCAGATCGCCCGTTCGATGGGCTTTTCCGGCTGGCCGGCATTTGCCGCTGAGCTGGAAAAGCAGCGGGCGCGGGTCGCCCGTCATTTCAGCGGCATCTTTTCCGATTCCGTGGAAGACGCCCACCCGCTGGACGGCCTCTGGCGGGAGCAGATCGACGCTGACGATGCGCTGGAATCGGCCTCGACGCTGGGCTTCCGGCACCCCAAAGAAATGCTCGAACGCCTGCACGCCTTCCGCAAAAGCGCCAAATACCAGCAGTTGCCGACCTCCGGCCGGGAACGGCTGGATGCGCTCGGCCCGCGCCTGATCGAAGTCTCGGCAGCGACCCGCACGCCGGACGCCACCTGGCAGCGCGGACTCGACTTTTTTGAAACGATCAGCCGGCGCGGCGCCTATCTCGCTCTCTTGCAGGAGTACCCGCAAGCCTTGCGCAAGCTGGCGGAAATTATCGGCAGTTCGGCCTGGGCGGCCACTTATCTGACGCGCCATCCGATTCTGCTCGACGAAATCCTCGATCCGCACCTCTACGAAACCGCCATCGACTGGCCGGCCTTCCGCCAGCGGATGGCGCAGCGGCTGGCCGAGGCTGACGGGGACGCCGAACGCGAGATGGATATTCTGCGCGAAGAACACCACGCCCAGGTTTTCCGCCTGCTGGCGCAGGATATTGCCGGCCTGCACACCGTCGAACAGCTGGCCGACCATCTGACCGAACTGGCCGACATCATCGTACAAACGGCGCTGGACTTATGCTGGGAAAAATTGCGCAGCCGCCACCCGCAGCAACTGGCCGCGCCGCGCCTGGCCGTCATCGCCTACGGCAAGCTCGGCGGCAAGGAGCTGGGCTACGGTTCCGACCTCGATCTGGTGCTGCTGCACGACGATCCGGAACCGGGCGCCGGCGAACTGTACGCCCGCCTCGGCCAGCGCCTTAGCAACTGGCTGTCGGCGCAGACGCCGGCCGGACAGTTATTTGATGTCGATTACCGCCTGCGCCCAAACGGCGATGCCGGCATGCTCGTCAATCCGATCGAGGCTTTCCGCGACTACCAGCTTGAAAAAGCCTGGACGTTCGAGCACCAGGCCCTGACCCGTGCGCGGTTTTGCGCCGGCGACGCAGCGCTGGGCGCGCGTTTTGAAGCCCTGCGCACCGACGTCCTGCGCCGGCCGCGCGATCTGGCGCAGCTGAAAGATGACGTGCTCGCCATGCGCCAGCGCATCCATGACGCGCACGCCTCGCACAGCAGCGAGGCCTTTTTCGATTTCAAGCGCGACGCCGGCGGCCTCGTCGACGTTGAATTCACCGTCCAGTATCTCGTGCTCGGCCACGCGCATCGGTACGAGCCACTCTGCGGCAACCTCGGCAACATCGCGCTGCTCCGCATTGCCACCGAACTCGGCCTGATTCCGGAAAACTTAAGCGCTCCGGCGCGCGCCGCTTATCGCGAATACCGCCGCATCCAGCACCATCTTCGGCTCGACGGCATCGCCAGCAACCGGGTTGAGCGCGAGGCGCATATCCATCAAATCGAGGCGGTACGGGCATTGTGGTCTGCTGTTTTCGACGCCTGAGCCGGGCTGCAAAATCAATGCGTAAAAAAACGGCGCGCCCGAAAGCGCGCCTGTTTAAGCGTTAACCGGCTCAACAACTCAGCCGCCGCGGCCGGTCGTCATTTATTTTTTCAGGCTGTCGCGGATTTCGCGCAGCAGCACGATGTCTTCCGGCGTTTCCGGTTCCGGCGCAGGAGCTTCCGGCTTGCGCAGTCTGTTCATCTGCTTGACCATCATGAAGATGATGAAAGCCAGAATGATGAAGTTGACCAGAATCGTAATGAAGTTGCCGTAAGCGAAGACCGGCACGCCGGCCTTTTTGAGCGCATCGAGCGTCATCGCCGTGCCGGCGGGCACCTCGCCAAGCACGACGAACAGGTTGGAGAAGTCGAATTTCCCGCCCATGAGCATCGAAACGATCGGCATGACCAGATCGTTCACCGCAGAATCGACGATCTTGCCGAACGCGCCGCCGATGATGACGCCCACGGCCAGATCCATGACATTGCCCCGCATGGCAAATTCTTTGAATTCTTGAAACATGTCCTTAGCTTTCTGAAAAATTAGGGTAATTTCATTTTACATGGCAATTTACATCCGATGTTTGACGAAACGTTGCCGACTTTAGGCTGGCATTGATCTTCTTGTCCGCAGTGCAATTGGATAGAATTTCACGAACCATTCCAGGTGGGCGCGCCAGGTGGTGCGCCGCGCCGCCGGGATCACCGGCATTGGCTGGGATGGGTCGTGATTGGCCCTGACTGGATCTGATTGGCCGGAATTTTCTGCCATTGCCTGCCCTTGAGACGAAAACATGCCTGCGAGAAGAGCGGTCATCGCGCACGGACTCTACTGGATTGCATTTCTGCTGCCCGGATGGGCGGGGCGCAAAGCCCTGGCCGCGCCACACGGCAACATGCACGCCAATGAAACCTTGTCCGGCGGCCAGCGCCAGCAATCGAATGCGGAGGTGGGGGTGGGCGTGAAGGGAGTGAAGGCAGATGCGGATATGCTTGCACCGCCTATGCCCGGCCGGCGCATCGTCGATCACGGCGCCCAGGCGCCCAAGGAAATCCAATAAACTTAAGGCGCGCCAGCCATAGCGCAGGCCGGCAAGCTGCGCGGACAGTTGATACGGAAGGACAGAAAGGACAGCGCATTGAACGCCCCACACACCGCAGAAGCGCCCTACACCCGGCGCACGCTCTGGACAGAAACGGATCGGGACGGAGAACACGTCTGCACGCTCGACCAGACCATGCTGCCGCATGCCCTTCGCACCCTACGCCTGAGCACGCTGGACGAAGCGGCGCACGCCATCCGCACCATGCAGGTGCGCGGCGCGCCGCTGATCGGCGTGACCGCCGCCTACGGCGTGGCGCTGGCCATGCGTCAGGATGCCGGCGATGCCGCGCTGGAAGCCGCTGTTGCGCGGCTGGCAGCCACCCGCCCGACCGCCGTCAACCTCGCCTGGGCGCTGGCGCGCATGCGCAAGCGCCTGACGCCGCTGCG
>ERZ772772.483-NODE-483-length-24679-cov-6.100106_pt1 | contig 24679 bp, 24 predicted proteins | sample MGYA00511484_ERZ772772 | MGnify/ENA primary metagenome ERZ772772 (study PRJEB29015, sample SAMEA2737913) | human oral metagenome | biome: human oral; feature: human-associated habitat; material: dental | place: China | collected 2088 ... | reverse complement strand
CCGATTTGACGATGCGTTACTGTCCTATTTTGATTTTAATTGACTATATTTGGACAAACCAGCAAACACAATCGAGCCCCATCTTTCGGTAATATTTTTTATAGCAAGCCAACTTAACCGCTGCTATGGCACCAGTTCGCCTTGCCGTACTGCCATACAGCTTGCGGCTTACCGCTTTGCAGCGAAGTCAATTTAACTTGCTATAGCAATTTGGCTATATATGTAAAGAAATAAATGCCTCAGCCTATACCCAGCCGACGATGGTTGTCGTATCATATCGCCTGTTTACACCGTGTTTGCCCACCATACCAACCGCTGCCCTGACGAGTACGCGAAAATGAACGACAAACAAACCTACACTTTTGAAACGTTTACCCTAATCCGAGAAATACGCCAACGTGAAAACGATGAGCCGATCATCGTGGCTACCCTTGTCATGCCCGACAACTTCGTGCTTACCGGACGGCTGCCCATGCGCCCTGTTGATCGTGAAAACGACCTTAACGTTATTCGCTTTTTGGAAAAGTCCTTCGACCTGAAGCCCTATTTCAAAACCCGTACCTTTGAAGAACAGCTGGGCGAATTCGACCAACTACGCATCCAACATCGTAAAAAACAATACGATTCGCTGATGGATGCCCTGCTCGACCGCACCAGCGAACTGAAATAACCCCCTATATCGAGAAAGACCACATGGCCAAAACCCACCGCGGCTACGCCCGCCAAGACCGCGTGCGCGAACAAATTATGCGCGAGCTGGCCGAGCTCGTCCGTACCGGCCTTAAAGACCCGCGCGCAGGCTTCATCACCATCAACGAAGTCGAGCTTACCCGCGACTACAGCCACGCCACCGTGTATTACACCGTGCTCGACGATGCTACGCGTGAAATTACCGCCGAAGCGCTGGAACACGCCAAAGGCCACCTGCGCAGCGAGCTCTCCCGCCGCATCAAGCTGTTTAAAACGCCCGAGCTGCACTTCAAATACGACCAATCGCTCGAACGCGGCATGAGCATCTCCCAATTAATCGAGCAGGTTGCCGCCGAAGAGCCAGTACAAGATTAGGCTACCTGAAAAATATGCCCTGTTGATTGAACAGGGCTTTTCTTCATACCGCCACGGCAAAAACATTTTCAGGTAGCCTCACTCACACCACAACTCAAACCATCCACACCATGAATCCCTACTTACAAAACGTCTTCTCCCAACTCAACAGCCTGATTCTCGGCAAAGAAACCGTTCTCCAACACCTGATGGCCTGCATCCTGGCCGACGGCCACGTTTTACTCGAAGACGTGCCCGGCGTGGGCAAAACCACCCTCGCCCACGGCCTGGCCGCCGTGCTCGGCCTCGGCTACCGCCGCGTCCAGTTCACCAACGACATGCTGCCCGCCGACCTACTCGGCATCAACGTCTTCCAACCTGCCGACGGCCAATTCAAATTCCATCCCGGCCCCATTTTCCACCACTTCCTGCTGGCCGACGAAATCAACCGCGCCTCGCCCAAAATGCAGTCCGCCCTGTTGGAAGCCATGGAAGAAAAACAGGTTTCCGTAGACGGCAAAACCTACCGCCTGCCCAAACCCTTCTTCGTCATCGCCACCCAAAACCCCATCGAACAGCTCGGCACCTTCCCCCTGCCCGAATCCCAGCTTGACCGTTTCATGATGCGCCTCTCCCTAGGCTACCCCTCCGCCGAAGCCGAACGCCGGCTCTATGCCCAAGGCGACCGCCGCCAACTGCTGCCCGCGCTCAAAGCCGTGTGCAACGCCGAAATCCTGCTTCAATGGCAGGCGCAGGCCGCCCAAGTGAAATGCTCCCAGCAGGCCGCCGATTATGTTTACCGGCTGGTGCAATCCACCCGCCAGCCCGGCCTGTTCGTTACCGGCCTCAGCCCGCGCGCCGGCCTTGCCGTGGTTAAAGCCGCCAAAGCCTGGGCCTTCCTCGCCGGCCGCGATTATGTGCTGCCGGAAGACATCAAAGCCGTATGGATAGCCGTGGCCGGACACCGCCTGCAAACCTTGCAGCCCCAATCCATCCCCCAGCTGCTGGAACAAATGCTGCTTCAGGTAGCCGTATCGTGAGCGCCAACCAATACAGCCCGCGCCTGCGCGACCTGCGCCTGCGCCCCACCCGGCTCGGCATCAGCCTGGCCGCCATGATTGCCCTGTTGTGGCTCGTCGGGCTCAACTATCAGGTAAACCTCGCCTATATCGTCGCCTTCTGGCTCGCCGGCTTCCTGTTTGTCAGCACCCTGCTCAACTGCCTCCAACTGCTCGGCCTGCGCCTCGACCTCACCCTGCCCGAAGAACTCTTCCAAGGGCAGCCTGCCGACATCCGGCTTTTCCCCTCCCCTTCCGTCAAAGCCCGCCACCGTCAGCTTTGGTTTGCCCCCGAGAGCCGCCGCAACACCGATCCCGAATACCGCGCCGCCCTATTCACCGCCAAGCAGCCCCAACCCTTCATCTGGCCCGTGCTGCCCGCACGGCGCGGCCGCCTCATCCTGCCCCCGCTGCGCTGCGCCAGCGTGTGGCCTTTTGCCGTGAGCAGCGTGGAATGCGTATGGCACTGGCCCGACAACGGCCTCGTCTATCCCGCCCCCCAGCCGCACACCGCCCCGCCCGGCAGCACCCCGGCCGAAGAAGGCGAGCCGCGCCACAAACTCGGCGGCAACGAAGACCTCGCCTTCCTGCAAGAGCACCAACCCGGCACCTCCCTGCAACACATTGCCTGGAAAAGCTACGCCAAAAGCGGCCGTCTGCTCGACAAACACTTCGAAGAACCCGCCTTCCACGCCGCCGACCACATCATCAGCTATGCCGACTATCCCGCCGGCACCAGCGCCGACCGCCTCGCCGGCCTCCTGTGCTACCGCGTGCTCGAAGCCCACGGCCGCGGCCAGCGCTACACCTTAATCCTGCCCGGCCAAACCATCCCCCCGCAAAACGGCCAGCGCGAAAAATGCCTGGCCGCACTGGCCGTGATGTAAACACGCATACACCGACAATAAAAAGGCTACCTGAAAGTATAGCTTCAACGGAGTTAAAACCTTAGTTTCGCAGAAACTCTCTGCATTCGTTTTAGCGCCATTCAAGATATGTTTTCAGGTAGCCTTCTGATTCGGTTTCAGTTTATCAGCCAGCCATGAGGTTACTTGAAAAGTATTCAGCTTAAATACTGCACCTTAACCCCATCAAACCGAATCATTCTCCGCTGCACCAATTCATCCAACAATGCTTCCAACACCTTATCCTTAGGCTTTAGAGATTGGAGCTGTGCCTTCAGCGAATTAATCAATGTGCGTTTTGTTTTAGGTTTATTAGGCAATGTCCGATAACGCTTTATACAATTCTCCACGGCTTCAGATAATTCGGCTGGCTCAATTTTGCAAGACTTATCAACCAACCGCTCGGCCTCACCTAATGTCGGATAATTGATTTTATTATTGTTTCCAATATGGATAATCCCTCTATGTCGACACTCTTCGATAATTTGCCCCACCTCATCGTTATCAAAAGGTAACGACCAGCTGTTTATTCCGGCAACCAAAACATTTTTTGCTTTTTCTAAAGTTTTTGGTTGTGCTTTTAATAAAGCTTGTACCAATTTCTCCCTCAACGCCTCTTCATCTAAACAATAATCTAATAATCCTTCGTTTTCTACCAACAATCCTTTGGATAAAAAACGTTCGATTACCGCATCCGCTATCTGCTGCCGTTCATCTTCAGAATAAGGCTGCATCTCATCCGCTAAAATCAGATTTTCCAAACGAAGCTGCAAATTACGTCGCAGTTTCGGTCGAAAAGAGCCGGTTGGCAGCAAGGAAGCCATCGTTTTCTTGCAATAGGCAATAAATTCCGTTGTCCCTATCAGTTCCCCCTTGCTCCCGCTTTCCACCTCCTCGGGCATTATTTCCGGCAGCCTGCCCTCCCTGACAATTTCTTCCAAATTAGACAAACGCCCGATTCCCTTGCACAACCCATTCTGCCGCAAATGATCCACCAACACATCATAGCCGCCATCGCGCGACAGAATACAAATCAAAGCCTCACTATCCCGCTCTGTAATCCGGCCAAGATAATAAGACAGATAAAAATCCAAAGCATTATTACCTTGCTTCGATAATCTCAAAAAATGAACATTCTTGCCGAATCGGCACAATGCCTCACACAAATCGGCCGAAAACAATTTTTGTTGATTGATTTGCTGCGCACCGAGAAACAGCCAAATGTGGCAAGAATCATCCAAAGCCGACAGCTGTGCTGCATCAGGTTTAATATTTTCAAAATCAATCAAAATGTGCTTCATGGTGTTAATCCCTGAGCCAGTAGGCTACCTGAAACCCTAGCTTCGCAGAAACGCACTATTGCTCGTTTTAAATCTGTTGAAGCCGTGTTTTCAGGTAGCCTTTGTTCAAACCTGCTTCACATCCGCCCGGTGCTGCCGAAGCCGCCTTCGCCACGCGAGCTCTGGGCAAATTCTTCCACCACTTTAAATTGCGGCTGCAGCACGGGCACGATCACCATTTGTGCCACGCGTGCCATCGGTTCGATGGTGAACGTTTCGCTGCTGCGGTTCCACAATGAAATTTTGAGTTCGCCCTGGTAGTCGGAATCGATCAGGCCGACCAGGTTGCCCAACACGATGCCGTTCTTGTGGCCGAGGCCGGAGCGCGGCAGCAGCATGGCAGCGTAGGCCGGGTCGGCCAGATGGATGGCGATGCCGGTGGGCACAAGATAGGTGCCGCCGGGCGGGAGCTCTACGGCTTCATCCAAACAGGCGCGCAAATCGAGGCCGGCGGCACCGGGAGTGGCGTAGTGCGGCAGGTGTTCTTGCATTTTAGGGTTGAGGATTTTGAGTTCGACTGTGGGTTGCATGGTTACCTCGATAAAAATTTGAATTTTAATGTGAATAAATTTTCAGGTAGCCTTCACGCTCCTGCAGCAGGCTACCTGAAAATATAACTGCGCTACTGCTTAGGGCATCAGCATGCCGCCGTTCACGTGCAGGGTTTGGCCGGTGATGTAGCGCGCCTGCTCGGAGGCGAGGAACAAAACGGCGGCAGCCACATCGTCTGCTTCACCAAACTTGCCCAGCGAAGTTTGGGCGGTGAAGGCCGCACGGACTTCTTCCGGCAGGGCTTGAGTCATGGCGGTATCGATGAAGCCGGGGGCGACGCAGTTTACGGTGATGCCGCGGCTGCCCACTTCGCGCGCGAGGGATTTGGAGAAGCCGATCAGGCCGGCTTTGGCGGCGGCGTAGTTACTCTGCCCGGCATTGCCCATAGTGCCCACCACGGAGGTGATGCTGATAATGCGGCCGCTGCGCTGCTTCATCATGCCGCGCAACACGGCTTTGCTGGCGCGGAACACGGATTTAAGGTTGACCTGCATGATCTCATCCCACTCTTCTTCTTTCATGCGCATCAATAGGTTGTCGCGGGTGATACCGGCATTATTTACCAAGATATCCAACTTACCAAACTCTTTTTCGATGTCGGCAATCAAATTTTCGATGCTGTTTTCTTCAGTGATTTGCAACACGCGGCCATGCCCCTGCCATTGTGCCAAGCGCTGGCCAACGGCAGCCGCGCCTGCTTCGCTAACGGCCGTGCCGATCACCGTTGCCCCGGCTTGCGCCAGCGTGTCGGCAATGGCCGCGCCGATACCGCGCGAGGCGCCGGTCACCAAGGCGATTTTCTGAGAGAGATTTTGAGTAAGCATATCGGGATTCCTTATTAAGTGGGAAATAGGGTTTCAGGTAGCCCCAAGGTGTGTGAGGCTACCTGAAAATTAATGGGCGGCGATAAATGCGTCCACTGCTTCCTGCGAAGTGAGCGCGGCGCACACAGCGGCTTTATCGATGCGTTTGGCCAAGCCGGCCAGCACTTTGCCCGGACCGCATTCGGCGGATTCGGTAATGCCTTCACGCACGAGGAGCGCCACGGTTTCCGTCCAGCGCACCGGGCTGTAAAGCTGGCGCACTAGCGCGTCTTTGATTTGCGCGGGGTCGGTGTAGGAAGCCACGTCCACGTTGTTGATCACGCGGATTTGCGGCGCATTCAATGCCACGTTTTGCAGCGCGGCGGCCAATTTTTCGGCAGCAGGCTTCATCAGGCTGCAATGCGACGGCACAGACACCGGCAGCGGCAGCGCGCGTTTGGCACCGGCTTCTTTGGCCGCGGCCATGGCGCGTTCCACTGCAGCAGCATCGCCAGCAATCACCACTTGGCCGGGCGAATTGAAGTTCACCGCCTCGGCCACCTGCCCTTGCGCGGCGGCGGCGCAGATTTGGCGCACGGCATCGTCTTCCAGCCCCAAAATGGCGGCCATCGCGCCCTGCCCTTGCGGTACGGCTGACTGCATCAGCTCGGCACGCAGGCGCACCAGGCGCACGGCATCGGCAAAATCCAGGCTGCCTGCTGCCACCAGCGCGCTGTATTCGCCCAAGCTGTGCCCGGCTACGGCGGCGGGAGGTTTGCCGCCCGCTTCAAGGTAGGCGCGGTAGGTGGCCACGCCTGCGGCGAGCATCAAGGGCTGGGTGTTGACGGTTTGGCCGATGAGCGCGGCATCCTCGCCGTTCATCATCGCCCACAAATCCTCGCCCAGCGCGGCGGAGGCCTGCTCAAAGGTTTGGCGCACCACGGGCACGCCGTCGAAACCGGCCATCATATTCAGGCTCTGCGAGCCTTGGCCGGGGAAGAAAAAGGCAAAAGACATGGGGTTTCCTTATCTTATTGAAAAATATCTTGTGGGGAACAGTAGCAGGCTACCTGAAAATGCCTGATTGCGTTTTCAGGTAGCCTTTTAAAGCAATAGCAGCAGAAGCATGAAATTCCATTCATCTAATATTTTGATTAATCAAAGTTAGAATGAACGTACCGATTATTCTGATTTCTTAATTTACTTGGTTAGAACAGGATACTCAAACAGGCTACCTGAAAAACAGCAAGCCGTATTTTCAGATAGCCTCTCACTCAAATCAGCGCCCGTGGTAGTTCGGCGCTTCTTTAGTAATCTGCACGTCGTGCACGTGCGATTCGCTCATGCCGGCGGCGGTGATTTCCACAAACTCGGCCTTTTCGTGCATTTCGGCAATATTGGCGCAGCCCAAATAGCCCATGCTGGAGCGCAGGCCACCCACCAGCTGGTGGATGATGTTCACAATCGGGCCTTTATACGGCACGCGGCCTTCGATGCCCTCGGGCACGTATTTGTCGGCGCTGTCTTGTTTGTCTTGGAAATAGCGGTCGGACGAGCCTTGGCTCATCGCGCCCAGCGAGCCCATGCCGCGGTAGGATTTGTAGGAGCGGCCTTGATAGAGCTCGATTTCGCCCGGCGCTTCGTCTGTGCCGGCAAACATGCCGCCCAGCATCACGGTGGAGGCACCTGCGGCCAGGGCTTTGGCCACGTCGCCGGAGAAGCGGATGCCGCCGTCGGCAATCAGCGGCACGCCGGTGCCTTTGAGCGCCTCGGCCACGTTGTGAATCGCCGTCAGCTGCGGCACGCCCACGCCAGCCACGATGCGGGTGGTGCAAATCGAGCCTGGGCCGATGCCCACTTTCACTGCGTCTGCCCCGGCCGCCACCAAATCGCGCGCCGCCTGTGCGGTGGCAATATTGCCGCCGATAACTTGCACTTGCAGGAAGTGTGCCTTCACCCAACGCACCCGATCCAAAACGCCTTGGCTGTGGCCGTGTGCGGTGTCCACCACAATCACGTCCACCCCGGCAGCCACCAAGGCGGCTACGCGTTCGTCGGTTTCCGGGCCCACGCCCACCGCCGCGCCCACGCGCAAGCGACCGTCTTGGTCTTTATTGGCATAAGGGAATTCGGTGGTTTTCAAAATATCGCGCACCGTGATCAGGCCTTTGAGCTCGTCTTGGGCGTTCACAACCAAAACGCGCTCGACCTTATGCTGATGCATCAGTTCGCGCGCGTCTTCAATGCTGGTACCTTCTGGCACGGTAACCAATTCGGCCCGAGGCGTCATAATGGCGGACACCGGTTGGTCGAGGCGGGTTTCAAAGCGCAAATCGCGGTTGGTAACCAAGCCCACCAGTTTGCCGTCCTGCACCACCGGCAGGCCGGACATCTGCCGCTTGCGCTGCGCGCGCATCTCCAACAGCTGGCCAACCAACATTTCCGGCGCAATCGTTACCGGGTCTTTCACCACGCCGCTTTCGTGCCGCTTCACTTTGGCCACGGCCTCGGCCTGGCGTTTGATGCTCATGTTCTTATGAATGATGCCGATGCCGCCTTCCTGCGCCATGGAAATGGCCAGGCGCGCCTCGGTAACGGTGTCCATGGCGGCGGAAATCAGGGGCAGGTTGAGGGAAATGTTGCGGGTGAGGCGGGTTTGCAGCGAGACATGCTTGGGCAGCACTTGGGAATGGGCGGGAACAAGCAATACATCATCAAAGGTGTAGGCTTTTTCAACGATTCGCATGATTAAAACCTTCTTGTCGGTTGCTAATAATGCGGCCGCATTGTAGCAAAATTGTCGGCATTTAGTAAGCATCAAGCGCCAAGCATGACATCTGCCCGCCAGTTGAAGTACAATGAAAACCGATTATGTAACCATATTCAACGGGAAGACCACCAAATGAATAAAAAACTAACCTTGCTGGCCGCCTGCGCCGCAACCATGTTGTTTTCAGGTAGCCTGATGGCAGAAGACGTTTACCAGTGGCATGGCCGCAGCCCCACCTATTCCGATGTGCCGAAAAACCTTGTTCCGGCCACCAGCAACATCGTGAACGTGCGCACCCAAACCTCGCGCCCTGCCGTTGCGCCTCCCGGCCAGCAGCAAAACCAGCTGCCGCAAGTGCAGAACAATAATGGCGAAATCTCCGCTGCCGATTTGCAGGCTATGGCCAACCAGAAACAGATGGAAGAAAACCAGGCTAGGGAAGAAGCCAACCGCAAAGTAATAGAAGATAACAAGGCTGCCCGCGCCAGCAACTGCAACGTTGCCAAAATCAACCTGCAACACGCGCAAACCGCCCGCATCCAAAACCGCGAGCAGCTTATCCAGCAATATCAGAACAACGTAAACCAATACTGCAACTAACGGCGCTCCAGCCGGTTTGATTCAGCCGGCCGTCCGGTCTTGCCGTTTCACTTTTCCGCAAACCTTCGGCCATGTCTGATTTCGACCCGCACGCCATCATTGCCAACCTGCCCAACCTGCCCGGCGTTTACCGCTTTTCGGACAAGGACGGGCAGGTTTTATACGTGGGCAAAGCCGTCAACCTCAAACGCCGCGTGGGCAGCTATTTTCAAAAAAACGACTTATCCCCGCGCATCGCCCTGATGGTGCGGCAGATTGCCCACATCGAAATCACGGTAACCCGCTCCGAAACCGAAGCGCTGATTCTCGAAAACAACTTCATCAAGGCCTTGTCGCCGAAATACAATATCCTGTTTCGCGACGACAAATCCTACCCCTACCTCATGCTCACCGGGCATGACTTCCCGCAAATGGCCTACTACCGCGGCAACCTGAAGAAAACCAACCAATACTTCGGCCCCTACCCCAACAGCTACGCCGTGCGCGACAGCATTCAGATTTTGCAGAAAGTTTTCCTGCTGCGTACCTGCGAAGACAGCGTGTTCGAACACCGTGACCGCCCCTGCCTGCTCTATCAAATCAAGCGTTGCTCCGCCCCCTGCGTCGGCCATATTTCGCAGGAAGACTACCACACCAGCGTGGAAGAAGCCGCCACCTTCCTCAACGGCAAAGCCGACCGCCTGCTGCAAAACCTCACCGCCAAAATGCAGCAGGCCGCCGAAACGCTCGATTTCGAACACGCCGCCCGCTACCGCGACCAAATCCAAGCCCTCGGTAAAATCCAGAGCCAGCAGTTTATCGACAGCAACAACCCCAACGCCGCCTACAACATCGATATCCTCGCCCTCGCCACCGAGCAGGGCGGCATCTGTATCCACTGGGTCAGCATCCGCAACGGCCGGCGCGTGGGCGAAAAAAGCTTTTTCCCCGACAGCCGCCACTTTGCCCCCGAAGAAGCCGCCGCCTATGGCGAAGCCTTCGTTGCCCAGCATTATCTCGGCCGCGACAAGCCCGACATCATCATCAGCAACTTCAGGCTACCTGAAAACCTGCAAACCGCCCTGATCGAAGAGCACGGCAAACAAATCCGCTTTATTGCCAAAACCAGCGGCGAGCGGCGCGTGTGGCTGCAAATGGCCGAACAAAACGCCATGCTCGCCCTGCGCCAGAAACAGCAGCAAAACCAAAACCAAGGACAACGCGTCCAAGCCCTGGCCGAACTGCTGCAGCTACCCGCCGCCGAGCTCAACCGCATCGAATGCTTCGACATCAGCCATACCCAAGGCGAAGCCACCGTCGCTTCCTGCGTGGTATATGAAAACCAAAGCATGCGCCCCGACCAATACCGCCGCTACAACATCAAAACCGCCAAAGCCGGCGACGACTACGCCGCCATGCGCGAAGTGCTCACCCGCCGCTACGGCAAACTGGCCGAAGGCAACGAAGAAGACGGCAAATGGCCCGATCTGGTGCTGATCGACGGCGGCAAAGGCCAAGTGGCCATGGCGCAGCAAGTATGGCAGGATTTAGGCATCCGCCTGCCCATAGTCGGCATTGCCAAAGGCCCCGAGCGCAAAGCCGGCCTCGAAGAGCTGATTATTCCGCACTTGGGCACCACCCAGCTCCCCCCGCACCATCCCGCCCTGCACCTTTTGCAAACCGTGCGCGACGAGTCCCACCGCTTTGCCATCACCGGCCACCGCCGCAAACGCGGCAAAGCCCGCGTTACCTCCTCGCTGGCCGAAATCCCCGGCGTGGGCGACAAGCGCCGCCGCAGCCTGCTCACCCGCTTCGGCGGCCTGCGCGGCATCCAAGCCGCCAGCATCGACGACTTGGCCCAAACCGAAGGCATCAGCCGCGCCTTGGCCGAAAAAATCTACGAAGCCCTACACTGAAAGACCGCAACATGCCCTGGAACATCCCCATCCTGCTCACCTGGTCGCGCATCCTCATGATTCCGCTGTTTACCGCCCTTTTCTACCTGCCCGCCTCCTGGCGCGTGGGCATCCAGACCGTTAATACCTGCGCCGCCGCATTATTCGTGCTCGCCGCCGTAACCGACTGGTTCGACGGCTACCTCGCCCGCAAATGGAAGCAAACCTCCGACTTCGGCGCCTTCCTCGACCCCGTGGCCGACAAACTCATGGTGGCCGTCGCCCTCATCCTCCTTGTCCGCCTCGACCGCACCTGGGCCATCTGCGCCATCATCATCATCGGCCGCGAAATCACCATCTCCGCCCTGCGCGAATGGATGGCGCAGCTGGGCAAACGCAACAGCGTGGCCGTGGCCGCCATCGGCAAATTCAAAACCGCCGCCCAAATGGCCGCCATCACCCTGCTGCTGCTGCAAAGCTGGCCCGCCCTCGGCCTCGACTTCATCTGGCTGGGCAACGCCCTCATGTTCGCCGCCTGCGTACTCACCCTGTGGTCGATGTTCTACTACCTCAAAATGGCCGCCAAAGAATTCAAACAGCCCCGCCCGCCGAAAGCCAGTTGAAAACGCCACGCGTGCCTAACCGACCCTGCCGAACCTTCATATTTTTCAGGTAGCCTCCCACGCAAAGAGGCTACCTGAAAACATAAACAACCTTGCGCAACATAATGGCCATCCATTCGCCATTCAAATTTTCAGGTAGCCTTACCTCCGCAAAAGGCCACCTGAAATCTTGTACAAACAGAAAAAGCTACCTGAAATCCGGCCTGCTGCCCGTCGGTGCTTTTCAGGTAGCCTATTCCTCAAGCCAATGTGTTAATATTCGCAAACGGCCACCCGAGCCGACACCCCCCAACCCAAACAAAGGATCAAGCCATGTTTGCAAAATCCCTGTTGAAACCCCTCCTCCTCGCCGCCGCCCTGCTGATGCTCAACGGCTGCGCCACCGCCTTCTTATGGAAAGATTATGAATCGGAAGGCAGCCCCACCACCTCCACCCACACCGATAAAGACACCGTGGTCGGCTTCGCCCGCGCCAAACCCGACAGCCGGCAACTGGTGCCCAACAGCATCGTGATGCTGGGCGAGCGCTATATCTACGTGCTGGATAAAGGCCGCGACCCGAGGACAGGAAGCGGCAAAACCGCCCGGGAAGTGGATTTGGGCGCGATTTTAAACGTAAAACTGTCCCAGCCCTTCCAAATGTACGACCCCTCCAACGATCCCAAAAACTGCTGTAGCGCCCAACCTTGGGAAGGCTTCAGGCTGGAGGCCAGCAGCCCGTCGGCGCAACGCTTCTGCAGCGCGGATTTCGATTTGGTTTATCAAGAAAACCCGCGCCTTTCCCCCGCCGAACGCCGCCGCGAGCGCGCCGAGCTGGAGCGGCTGCAATTCAGGCAAGTTACCGACAGCAAAGGCGCCTCCCGCTATGCCCGCACCATCCGGGTGTGCGGCCAGCGCTACACCCGCCCGAGCGGTATGAAAGACGACTACCGTTTTGAAACGCCGATACCCGTTACCATCAGCAGCACGGTCACCCAAAAAAGCAGCAACGTATCCGGCGCAGTCGGGCGCGCCATCGTTACCCCGTTTACCGCCGCCGTCGATATCGTTACCCTGCCCATCGTCCTGCCGTTCGCAGTCTTTGCGCTCAAGGATATGAAGGTAGGCTTCTAAGCTAAGCAGCAAGGGAGGAGTGCCCAATGGCAATCCTCCCTTTTTCAGGTAGCCTGCCCTTTCAAATAGGCTACCTGAAAATTTACAGCAGAAATATAGTGGATTAACAAAAATCAGGACAAGGCGGCGAGCTACAGACAGTACACACGTTACGGCAAGGCGAGCCAACGCTGTACTGGTTTAAATTTAATTCACTATATAAGGCTACCTGAAACCCAGACTGTTGCCCGCCCGTACTTTTCAGGTAGCCTTTTCGCTCAAGCGAATGTTAATATCCATTGCCAACCATCCACGGTTGCCCACTCACCCATCAAAACAAAGGATCACGCCATGTTTGCAAAATCCCTGTTGAAACCCCTCTTCCTCGCCGCCGCCCTGATGCTGCTAAACGGCTGCGCCACTTATGCGCTGTGGGAAAATCATGACTCACGCAGCTCCGCCTCTACAACCTTACTTCTCCTCGATGATGACACCGTTGTCGGCTTCGCCCGCGTCAAACCCGACAGCCAAAAACTGCCGCCCAACAGCATCGTCATGTTGGGCGAAAGCTATATCTATGTGATGACCAAAGGCAGCAACCCTCGGGCTGGAAGCGGCGAAGCAGCCCGGGAAGTGGATTTGGGCGCGATTCTAGATGTAAAACTGTCCCAACCCTTCCAAATGTACGCCCCCTCCAATGATGCCGAAAAATGCTGCAGCACCTCGCCTCGGAAAGGCTTCAGACTGGCCACCGATGAAGCGAAGCAACACTTTTGCAGTGCAGATTTCGATTTGGTTTATCAAGAAAACCCGCGCCTTTCCCCCGCCGAACGCCGCCGGGAACGCACCAAACTGCGCCAGCTGCAATTCAGGCAGGTTACCGACAGCAAAGGTGCAACCCGCTATGCCCGTACCATCCAGGTATGCGGCCAGCTCTATGCCCGCCCGAGCGACATGAACTACGACTACCGTTTTGAAACGCCAATCCCCGTAAGTATCCAAACCCGGGTAACCGGAACCGATACAAACGTATCCGGGGAGACGGCCGGCCGCGCGCTCGCTACCCCATTCACCGCCGTCCTCGACATCGTTACCCTACCCGTTAGCCTGCCTTTACTCTGGCTCGGCACAGGAATGCAAGAGCGCATGAAGCTGTTTTAAGCGCAGACAAAAGGGAGGAATGCCGTTTGGCAACCCTCCCTTTTTTCAGGTAGCCTCCCGCACGAAGAGGCTACCTGAAAATTGATTTGCCATCGTTCCCTGCCGGAATCTATTCCTCCGCACGCGCCTTGGCCACAGATACGGTGGCGGGGCGCAGCACGCGGTCGTGCAGGGTATAGCCCTTCTGCATCACGTTCACGATGGTGTTCGGCTCTTGCTCGCTTTCCACAGTTTGGAAGGCCTGGTGGCGGTGCGGGTCGAGCTTGTCGCCGGGCTGGGGCAGGATTTCTTTGATTTGAGCCTGCTCGAAGGCACGCTTGAGCTCGGTGAGGGTCATCTCCACGCCCATTTTCAGCGCATCGAAATTGCCGCTTTGGTCGAGCAGCGCCATTTCCAAATAGTCTTTTACTTTCAACAGCTCTTCGGCAAATTTCTTGGCGGCGAATTTGTGGGCGGCCTGGATTTCTTCCTGATGGCGGCGGCCTAGGTTTTGCAGCTCGGCCTGATGGTATTTGTTGATGTCGGCCAGCTCGGCTTCCAGCTCGGCCACGCGTTGCGCCAGCTGCTCCGGCGTAGGCTCGGCAGCAGCTTCGGCGTTGGCCTGCAGCTCGACGGCTTCGGCCTGAGTTTCTTGCTGCGGAAGTTCGGTTTCGGGGTTTTGGTGTTGGTGATGTTGATGATGATGAGACATAAAGATTCCTTTATAAAGAGAGCTTTTGACCTGCCAAATGGGGCGGGGCGGCCGATTTTCAAGCGAAAAGGCGGCGGCGGGCACAATTATTTTGCCGCAGCTGTCAGAAACGGCATGCATCGCTCGTCTATATAAGCAAGCCTGTGGCGGCAAAGTTAATTTCATCAATCGCTTTGTTAAATTAAGCCCATGGCGGGCATGGTACTATTTCCTTATAATCCGCGCACATTTTTGTGCCCTTGTTTCAGCTTCGCTGAAGCTAACGTTTTCAGGTAGCCTTTATGTTTAAAAAACTGATTCAATCTTTCATCCTGCCCGTGCTGTTGTGCTCCGGCATGGCGGCGCATGCAATCGATGCCGGGCAGCTGCTGCCAGCGGAGCAGGCGTTCCGCGCCACGGTGGCGGCGGGCGAGCAGGATGTGGCCGTGCAATTCCAAATTGCCGACGGCTACTATCTCTATCAAGAAAAAATCCGTGTGGAAACCGAGCCGTCCGGCCTGCTGGGTGCAGCTGAGTTTTCTCCGGGCAAGGAAAAGGAAGACGAGTTTTTCGGCAAGCAAACCGTGCACTACCACCAAGCCGTGGTGAAACTGCCCTTCCAATCCGCCGCACCCGCCACCTACCGCCTCACGCTCACCTACCAAGGCTGCGCGGATGCGGGCGTGTGCTATCCGCCGGTAAGCAAAACGCTGGAAATCAAAGGCACGGGCGTGTATGGCGACACAGCCGCCCCGCCCGCCGGCAGCAACCGCTTCACCGCGCCGCAAAACGGTGCGCCCGCTGCCAGCCCCGTGCCGCAGCCGCGCAAAAGCCCGTTTAGCCTGTCGCGCGACACATTGGGGGCAAACCTGCTGGCTTTTTTTAGTTTCGGCATTGGCTTGAGTTTTACCGCCTGCATGTATCCCCTGCTGCCCATTGTGTCGGGCATCATCGTGGGAGACCGTGCCAATGCCGGCAAACGCCGCGGGCTGGTTTTGTCTTCGGTTTACGTGCAGGGGCTGGCGCTCACTTATGCCGCCGTGGGCGTGCTGGCCGGGCTCACCGGCTCGCTGCTCACCGTGTGGCTGCAACAGCCGTGGGTGGTGCTTTCCGCCGCCGCGCTGATTGTGGTGCTGGCGCTGGGCATGTTCGACGTGTTCACCATCCAGCTACCCTCCTTCATCCAAAGCTACTTCCAGCAGCAGAGCAGCAAGCTGTCCGGCGGCAAGATGGCTTCCGTGTTTGTGATGGGCATGCTCTCGGCGCTGATTGTCGGCCCCTGTGTGGCGCCGCCCTTGGCCGTGGCCTTGGGCTATATCGGCCAAACCGGCGATGCCGCGCTGGGCGGCCTGGCCTTATACAGCATGGCGTTGGGCACCGGCGTACCGCTGGTTTTGGTGGGCACGTTCGGCGGGCACATTCTGCCTAAGGCCGGCGCGTGGATGAACGGCATCAAGCACGCCTTCGGCATCATCCTGCTGGCTGTGGCCGTGTATCTGGCCGCCCCCTTCCTGCCCTACGGCCTGACCGTGGCGCTTTATTCGCTGCTGTTGGTTATCCCCGGCGGCCTGCTGTTGGGCAAACACCTGCGCAACCGCCAAATCAAGCCGTTGGCCATGGGGTTGGGCAGCCTCCTGCTCACCGTGGGCGTGTTTTTCGCCGTGCAGAGCGTGCGCATGCAGCCCACCTTCCTGCACCAGGCGCTCACCGTGTTCCCGCCGCAGCAAACCGCGCACCGGGTATTCACCGCGCCACAGCAGCTTAACAGCGCTATGCAACAGGCTTTGGCCAGCGGCAAGCCGGTGGTGCTGGATTTTTATGCCGACTGGTGCGCTAGCTGTAAGGAGATGGAGCACAAAACCTTCAGCCGCCCCGAAGTGCAGGCCGCCGTGCCGCCCGATCGCGTATTCAAAATCGACCTCACCGACAACACGCCCGAGCAGCGCGCGCTGTTGCAGGAATACGGCCTGCCCGGCCCGCCCGGCATCTTCGTCATCCATCCCGACGGCCGCCGCAGCAGCCCGCTCATCGGCTTTACCGAGCCGGCGGCGTTTATCGAATGGTATCGGCAGCAGGCTTCCTGAAGCCGGTTGGAATAAGAGCAAAGGCTACCTGAAAAGTTTCAGGTAGCCTTATTTATAGTGAATTAACAAAAACCAGTACAGCGTTGGCTCGCCTTGCCGTACTATTTGTACTGTCTGCGGCTCGTCGCCTTGTCCTGATTTTTGTTAATTCACTATATTGTCCTCCAACACGACTACTCTATCTTCACATAATCCACAGACAACACTTCGATTTCTTCCCGGCCTTCCGGCCCGTGGAACACGATTTCGTCGCCTTCGCGGGCTTTGAGCAGGGCGCGGGCGAGCGGGGAAGTCCAGGAAATTTTGTGGCGGGCGGTGTCGATTTCGTCCACGCCCACGATGCGCACGGTTTGCTCTTCGCCGTTGCCGCGCAGCAGCTCCACGGTGGCGCCGAAGAAGATTTGGTCGGTGGCTTCGCGGGTTTCGGGGTCGACCACTTGCGCCGCTTCCAGCCGTTTGGTGAGGAAGCGGATGCGGCGGTCGATTTCGCGCATACGGCGCTTGCCGTAGAGATAATCGCCGTTTTCGCTGCGGTCGCCGTTGGAGGCGGCCCAGTTGACGATTTGCACGATTTCGGGGCGCTCTTTGTTCACCAGCTGGTAGAGCTCGTCTTTCAATGCCTGCCAGCCGACTGGGGTAATGTAGTTGGGGGTGGTATTGCTCATGATGGCTTTCAAATCTGTTCAAATGTGCGGATGAAGGTTTCAGGTAGCCTTACGGTTTAAATGCCCGCCGTCGCCGGCATGCAGTTTGGCCAGCAGCCACAGCAGCACTAGGCCGAAGGTAGCCAGCGACAGGTAGGTGTAGCTGAAGGCCTGCTCCAGCAGCGCGCCGGTTTCGCCCACGGCGGCACGGTATGCGCCCAAAATCACGGCGGCCACGGCAATGCCGATGCCGATGCCCACCTGCTGCACCACGCTGAGCATGGTCGAGCCCGCGCTGGCTTCTTCGTTCGACAAATCGCCGATGGTAAGGGTGTTGATGGCGGTGAACATCAGGGATTGGCACAGGCCGAAACAGGTGGCCAGCAGCATGTAAAACGTTATCGAGCTGCGCGAATCGAGCAGCGACAGCGCGGCCACCACGGCCGACATGGCCACGGCCACGCCCAAGAGCGTGGCCTTATAGCCGAAGCGCACCAGAATCGGCGCGGTAAACGGCTTCATCAGAATCGAGCTCAATGCCACCGGCGCCAGCATCCAGCCGGCCATTTCGGCATTGTAGCCAAAGGCTACCTGAAGCATCAGCGGCACCAGGAAGGGAATGCCGGAAGAGAGCACGCGGAACATCAGGTTTGCCGCCAGCCCGACGCTGAACGTGTGCACCCGGAACAGCGAAAGCGGCAGCAGCGGATTTTTAGCACGCCGCGCATAAGCGGCATACAGCCACATGGCCGCCGCGCCCAGCCCGATAACTACTAGGGCGCGTCGGCCGTTGTGCAGGTTTTCCGCCGCCAGCTCCAGCCCGTAGGTCATCCCCACCAGGCCGCCGGCAAACAGCAAAAAGCCCAGCCAATCCAAAGGCTGCACGGCGGCCCGCACATTGGGCATATAGCGTCCGGCAATGGCGATGCCGAACAGGCCGATGGGGATATTGATGAAGAAAATCCAGTGCCAAGAAAGGTTTACCGCCATCCAGCCGCCCAAAATCGGCCCGACGATGGGGCCGATGAGGCCGGTCATCGACATTAAATTCCATGCCGCCACCAATTCCGATTTGGGTACGGTGCGGATAATCGCCAGCCGCGCCACCGGCAGCATCAGTGCGCCGCCCGCGCCCTGCAGTATCCGCGCGGCCACCAGCCAATCCAGCGTGGGTGACACGGCGCAGGCCACCGAACCGAGCACGAATACCGCCACCGCCAGCCGGAACACGTTGAGCGTGCCCAACCGGTCGGCCAGCCAGCCGGAAAGCGGAATCAGCGCGGCCACGGTAAGCGCGTAGCTGATGATGGCCAGCTCCATCTGCAGCGGCGATTCGTGCAGGCTCGCCGACATCACCGGCAGCGCGGTGTTCAAAATGGTGGCGTCCAGCGACTGCATAAACAGTGCCATCGCCGCCGTCCAGGCCAGGCCTTTTTGTTGCGGGGTCATCATGGAATGGGAAGGTACGTTCTATTGTTAGTATCGGATGTGAGGCTACCTGAAAACTGGGAAAACAGGTTTTCAGGTAGCCCCTGCCCGGCCGCCGCCTTCCCGGCCTAAAGCCGGAAACAGGCCGAAACCGCGCACCCTGTTTCAGATAACCGCCAATTTTACAGGAAAATACAAGTTTTCCTTTATTTATCCCGCCATCTTTATTTACAATGAACTGTTTTTAGCAAAACTGCAAAAAAATTTACTGAAAAGGGAGTTTCAAAAGCCATGCAGATTACCGACTTACTCGCGTTCAGCGTGAAAAACAAAGCATCCGACTTGCACCTCTCCGCCGGCCTGCCACCGATGATCCGCGTGCACGGCGACGTGCGCCGCATCAACCTGCCGGAAATGAGCGCCGAAGAAGTGGGCAACATGATCGCCTCCATCATGAACGACCACCAGCGCAAAGACTACCAACAACGGCTGGAAACCGACTTTTCCTTCGAGCTGCCCAACATCGCCCGTTTCCGTGTGAACGCCTTCAACACCGAACGCGGCCCGGCCGCCGTGTTCCGTACCATTCCCAGCAAAGTGCTCACGCTGGAAGAATTGAACGCGCCCAAAGTGTTCCAAAAAATTTCCGACCAACCGCGCGGCCTGGTGCTGGTAACCGGCCCTACCGGTTCCGGTAAATCTACCACCCTGGCGGCGATGATCAACTACATCAACGAAAACCATCATCACCACATCCTCACCATCGAAGACCCGATCGAGTTTGTGCACGAAAGTAAGCAGTGCCTGGTAAACCAACGCGAACTGCACCAACACACCCACAGCTTCGCCAACGCCCTGCGCTCCGCATTGCGTGAAGACCCGGATATCATCCTGGTGGGTGAGATGCGTGACCCGGAAACCATCGGCTTGGCGCTCACCGCCGCCGAAACCGGCCACTTGGTATTCGCCACCCTGCATACCACCGGTGCCGCCAAAACCGTGGACCGTATCATTGACGTGTTCCCCGCAGGCGAAAAAGAGATGGTGCGCTCCATGCTTTCCGAATCACTGCGCGCCGTGATTTCGCAAACCCTGCTCAAAACCAAAGACGGCAAAGGCCGCGTGGCCGCGCACGAAATCCTAATTTCCACCGCCGCCGTGCGCAACCTGATCCGCGAAAACAAAATCGCCCAAATCGGTTCTGCCCTGCAAACCGGCCAGGCGCACGGTATGCAGACGCTCGACCAGTCGCTGCAGGCACTGCTCAAACGCGGTGTAATCAGCATCGATGCCGCACGCGCCAAAGCTGCCAACCCCGACCAACTCGTCTAAACCGACAATCGTACAAGGGAAAACATCATGTCAAACGATCAGCACAAACAAAACTTGGCCGAGCTGCTCTCCGAAATGGCCAGCCAGGGTGGCGATATGCCGCCTGAGCCTATCCCCGTTGCCTCTGCCATGATGCCGAATGGCGATTTGGCCGCCGTGGAAAGCCAGCTGGCTGCCGGCACGCTCGATATTCCGCCGTTGCCCGATTTGCCCGAAAGCGCATTCGGCGAGCCGGAGTTGATCGAGCCCGATTTCGTGGCACAGCCTATCACCCCGCCTGCACCGCCCGCACAGCCGGCGCAACCTCGGGCAGCAGAGCCGCAGCAGCCCAGACTCAAATCCAAATACGCCGCCGCCCTCGCGCCCAACGCTGCCCAGCCGATGCAGGCTCCGGCCAAACCGGCTCAGCCTGCTCCACAGCAACCCGCACCGGCACAAGCGCAACCCCAGCCGCAGCCCGCTCCACAACCCCAAGCAGCCCCGCAACAGCCTGCTGCCAGACCCGCACCAGCTGCGCCTAATCATCCGCCGCTGCATGCCGCACCGGCACAGCCTGTCGGTCATGGGCCAAACCAGCACTTAACCCGTGAGCGTGCCAAACTGCACCCGCTACTGGAAAAAATGGCTGATGAATCGCTCAAACGCAATGCTTCTGATATCTTCATCAGCAGTAACTTCCCGCCTTCGTTCAAAATCGACGGCACGCTGGTGCCGATTCCGGTGAAACCGCTCACCGAAGACGAAGCCGCACAAATCGTTTACTCCACCTTCAACGACGAGCAAAAAGCCAAATTCCCGGTGGAGTGGGAGCTGAACTACTCCCTGCAATCGCAAAACGGCATCCGTTTCCGTGTGAATGCCTACCATGAACAAGGCCGCATCGGCTTGGTAATGCGCCGCATTACCACCAATATCCTCACCATCGACGATCTGCGCCTGCCGCAAGTGCTCAAAGAGCTCTCCATGCGTAAGCGCGGCCTGATTATTCTGGCCGGCCCCACCGGTTCTGGTAAATCCACTTCGCAGGCCGCGATGCTCGACTGGCGTAACAAACACTCCGCCGGCCACATCGTAACCATCGAAGACCCGATCGAGTATATCCACAGCCCGATCAAGAGCATCATCACCCAACGCGAAGTCGGCCTCGACACCCACAGCTGGGGCGCGGCCGTACAAAGCGCCATGCGTCAGGCGCCCGATGTAGTCTGCGTGGGTGAGGTGCGTAACGAACACTCCATGGAATATGCCCTGCAATTGGCGCAAACTGGTCACTTGTGTTTCTTCACCATCCACGCCACCAACGCCAGCCAAACCGTTGAGCGTATTATGAACTTGTATCCGGAAGAGCGGCATCCGCAAATTCTGATGGACTTGGCATTGAACTTGGTGGCCATTATCGGCCAGCGTTTGGTGCTGAAAAAAGGCGGCAAAGGCCGAAATGCCATCATCGACTTGCTGATCAACACTCCCGCGATGCAGGACCACGTGTTCAAAAACCAGCTGCTTGAGGCTCGTGAGCTGATGGAACGTGCCGAGGACGACGGCATGCAAACCTTCGACCAAGACTTGTTCCGCCTCTACATCAACAACGAAATCGACTACGACGAAGCCCTGCGCCAGGCCGAATCTGCCAACGACTTGCGTCTGCGCATCAAGCTCTACGAAGAAGGCCGCGAAAGCACGCATATCTTCGAACGCGTAAACGATTTGAACCTGATGTAAGCAGCCCAGACCAAAGGCTGATAGAGGCTACCTGAAAAACACCCGACGGATTTTCAGGTAGCCTCTACCGTTTTCATATCAACAAGCAGGCTGTTTCAATGCATTCTGTTTTCTCGCTCAATACTGATTGTCCATACCAGATGGCGGCTTGGCCACAAACCGTACAACGCAGCGCATCCATATCGGGAAATACAAATGTTTAGCTCTCTCCGCACCGAAACCGAGACTTTCAGGTAGCCTCTACACCATCCGCCAACACATCATGAATACCACCCACTCCACCGAATACCGCCGCGGCCTCTACTGCGTTATCGGCTGTTATCTGATTTGGGGCTTCTTCCCACTCTATTGGCTGCCCCTGGTCGGCCAGCCCATCGGCGCCGGGCAGCTGATGGCACACCGCATCGTATGGGCTTCGCTGCTCGCCATCGTCGCGGTGGCCTGCTCGCCTTCCGCCCGAACCCTGCTCGCACAAGCCATCAAAAGCCGCCAAACCCTCACCGCCTTCGCCCTCTGTTCCACCCTATTGGCGGCAAACTGGCTGCTCTATTTGGCCGCCATCACCCAACGGCAGGTATTGCAAGCCAGCCTGGGCTACTTCATCGCACCCCTCGCCAGCATCTTCTGCGGCCGCCTGTTTCTGCGCGAAGCCCTGCGCCCGCTGCAAATCGGCGCGATTCTTTTAGCCATCGTCGGCGTGGTGTGGCTTTCCGCATGGGGCGGGCAGATGCCTTGGATTGCACTGGGCATCGGCGTGAGCTGGAGCATATACGGCCTATTGCGCAAACTCGCCCCGCTGCCCGCCCTGCCCGGCTTCACGCTGGAAACCCTGATGCTGCTGCCCTTTGCCCTCCTGTATCTGGGCTGGCACTATCGGCACGGCAGCCTGGTTTTCACCCAACTGCCGCCCCTGCCCCTGGCCATCGTCATTGGCAGCGGTGCCGCCACCATGATTCCGCTGCTGCTGTTTGCCGCCGCCACGCAACGCATCCGCCTCACTACCATCGGCATATTGCAATACCTCTCGCCCAGCCTGCAATTCCTACTCGGCCTCACCGCCTTCCACGAGCCGTTCAGCCGTATGCAGTTTGCCGGTTATCTGTGGGTATGGGCGGGCGTGGCGCTATTTGTGTGGGGCGCACGTAAAACACAGGCTACCTGAAAACCGCTTCTGATTTTCAGGTAGCCTCAGGATTGGGCCGATTCCAGGCCTGCGCTACGGTTTGTTTCCAAAAAACACCCCATAACCGATGGCAAGCAACAGCAACACGATTGCCAGCCAAGTAATCGGCGAGACTTTCAGCTCTTTGTAGCGCAAACCGATTGCCTTGCAGGCTCGGTAACGCAGGAAAAACGGCAAAAGGGCGTAGGCAAGCATCGCGCCCACCGCCAGCCAAAATAAGATTTGCCCCGCCAGCGGAGACAATGAATCCAGCACGTCCACCATCCAAACAAACAAGGCAAGCAGTGCGGGAATCCCGAGTGTGTATGCCCATATCCGCCGAGCCTGCCCCCAATGCACCGGCTGCTTGATGATTTGATAATTCGTGCCGGAGAGCATGGTCGGCTCCACCGACAAAACCCGCGCGCTATACAGCGGAATCAGCGGTATCCATAAAGCCACAATCCATGCTGTGGTCACGTAAGTGCCGTCTGGCTCGTAATCGCATTCGCCGACAAACGTGGTGCCAAACCCATTGAGTGTAAACATCTTTTCCCTTTCTTGCGTTTTAAATCATTAACCCATGGGCTGCCTGAAAACTGATTTGCCGATTTTCAGGTAGCCTCAAATATCGTTACCGCCTTATCCGTTCATGCCGCCGAAAGATATTTCTTTGTCTTCGTCCACTTCGATGGTGAGTGTGTGGCCGCCGAAATAATCGGGCTGTTCGGTGGATAAATCGATACTGAAATCGCTGACGGTTTTGTCGTCAAAATCCACCCAGAGGGATATGCCGGATAGGCGGATGCTTTTGATGACGGCCTGCCTGTCCGTTTCGGCAGTCAAAACCGTGCCGTCATACAGGACGGCTTTGCCTTTTTGTGCGATTTCTTGTGCGGCCCAATCGTTGAACACATCGACAAAATCTTCGTAATCGAGTGCGAAATCAATCATCTTTTTGCGGTTCTTTTCAATCCATTTCAGCACCGCTTCAATCTTTTTATACGGGATTTTGTTTTTGAATAGTTTTTCCACGGCGGCGGGGTCGTAAAGCGCGTCTTCGTCGCCGTCGTATTCGTCTAACAATTCGTCAGCATCCAGCACGACGGGGACGGTGTTGCCCCAAAGCGTTGCTTCGGCAACCAAGCCGTCATATCCGTCTGACAAGGCAAAGCGTTGTTGCAGCAGGACTTCAGCAGGGGCTTTGGGCTGCGGTGTTTCACCCGGCGCGGCATAGCCTTTGGCTTTTTTGGATTGGATGAGTTTGGTGGCATCTTTTTCGCATTCTTCCGCGCTGGCGAAAGATTTGGTTTTGCTCTGCCCTTTCGTGCCGATGCGCCCGAAGGTAACCGTGTGGCTGTTGCCGTCTATATCGATTTGCCAGAATTTTTCGGATTGCTCATCGCGGTATTCCAAATATGTCATCCAATCAGTCTCCATTTATTTTGAAAAAGTGCAGGCTGCTTTTTTCAGGCAGCCTGCACTTGTCTTACTCAATCCCTTTTTTCGCCAGATAGCTCTCGTAATCGCCCAGATAATATTCATAGCCGCCTTTGCCGTCGAGCTCGATAATCTGCGTGGCAAGAGAAGACACAAACTGGCGGTCGTGCGACACGAAAATCAGCGTGCCTTTGTATTTTTCCAGCGCCATGTTCAGCGACTCGATGCTTTCCATGTCCATGTGGTTGGTCGGCTCGTCCATAATCAGCACGTTGGGTTTCAGCAGCAGCAGTTTGCCGTAGAGCATGCGGCCTTTTTCACCGCCGGAGAGCACTTTCACTTTTTTCACCACGTCGTTGCTGCCGAACAGCAGGC
>ERZ772772.479-NODE-479-length-24731-cov-7.118901_pt1 | contig 24731 bp, 21 predicted proteins | sample MGYA00511484_ERZ772772 | MGnify/ENA primary metagenome ERZ772772 (study PRJEB29015, sample SAMEA2737913) | human oral metagenome | biome: human oral; feature: human-associated habitat; material: dental | place: China | collected 2088 ... | reverse complement strand
ATCTGTGGGTTCAGGTGGCGCGACGTCGACCTGAAGGGGGCGTCATCCACGTGCGTAACGTGGTGACCGAGGCGAACGGCAGGACATACGCAAGGGCGTAGTGGGGGACGCCCTCACCCCGCCGTGGAGTGTGCGCCCACTCCATAAGTACGACGGCAGCGATCGCGCCGCCGTGGTCACACTGATGGGCTGCGACGACTTCCTGCAGATGTGCAGGCGCGACCTGCTACGCGGATACATCGACAGGGCGATGGGCCACCCCAACGCCACCATGGCCGACTTCCTGCCCCGCCTCTCGATGACGCTGCGCACCCTCGCGTGCCACAACGTCTCCGTGGAGCCGCGCCGCGCTTGCGAGTACGCACTCGACCTCTTGGAGCTCCCCCCATGACCCGCCACGGACGCTCCTACAACCTGCAAGTCTGGACGGACTGCCTGTGCGAGCAGCTGGACGTACGCGAGCTGCACAGGCACCGGGCCAGCGACGAGGCCATCGAGCACCGCCGCCGCATGGCTTATGGGGGGTTCGCCATGGGCGCGGCGTCGGGACTCTTGTCCGCGCGGGACGCGGGTTCGGACAGGCCCACCCACACGACCCCAGGAAAAGCTATGAAGGCGTCGGGCAAGAGCCGCCGGGATGCGGGGCGGCACTCTCTCGAAAGGCATCGCCGAGTGCGAGCGAACTCTTACCTGCTCTTACCGAGGGGCCCGAGCAAAAGGGCCTCATTGGCGCGATGGGTAAGACGGAATACCGCAGCCCAACTCTTACCTACTCTTACCTACTCTTACCTTGGCAGTTCATAGTACTGGGAGGGGTCCCGCGTGTTCGACCCGTGCCATACGAGAAGGTCCCTCTCGGCAAGCCCCCTGAGCGTCTGCCTGGAGACCTTCACGCTCCGCCCCAGGTGGCCAGCGAGATCGCGCACGGTGGCCCTCCCCCTGGCATACACGTACTGCATGGCCGAGAGCTCGTACTTGTTGAGCGACTCCAGCACTGCCTCACCGACACCGTCCGCAAGCGCGTCCCGCCGCCTCAGAACGCGCGACGTGATGCTGTTCTCGAGCGTCAGCCGCACCGAGGCGTCGTTCGGCTCCTCGAAGATGGGATCGTTCAGGAAGAAGCTCGCCATCTCGTCGTAGATGCGCTGCACACCCTCATTGAGCTCCCTTACCCAGCCGAACTCCGTCAGCGTCCTGGCGATGATGGGGTTTCGCGCCCACCGGGTGTGCCGCATGTTCTCCAGCGTCACCACGTTCGGCAGCTTGCCCGGACTTGTGATCTCCATGCGGTCGTCGTACATCATCACGCGAACGTGGTCGCCACTGTGAGCGTAGTTGCGGTGCGTCACTGCGTTCACCAAGCCCTCGAACCAGGCGAACTCGGGATATTCGGGGATGACCTTGAAGCGCCCGTCGTCCCCCAGGTACTGGAACTCGCGCAGCTGCTCGGAGATCATGGCCTTCGTGCCCTCGATGACCTTCGGCAGCGACCCGTCGAAGGTGCGCTCCTTCACGATGTTGAGCCTGCGGCCTGTCTCCATCTGGGAACCGTCGAAGCGGATGACGCGAACCCTCGCGCAGGGGATGAACTGGGTGGGGTTCTTGGCAAAAAGCAGCACACCGGCGTTGGTGAGGTGGCCGTCCCGCAGCATGCCCCTGCTGCGCAGAACCTGCTCGTCGGGGGCGTCCGTCCCCAGCTCTTCCTTGTAGCGGGCCATGACCTCAGGATCGATATCATCGACCGTGGAGCGGGCGTCCACCTCGTCCTCGAACCGCCGCTGGTTCTTGTCGTACTCCAACGCCGTGATCTGGTCGTGCCCGAGCTCGACGCTCCTGTCGCCCTGGCGGAGGAACACCGCGCCGTCGCTGCGCCTAGCTATGACGTGGTCGGTGGAGGCTCTGACGTCGAGGACGAGGACGACATCGTCCCCGCCATGGGAGTTGGTGACGGGGAGCCTGACGGGCTTCACCATGGGGATCGGCTCGCAGCAGGTAAGCGGCATCTGCTCGAAGTCCTCGATGGCATGCGCGCCGTCGCGAGCGAACCCCGTAACCTCGCCGCCGTCCTCGATGCCGATGACCAGCTTCCCGCCCGCAGCATTCGAGAGCACCACGACGTGCCTCGCCGCGTCGCTCGGCCTGATCCGTGCGCTCTTGCGATCGAAGTACTGGCTCTCCTTCGCCTCGGAGAAGAGCTCCGGGTCGTTCTGGCCTATCGGTTTCTGCATGGCGCCTCCCATGTCGCGCTCTGACCATTCTACAGCTACTGCGAGTCGTGGATCGCGGCCCGCAAGCGGACCGGTACTCTGGGTCTCCGACACCCCGGCTACACCGGGGATTTGTGTAGATCCCCTATCTTCGCCGCGCCGTCGAAAACCCGGCTGGCACGAGCCGCGAGAAAACCCTAGGCCCCTTGGTCCCCACCAGCATGGCACAGGCTGCGCGGGCGGGCAGGCACCCCTTACGCCCGCTCGCAAACGGTCCCACGCGTCCACCTCCACTTGCCCTTGTGGCGGCGACCGAGGGGGAGGACAGGTCGACCCTCACCCATCCGAAAGGGGCACGCAATGACCGAGACCAGCACCGCCACCGTCATCCCGATCGTCCAGGAGCGCTGGGACGCCACCACCCGCGTCACGGGGGACTACCTCGCCGACTGCGCGGAGCTCGCCCGCGAGGCGCTGTCGCGCGTGGGGTTCACCCAGTTCGAGGAGTTCCCCTACGCCGATGTCATCGCCTGTCGCGAGGGCGACCTGCCCGTGACTGTCGCCGTCATGTCCATACCCGCCGAGGGGTTCGACATGACCATCGCCGACGTGCAGGAGCTCTGCGACGACGTACGCACCCACGGGGCGGCACTCTGCGTCGCGTGCGCCCTGCTCACCGAGGGCGGCCTGCCAGAGCGGCTGCGCTTCGACGTCGTGGGCGTGTGCATGAGCGCCACGGAGCCGCGCGTGCGCATCCATTACGTGCGCGGGGCGTGGCAGTCGTAGCCATGTGGCTGCAGCCGAGGCGTCGGAAGCGCTCCCCACCAGGGGAGTGCTTCCTTTTGTGTGGGATTTGTGCAGGTCAGGCGCTGTGAGAACACGCGGCCGGGGCCGCGTCACGGCGGAGGCCAAGCCCCTCCGCCGCCCATCCCGCACGCGTAGGCACCCCTAACGCTTGTGGGGACGGGATGTCACACGTCCACTGGGCGAACGTCTCACTCGACGATGATGAAAAACTCCTTGCTGCGCGCCACGCAGCGTCCTCCCTTTATGAGTAAGCACTGCACGTAGTGGCGGCCGGAATATGCCGTACTCTCATGGCGCCCTCCGCCTTCTAGGTTCGAGTCCTCGAACTCACCCCTCGGGCACCCGGCTGCATACGCTTCCTCGCCGGTGTTGACAACCAGCCACTTTGCCGTGAGCGACTGGAGCCCCTTCGAACGGAGGGCGCAGTAGTCAATCTGACACCCCTTGGGAATCGTCCTCCCGCTGCTCGAGATTCGCTCGGTATGGCCGTCCTCGAAGGTAACATCCGCGACGACCACGATGACTCCCGGCCTCCGTTTGGTGAAGGGCCAGGGAGGACTCTGCCTGTGGGGGACGCTCAGGGCCTGCTGGATCGAGAAAACGGTTTTCGCCAGAGCCCTGCTGCCCGCGCGGTCGCTTCCGGAGGGAAAGCGATTCCCGAGCACCTTCTTCCAGGAGTCGTTGTTGGAGCCCTCGTCCTGGAGAATCCGAAACGACTCCCCAAGGCCCTCGACGAAGCTCCTGAAGTCTTCCTCCGTATAGCTCGCAGCCAGGTTGTTCGTCGGAAGAGCGGGGTCGACGACGACGGGCACCCTCCGTCCCCTAGCTCTTCGGACAACGAGTCAAAGACGTTCTCCATCACCCCAATCATCAGCTCTTCGTAGAGTGAAGAGTCCTCCGGGAAGCAGTCGGCGATGATCTTCTCGAGGGTGATTCCCTTTGGCCATCTCCTTTTATCGGGGCAGTGCTCTCGACGCCACCGCTTCATCATCTTGACATGAGCACGCGCCTCTGCCTGAGGAATTCGAGGTAGTCCATGTCCTCGAAGCCGTAGGGCAAGGCGTTCTCTTCGTATGAGGTGCGGTACGCGGCATCGCCGAGCGCGGCGCGGTACTTGGCGACGTAGACCTTCGGGTCGTCGTCGCTAATATAGATGTTCTTCTGGTAGTCGATGCAGGCGAAGTTCGCCCTGCGGTCCCTGGCGTAGTCGTATGGCCCGCCCTTGAGGAAGTTGGACGGGAAGATGTGGTGCTTGTCGTACGCCTTCTTGGTGCCGATGCCGAACAGTACGCGCGGCCCGAGTACGACCTGGGCCGCGAGGAACCCGTTCCAGAAGGGGCCGCTCGCGCGGTTCTTGTCGAGCTCGTTGGGGAGGGTGGCACCGAAGTAGTCGTCGGTGAGCCTCGCGGAAATCTCGGCGTCTATCCAGGCGCGGAACGCGTCGGCGCCCTTGAGCTCTCCGATCGAGTTCATCTGCTGCTCGAAGACCGACCCGAAGGTGCCCATGTACGTCTGGGTCAGGAGCGCCATTGAGAACCACCGCTTGACCACGCGCTGCAGCTCCACGCCGGTGATGCCGAAGCGGTACTTAGCTATGAGCGCGATGGCGTAGGTGAGGGGTATGGTGTTCTCCGAGCTGACCGTTCCCTTGTTCACGTAACCGGCCTCGCCGAACGCATTGATGAACGCGTGCCAGTCGTTGAGGTCGAGGACCTTGTCGAGCGCGATATCGAACGTGGCGAAGTTGGCCTTGCGCGTGGCCGCGCTCGTCTCGCGTGTCACGAGGTCGCGCCCGTTGAGGATGAGTCGGGCGTAGCGCAGCCTCCCGCGCCCAAAGCCGAGCCCGACGACCGCCCTGATCACGTGGCTGGACTTGATGGTGAGCAGGGCGTTGTACGAGGTGCCGGACCCCGGCTTGTGGCTCACCTCGCACCAGTCCTCCATGCGCTGCCTGGTCTCGGGCTCATAGACAGAGAGCAGCGTCATGATGAAGTCGTCCTCGGTGAGCTTGGTGCCGCCGGAGTTCACGCGGATGAAGATCTGCGACATCTGCTCCTTGTCCGCCTTGCTCGAGATGGAGAGGATGGGGATGACGTAGGTGGTCTCGAGGTTCAGCAGCTCGTTGAGCCCGCGCTCGACCTCGGCCTCCTCCTTCCTGGTGAGGGCGGCAACGCCCTTCTTCGCGTTAGCGTCGTTGAGCTGGTCGATGAAGTCGTAGCGGAAGTCCTCAGCCTTGTTGTCGCGCTTGGCCTCGAAGACCTTGCTCACGTCGGAGACGTAGGTGGCATCCTTGGCGATGGCCGCGTCCCAGGTGTGGAACTCCCGCGTGATGGGGTCGTAGGCGATGCGGATGGTCCGGTCCTCGAATGACCGGTCCTTGACGGGCGCCCCGTAGAGGGCCGAGACGAGCGCGGTGAGGCACTGCTGGCCGTCGATGACGAGCTCCTTCGGCGCCGCGAAGCTCTTCTGGTTGAGCCCGATGGAGGACTTCTTGTCCTCCTGGTCGTCGAGCGCCTCCCACAGGATGCAGTAGCCGATGGGGTACCCGCGCAGCATCGAGTCCAGCAGATCGCGGACGTCGCTGTCCTTCCAGACGAAGGGTCGCTGCAGGTCGGGAAGCCCGATGCGTCCCTCGATAACGTCGCTGACGAGCTTGCCAGCTGGCCTGTCAACCCTTGTGAATAACGGCTCAGCCATTAGCCCATCCCTCCGCTGACCAGTGCCAGCAGGTCGCCGTAGTTCGTAACCTCGTGATACCTCACGCCCGTCGTGCTCGCCTCGTTGAAGAGCTTCTTCGCGCAGGCGATCTTGGCGTCCTCCACGCCGCGCAGCTCGAGCGTGTCGAGCGTGCCCTTGGTCTCGGCCACGAAGTACACGTGCTTCACTGACCCCCGCTTGAAGGCGATGGCCCAGTCCGGCGCGTAGTTGCCAACGGGAGTGGGTATGGTGAAGGTGCGCGGCAGCTTGGCGTACACCTCCACCTCGTCGGCCGCGTCCAGGTCGGCAGCGAAGCCCGCCTCGCCGTCGGAGTCGGGGAACACGTAGTCCTGGATGCCCTTCTTGCTGGGCAGCGCAAAGCTCGCGTTCTTGGGCATGCGCTCGGTGAAGATCGTCGTGTCGTACTCGTCGTCGATGGCGTGGTACTCCACGTGGTCGACCACCATGGCCGCCTTCTCGCCCACGATGAGCTTGGCCACCTTGGCGATGAACTCCTCGGGGTTCTTCTGGTAGAGCGCATACTTCTGCGGGTGGATGCGCGAGAGGATCGCCGCCACGGTGCGCCGCGTGATGCTCGCCTGCGCGGCCACCTCGCCCAGAAGGTCGTAGGCCACACCGGTCACGGCCCCCGCGTCCACCTTCTCCTGCGCGGTACGCCTCACCTTGAACTGCCCCTGCGCGTCCAGCTCGTCGCGGTCCAGCGTGCCGTGCTGTGCGCCAACGGTCATGGCGTAGGCAAGCTCGCTCACGACCAGGTCCTTGTCGATGCGGGCCACGGCGTGCTCGACCAGCTCGTCGCTTGAGAACTCCACCGTGTAGGCGTGCTTGCCGTTGATGCGCCGCCACAGCTCCTGGAACTCCGCGCGTTCGAAGTTGTCGTTGAGCCTGTTGGCGGGAACCTTCGTCTCCAGGCCGTTGCTCACCATGCCGTCCAGCGCGTGCGGGTCGTAGACGCTCCTCACCAGCGCCTCGATGGCGGGCGCCTTAGCCTGCATGTCCTGCGGCAGCCGCTCCACGGCCACCAGGTTGAAGCCCTCTTCGCGGAAGCGCTCGGTCGGCGTGCCCTCGTAGTCGATGTAGTTGTTCTGCAAAAGCCACGCGTAGGCGATTTTGGACTCCCTCTCGGAGAACGTGACCTCGGTGGAATCCGGCATGGCGACGACCTTGCCCTTGAGGAAACCGTCGGTGACGTGCGTCGGTCGCGCGTGCAGGCCGCTTCGTATGTCGCTCTGCAGTGATGCGGTGAAGTCGTTGTAGCTCTCCGAGGCGATGACGGTCAGCACGTTGACGGAGTGTACCTCCTCCTCGCCCAGGGTCGCGAGGTCCTGCCGCTCGCCGGTGGCATCCACGCATAGGCGCAAGCCGCGCCCGACCTCCTGGCGCTTGCCGGTCTCGTTGTCGGAGTGCTTGAGCGTGCAGATCTGGAAGATGTTCGGATTGTCCCAGCCCTCGCGCAGCGCGGAGTGGGAGAAGATGAACCGGCACGGCTCGTCGAACGACAGCAGCCGCTCCTTGTTGCACAGGATCAGGTCGTAGGCGCTCTCGTCGTCGGACTCGTCGCTACCGCGCTTGGTGGCCGAGTCGATGGCATGGCCGTGTCTGTCAATGGAGAAGTAGCCCTTGTGAGTGTCATGGGCGGAGATACCCGCAAGGTAGGCGCGGTACGGCTCGTCGAGTGGCAGCTGGCCCAGGTGCTCCTCGACGTAACGCTCGTACTCCTCCTCGAACACCTTTCCGTAGCCTACGGTCAGCTCCTCGCCGTCCTCGCCGTAGGCGCGGTAGCGGGCCACTTCGTCGATGAAGAAGAGCGAGAGGCACTTGATGCCTCGCGCGAACAGCGCCTCCTCCTTCTCCAGGTGGCTGCGGATCGTCTCGCGTATCTGCACGCGCCGCATGTCCTCCTCAGCCGAGTCGCCGTACACCTCACCCTTCCAGATGACCTCACCGTTCAAAAACCGCACGCACGCATCCTGCCCCTCGAAGTCCGGCACGATGCCGTCCGGCGCGATGGTGAAGTCGCGGTACGCCTCGAGCTTCGTGGGGCCGCTCTCGTCGTAGATGGAGTCGCCCACATTGAAGCGGTGGACCTGCTTTGTCACCTTGCCGCTCGCTCCCAGGTACTTGTGCTCGATCACGGCCGCGGGCGGCGCGTTGCGGCTCACAACTACGTCCTGCAGGTACAGGTAGCTGTCGGTGCCGCGCATGTGCTTGAGCTCGAAGCCCTTCACCTCGATACGCTTCACCAGGCGCTGGTTGTAGGCGTCCAACGTGTCCAGCTCGAAGATCAGGTTGTGCAGCGGGTTGCCTTTCTTGTCGCGTGGGATGGTAGCCGAGTATGACAGCGAGAAGAGCGGGCTGAAGTGCTTGATGCCCCGCTGCGTGGCCTTACCGCCCATCTTCTGGGGCTCGTCCTGGATGATGATGGGGTGTGTCGCCGCGATCACGTCGATGGGGCGGCGGCTCTGAAAGTCGTCCTGAGGCTCGAAGATCTTGCGGGCGTACTTGTTCTTCGCGCCCTCCTTCATGGAGGTGTTGAAAGCCTGCATGTTGATGACCATGCAGCAGATGCCGTCGTCCTCGGCGTAGCGGTCGAGCTCCACCAGCCGGTCGCTGTTGTAGACGAAGTAGCGGATGCGCTTGCCGTATTGCTCGAAGAAGTGCTGCTCGGTGGTCTCGAAGGTCTTGTTCACGCCCTCGCGGATGGCGATGGAGGGTACCACCACGATGAACTTGCTCCAGCCGTAGAGGCGGTTGAGCTCGAACATCGTCTTGATGTAGACGTAGGTCTTGCCGGTACCGGTCTCCATCTCCACATCGAGACATACGCCACCGATATCAGCGCTCAAGACGCTGGACTCAGCAATCTGGTTGGCCCGCTGCACACCCTTGGCATTAGTGAGCAGTCGGTCATTCGAAAGCTGTATAGGAGCATTGCCGTAGCCCGTCGCGGACTCAATCTGAATCTGAGTCTGTCCGTTGCTTCTTGAAGCGGTACCAAGGTCGCGCAGAAAGGCAAGCGGGTTGACGTTCGGCTGCCCCTCGAACACGTCGCAGACGGCTCTGGCGGCATCAGCTTGGTATTGCTGCTTTTTGAACTTGAACTGCATTTACACTTCGCCCTCACCCTCAAAGCTTGCACTCATCTCAATCTCAATCTCCTCAATAGATGGCAAGCTGCTCTTAAGGTCCTCTGGAAGCGATTTCTCCAGCCTCTCCGTCCAGTCTGCAACGCCCATTGGGCCGTTGTAGCCAGTAAGAGAGTAGCGGGCCACCACCTCGTTCTTTCCTCGTACGAGCAGAAGGCCGATGCTCGGCTTGTCGCCCTCGTGACGCAAGAGGTCATCTACCGCAGCCTGGTACATGCTCAACTGGCTCACGAAGCTGGGTTCGAATTTTTGTGCTTTGAGCTCAATGACGATGTAGCGCCGTAGGGCCAGATGGTAGAAGAGAAGGTCAATATAGAAGTCATCCCCTCCTACCTCTAGGTGAACCTGTCTGCCGACAAAGGCAAAGCCCTGCCCCAGCTCCAAGAGAAACTCCTGGATATGGTCGGTCAGCGCCTGCTCAACCTCCACCTCGCGATGGGCATCTGCCGTTCCCAAGAAATCAAAGAGATAGGGGTCCTTAAAAATCCCTTCTGCCATATCGGATTCTGAGGGAGGAAGAGCATTCTCGAAATTGCTTACGGAAAGCCTCGTACGCTCTTTGAGGTGCGACTCTATCTGCAAAGCAAGAACGTTACGGCTCCAACCGTTCTCAAGGACCTTCTCTGCGTACCACAGCCTATCCTCAGGGGTATCCAGCTTAGACATGAGGACGATGTTGGTGCCCCACGGCAATTTGCCAACAGCCTGTTGGCAAATTGCTTCCTCGCTCCAAAGCGTGGAGAAACGCCTCATGTACCGCAGGTTTGCCGATGAGAAGCCGTGCATATCGGGAAAGGCATCATGCAGGTCTTGGGAGATGCGGTCGATTACCTTTGCGCCCCAGCCAAACTCGTCCTGTGCATGCCGGATTGCGCTACCGATACGCCAATAGAGCAGCGTCATCTCTATATTCGCATGGAGAGTGACGGAGAGATGCGTTTGCGCAACCTCGCTCTTCAGGCGACCGATAAACTCCACGTACGACTTTCCCACATCCGCCGCAGAAGGGGCTACAGGGAAGAGCGCGCCATTTTTCTCTGCTCCCAGATGGAGTCTTTCTTCATCGTTTGACATTGCTAAATCACCCGTCTATCGGTATCGAAGACTCAACACTCGCTACTACCGAATTTCAGCCAGACGCTCGCCCCCCAATCCGGCACTCGAAAGTGCCGGATTGTCCTCTGCACCTTGTGACCACTCCTCGTAGAACGTCCTCATATACTTGAGATTGCGAGCCGAGAACCCACGCAGGCCAGGTAACTCCTCTTGCAACTGCGAGCTGATGGCGTCGATGGCGCCCTTGCCCCACGTGCCAGTGCGCGTATTGGCCGAGATGTACCCGCCAATGGAGTAGTAGAGTGCCAGCTGCTGCGCATTGACGCCCTTGGCAGCCTCGTACTGGCTCTTGAGTATCGCCTGCTTGATGGCCTGCACGGCGTCGCCATAGTGCGAGAGCCCGCCCATCTAGATCACCCGCCTTACGGTATCGGGACTGTAGGTCTTGAAGAGCTCCTCGAAGTTGGCGGCGTCGGAGTCGCCAGCAAAGGACGCATCGCGGAAGACGGCGTAGATGGGCTTCAGCTGGGCGATCTTCTCTATGGCATCCGTGCTTACCGGCATGTCGAAGCAGGCTATGAGCTGGCCGTCGTTCACGTTGAAGCAGGTAGCCCCCGCAACGTCAATCTTCTCCACGCGTGCGGAGTATGGGATGCGAAAAGTGGGTAGCACCTGGAAGAGCAGGTCTTCAGGTGTGCGATCTTCCTTGAGGTTGTCCACAAGGCTTAGCAGGCTCGCCTGGGTCTGCTCACCAGGCTCGCTATAGGTGTCCAGGAAGTTGGAGCCATCGATACTGAACACACGGAAACCGATGTCAGGGACGGGCTTAGGATCCTCGCCAAGCTTAAGCTGGGCATTAGCCGCCTCAACTTCTTCGACAATCTTCTTGCCAGCACGGCGGATGCGCTCTTCGCCGATGTCGCAGATGGTAGAAAACCCATTCTTTTGAGCACTTGCATCATTGGAACATGACTCAGGCAATTGAACTAATAAAAACTTGCGATAGCCGCCGTCCTCAAGATTTTGTTGTATCACAGCATGTGCGGTTGTTGCTGAACCAGAGAAGAAATCGCAAATAATGTCACTGCCATCTGTGACCATTTTGATAAGTTGTCGTATCAAGCGAACGGGCTTTTTACCATTCTTGAACTCTATGCCTCCCTCTTTCGAGACGTTCCCCATATCGATATAGAATCCGCTCCACCAGTCTCCACGTATTTTTCTAAGACCCTCCTCGCCATAAAAGCCATCTGTCTTCTCCCATGAATCCTTAAGTCTAAGAAGTTGCCTAACAGCACTATTACCATCGACTGTAAGGAGACAGGAACGTCCGCCATGCTGGGCTTCTTTCCACTGACCCTGACGGAGTTCTGAAAGTCCTGGAATGTTCCCAATTTTGTCAGTACGTACTATTTCAGCAAACTCATCACTTCTTTTATATGCTTCCGCTAATGAGTATGGAGAGGTATTATGACAGTCCTTCGGATATTTATAGTCATACAGCTCCCTTAGCTGTCCTATAGTTCCGTCATTTTTCAAATATAAAGAATAGTGTTGATCATATTTTTCACGCAAATCGAATAATGGATTTACAGCAACATTTTTATGACCATCTTTTGAGTAACACAAAATATATTCACTGTTTTTTACTATATTGCCTTCTTTTGCTGCCTTAACCTTCATACCTTGCGTTGTGCTTAGTTGACAGTGAATGACTGTCACAAAAGATGATTCACCAAATATCTCATCGCAAATGCGCCTAAGATTTACCTGCTCATTGTCATCAATACTAATGAAGATAACTCCATCATCAGAGAGCAAGTCTCTCGCCAGCAGTAGGCGTGGATACATCATCGAGCACCAGTCGGAGTGGAAACGACCATTGGAGTCGGGGTTAGCAACCAGCCTACCGCCCTCCCCGTCGTACTCGCCGCTCTGGGAGTCGTACTCCTCATGAGTCTGAGCAAAGTCATCGTCGTAGATGAAGTCATGGCCGGTGTTGTAGGGAGGGTCGATGTAGATGAGCTTCACTTTGCCAGCATAGGTCTCACGCATAAGCTTAAGCGCTTCGAGGTTGTCGCCCTCGATGTAGATGTTTTGCGTAGTGTCCCAGTTAACGGACTTCTCGTGGTGTGGCTTCATCGTTTTGTCGCAGGGCCTTCTCGCCTCCAGCTTCGCCTCGGCCTTGCCCGGCCAAGTAAACTGGTAACGCTCACGCTGCCCTTCAGCGATACCCCCCCAGAAGATCGCGTAAGGTGTCAAAATCGACGGCCTCCCTGGCAGCACCGTCTTCGTCGCGCACTTCTGTAGCAACTTGTGGGAACAGCTCGGTCAGCCGCTCGATGTTCTCCTGCGTGATGTCTGGTGTTGTGTGCTCGATCTTTTTCATTACCTCGTCCTTCATAATTCCAATGCCCTCAGTTCGTGCCACTTTGTTTTCAGCTGGCCCTAGCAGATTCGTTTCTCAAACATAAATCGCAAGATTAGTACCCAATTTCCTCAAGAAGTGCCTTCAAGCCCTCGATGGGCGGAAGGGCGTCGCGGAGCTTTTGGGGCATATCCTGCGTCATCTTGTAGGTGGCGACTCCCATCGGCTTGTCAAAATCGCGCACGACGTAGTCAACGAACGCCCTGTTTGCATCCTTGCAGAGGACAATGCCTATGGAGTCGTTCTCGTGGGGCTTCTTCACGTAGCCGTCGAGGACGCTCAGGTACCCGCTCAGCTGACCGAGATATGCGGTCTTGAAGGGGCCAGCCTTCAGTTCCACCGCAACGAGGCAGTTCAGCTCACGATTGAAGAAAAGCAGGTCGATGTACTGGTCTTCACCAAAGGCCTCGAGATGGTACTGGTTGCCCACGAAGGCGAAGTCGCGTCCGAACTCGATGATGAAGTTCTTGATGTTGTGGATGATACCCTGTTCCACCACGCGCTCGTCGACGTCCGCACCATCACGTGCACCAAGCTCCTCCACATTAATGAAGTCAAGCAGGTACTCGTCCTTGAAGGTGCTAATGGCGCGGAGGGCACGCTGCCCCTGAGGAATCGTCTGCATGAAGTTGTTGGGCATCTTTCCCTGGTGGTGAAAGTCATCGCGAGCCATCGCGCGTTTGAGCTCGGAGACGGAGTAGTGGTTCTCTGCGCAGGTGCGAATGTAGAAGAAGCGCTCTTCGCGGTCCTTAGCCTGGTTCAAAATCGCCATATGGTGCGTGAAGCCGATGTTCTTGAATGCCTCCGCGTCCTTTGGCTGCAATTTCATCAGTTGCGCCTGATGAAAATTACCAAGCGCGACCCTGACAGATTCATCAGTCGCGACTGATGAATCTCCCTGGGCGTCCTCTGGGGACCAGGCCTCGAAGAAGATGCGCATGTTGCGCAGGTTCGTAGCCGAGAACCCACGCAGGCCAGGTAGCTCCTCTTGCAACTGCGAGCTGATGGCGTCGATGGCGCCCTTGCCCCACGTGCCAGTGCGCGTATTGGCCGAGATGTACCCGCCAATGGAGTAGTAGAGTGCCAGCTGCTGCGCATTGACGCCCTTGGCAGCCTCGTACTGGCTCTTGAGTATCGCCTGCTTGATGGCCTGCACGGCGTCGCCATAGTGCGAGAGCCCGCCCATCTAGATCACCCGCCTTACGGTATCGGGACTGTAGGTCTTGAAGAGCTCCTCGAAGTTGGCGGCGTCGGAGTCGCCAGCAAAGGACGCATCGCGGAAGACGGCATAGATGGGCTTCATCTGCGCAATCTTCTCTATGGCATCCGTGCTCACCGGCATGTCGAAGCAGGCTATGAGCTGGCCGTCGTTTACGTTGAAGCAGGTAGCCCCCGCAACGTCCATCTTCTCCACGGGTGCGGAGTACGAGATGCGAAAAGTGGGCAGCACCTGGAAGAGCAGGTCTTCGGGCGTGCGGTCCTCCTTGAGGTTGTCCACAAGGCTGAATAGGCTTGCCTGGGTCTGCTCGCCTGGCTCGATGTAGGTGTCCAGGAAGTTGGGGCTGTCGATGCTGAACACACGGAAGCCGATGTCAGGGACGGGCTTAGGATCCTCGCCAATCTTGAGCTGACGATTCGATACATCGACCTCTTCGGCAATCTTCTTGCCTGCGCGACGGATGCGCTCTTCGCCGATGTCGCAGAGGGTGGCGTACTCGCCGCTCGCCTTCTCGGGTATCTGCACGAGGACGAACCTGCGCGTGCCACCGTCCTCGGCATTCTTACGGATGACAGCCTCCGCCATGGATGCGGAGCCAGAGAAGAAGTCAAATACGAGGGAATCTGAGTTGCTCGCGATGGTGAGAATGCGATCCATAAGGCGAACGGGCTTGGGCGTGTCAAAGGGGGCAGAGCCGTCGAAGAGGCCCTTTAGGTGTTTTTTGGCTTCATCAGAATGCCCAACCTCGGCATAGGGCCAGAGATTTGTTGCAAGCTTGCCTTCCATATCATTGAGATGTCGCTTGAGACGCATCCCGCCTTTACCACCGTTGGTGAAGTAAATCTCTGGCCAATTACCCGCATCGTAGCGCGCTCTTGCCTTGGCAAAAGTTTCTTCACCTGGCTCTTTAAGCATGAGGGCCTCCACACCCCTCCGCACTTCATCTGGGGAGATGCCACAGATTACCGCTCTCTTTTCCTCATCGTGGATATCACGCCATTCATACTCAGCCCATCCACTCATCAGGCTGAACATGCTGTATCCGCCGAACGGTCGGTGCCGACCGTTCGGCGGATACAGCAGTTCGCCTGTGAGGGGGTGCTGTACGGCGTACACCATGCCTTGGTGCGTCGCTGCTCCTGGCGCTGCCGCCTCTCCCGACATCCACGGCACAGGATCACCATCGGGACTGGAATAGCGAGAGTCCATCTCTGCGGTACGGGGAAGCTTACCGGGAATCCACCCCGGTTGCTTGGAGAAAACGAGCAGATGCTCCACCTCTGCTGGTATCCCCTTGGCGTCGTTTCTTGGCGAGTATGTGCGCTGCCAGGCGATGTCGCCTACAAAGCATCCCGCCCCAAACACCTCGTCGCAGATCTTGCGAAGATTGGCGCTCTCGTTGTCATCGATGCTAATGAAGATAGTCCCATCACCGGAAAGCAAGTCGCGCGCCAACAGAAGACGTGGGTACATCATGGAGCACCAGTCCGAGTGGAAGCGACCGTTGCCCTCGGTATTGGCTACAAGCCTGCCACCCTCCTCGTCGAAGTCGCCACTCTGGGCATCGTACTCCTCGCGCGTCTGTGCGAAGTCGTCGTCGTAGATGAAGTCATGGCCGGTGTTGTACGGCGGGTCGATGTAGATGAGTTTCACCTTACCCGCATAGACCTCGCGCATGATCTTGAGCGCGTCGAGGTTGTCGCCCTCGATGTACAGGTTCTCGGTGGTGTCCCAGTTCACGCTCCGGCCAAGCTCGGGTCGCATGGTCTTGCTGCAGGGCGTGCGAGCGAGCATCTTAGAATCGCGCTTACCAGGCCAGGTGAACTGGTAGCGCTCGCGTCCGCCTTCGGCCACGTCGCCCAGCAGATCACGCAATGCGTCGAAATCGATGGCCCTCTGCAGTTTGCCCTCGACGTCTGTCACCTCAGTCGCAACTGAAGGAAAGAGCTCAGCAAGCCGCTCGATGTTCTCCTGCGTGATGTCGGGTGTCATCCGTTCGATCTTTTCCATATATAATCCTTTCCTTCTACTAGAAGGGAATGTACGAGTTGCTATCCCAAGGCAAAGGTTGACGTGTAGGAATGAGAAGGATTGACGCCGCCTCATTAGGCAGAGCGTCTATCTTGTTGACAATGAGCTGCGCCCATCTTGGAACTTGCGTCTTATTGCTGTTGAGGGCATCTTTGAACCTCATGAACAGCTTTAGCCCCTTGGTGTGCTTGCTTACTGTGCCAACGCCGAGGCTATTCTCGATGGTTTCCTTAAACCCAAGGTATTGATCGTGAACGTAGCCATCAGGGAATGATTCAGCACAGCCAAAGAGCGAAAGTATCGCCTTGTTGGCTTCGATGGTATGTTGCTCGTCCTTGGTTTCCTTGTTCTGCGAATCGCCATCGAACATGATGAAGCAGGGAACGCCAAATTCGCTGTAAAGGCGATAGAAGCGATCAATCTCATTCTTGCCACCACAGCGGACTATAGAGATGCCCTTGCCTATGTAGTCGTAGCCGATCTTGTCAAAGCAATACGGAATAATTAGCGACTCGCTCTCGCCCTCAACAAGGAGAATCTTCGATGCGAAGAGCGCCTCAGCAGCTTTCTGGGAGTCACCGGTGTTCTCGAAGGCGTTCTGGTACCGGAGCATCAGGTCAGCGGCGGAGGTTTGGATATCAGGATGACGAGCAGCCAGGTCATCAATGAAGGTTTGCGGCTTTGCGGTCCGCACATAAGTGCCGTTCTTCGCGCTCTTCCTCACCAAGGATATCTGGTCGAAATGACCGAGGTCGACAAACTCTGTTGAATGCGTAGTGAGAAAGACCTGTGTCCCCGAATCCGCGACCTCCTCGATGACACGATAGAACTGTCTTCGCGCCTGGGGATGCAGATAGAGCTCAGGTTCGTCAATGAAAATCGGCGTTTGGTTGCAGAGTTGAAGCTTCGAATATGCCCGGAGAATGGCAATGGTAAGGCTCGCCTGCACACCCATGCCCATGTCTGCCGCCCGCATCTGCACGCCAGAAGCCTGTTCGGTCACAAAGATTTGGAGCGTCTTGAAGAGGTTCCATGGATCGTAGGCGTTGAGGTCGATTGAGAGGTTGTTGGGTGAACAGTTGAGCTGACGAGCCGTCTCCTCTTGCATGATACGCTTGAGTTCACCCATGAGGTTGGTACCGTTACCGTCAGTGATGGAGAAGAGGATGTCGTCACGAACGCTCTCCATGCGACGTTTGTATGTCTCTGCCTTGGTTATCTCTTCACCGCTGTCATCCTGCATGGTTTCATCGTAGAGACGCTCATTGAAGTCCTTGAGCATGCGACCGAGGAGCGTCCACTGACTTGATGCGGGGTTCTCGCGCATTCGACGGTCGGGGCCAATAGAGGCTGATACATACCTTTCGCGGACGTCGCCATTGATATAGCCACCATTGAGATTGAGGCCGTGCTTCTCGTGTCCGTAGCTGTCGCACCAGGTAGAATCAAAGGAAAGCACATTGCCATCATCAAAGGTAAGGCCAATCTTGATGGGCAGCCCTTCGTCGCCGTTATAGAAGTCCCACCGATCAAGCCTGTTTGCCATTGGGTACGTAGGCCCCAGCAACCATTCCATGGCATAGAGGATATTGCTCTTGCCAACGTTGTTCGCGCCGATGAGGACATTGATGCGAGGTGAAAGCTCAAGGTCCTTGATGCTCTTGTAGTTCCTAATTGTCAACTTGTCGATTTTCATCAAGAGTTACGACCTTCCTCAAGCTCTTCTAGCTCGCGCTGCTTTGCCTTAAGCTGCACAAAGAGCTCATTCTTACGGTTGATCTGTCTGGCCTTGCGGCAGGCGACGTCCAGCCTGGCGATTTCTTCCCTCAGGTCAGCTACGCGCTTGGCCCACTCAATGCGTGTGTCGAGCTCCATCCCGTCCGTGTCACCGAAGATGACCTGGGCACAGATAGAGTCCCACGCCTCGTCGAGTGTCTTTCCGGAAAGAACGAGCTTGTCAAGCGAGTCTGATGCCTGCAATCCCCGGCGAAGCACGTAGGTCGTGCTGCTCGGCTCGCAGCGGAACACGAGCCTGTGCGGGTTCGATCCTGCAATGGCCTCGATGGCACGCAGGGGCTGGACCTCGCTCTTGAGCTCGATGTTCAGCACCATGATCTCGTGTACGTTATCGCCGTCAGCGGTGTTTGCCGTAGTGGGCTTCACGCTGTTGGCGATGGTGATGCGCTCGATCAGGTGCACGAACTCGTCGCGCGTCCTCGCATCCAGCTTGAGGTTACGGTAGAATGCCTCCTTGGGAAGGCGGCGTCCCACCTCCGTGGTGCTCGGCAGCCCTAGCATGGCCTCACCGCCAGAAAGCACACGAGTTCGAAGTCATCGAGACCTTCCACATCGTTTTCCAAGAAGCTCGTTGTTCCGTCACCGAAGAAGCTGTCGACATCCCCCTCGACCTTTGCTTCCACGATTGAGCCGATGGCATCACGAAGCAGCTTCGCCTGTTCGCGCATATCGTGCCCGTTCTTAGTCTCGCGGTTGAAGGCCTTACAGAGAGCCTTGTCTGGCTCAACCTTGCCACGGCAGAGCAGGCGCATGGCATCCAGTACGTCCTTGGGGTCCAGGTGCCCGTGCAGCACCTCGCCGTCATCCTTTACGTACACCAGATAGTACGGGTGCAGATGGTTTCTGCCCTGAATGTTCACGCCAGAGTTCACGTTGCGCAGCACGAAGATCACGCCTGGCTCCTCACCTGCAACGACAGCATGAATACCGCTCGGCAGGCGGTCAACCTCGGGATTGTCTTTGTAATAACCCAGAAGGTCCATGCGGAAGTCGTTGAGGCCCAGGTCGGTGATGGAGACACCCCCACTTGCATCCTCAAGGTCAACGACCTCCTCCTGCATCTGGCGGAGCTGGCGCTCGCGGTACTCAAGGTCGCCCTTCTCCTCCTCGTTGATGTAGTCATCATCACCCGTGGAGGTCATCACCGTTATGCGCATGCGCTCCTCGACGCGCACCTTCAGCTTTATGTACTCGTCCAGCTCCACGTCCGGCCAGTAGTTCACGAGCTGGATGACGTCGTTCTTGCTGCCGATGCGGTCTATGCGGCCGAAGCGTTGCACGATGCGCACAGGGTTCCAGTGGATGTCGTAGTTGATGAGATAGTCGCAGTCCTGCAGGTTCTGGCCCTCGGATATGCAGTCGGTGGCTATCAGGATGTCAATGTCGTACCACTCGAGTTCTTTTGCAACAATGTCGCGCTCCTTAGAGACGGGCGAGAAGCACGCGAGGATTGAGCTCATGTCGTTGGGAAGCGCCTTGATGGTACAGCGCCCCGGGTTGGTTCCCGTAACGACAGCAGTCTCAAGGCCAAGCTCGCTCCTGGCGAAGGCACCCACATGCTCGTACAGGTATTCCGCTGTATCGGCGAACGCGGTGAATACCATGATCCTGCGATTGCCGGCGTTTATCGGGTGTTCGACCTTCTGGCGAATCTCCTCGCGCAATTCAAGGAGCTTGGCATCATGCGCGGGATCGATGTCCTTGATCATGCTCAGCAGGACGTTGATAGTCTCCACGTCGGCAGCGATGTCGCGCTCCCAGCTAACCCAGTCCATGTCCTCAAGCTCGATCTTGGTCTTACCGCCTACCTCGAAGAACATCTCCTCGTCATCCAAGTCGAAGTCGAACTGGGACGAGGCGTCCTCGACGACAACATCGCCCGCGGTGCGGTGCTCCTTGTAGTCGTCGATGGTCTTGAGCGTCGCGCTCATGTGCGCAAGAATGCGTTCCAGCGTCATACGAAACGACCAGACGGAACTTTCCAGGCGCTTGAGCAGGTTGGTGTTCATCAGCTTACGGATGCCGGTCTCGCGGCCAACCATGGTCAGGTTTCCACCGCTCTCACCAGCGTACTTGCTTACCTTCGACTGGTGCAGATACTGCGACGGCATGTAGACGGCAAGGCTCAGGTTCTCCAACTCGTCGTAAATCTCGTGATAGCTGATTGCTTTGGGCAAAGTCGAAAGGTGGGGTCGCTTTGATATAGGCTTGTTGCGCCTCGGGAACGGCCCCAGCGCCACCATGTCGTAGTGGCGTTGGATGTGCTTGCGGCTCCGCGCCACGGTCACCTGGTCCAGCACCTCAAAGAACTCGAAGTCGAGCATGCGCGTCAGCGCCTCGGTCGTGCGTTGGTCGGGTGGCAGCTTGCTCCAGCGCGTGAACACGACCTGGGCGTTGCGGAACACCGTCTCGATGTCGTTGTCGATCTTGAGGCGACCCTCCCACTTGGAGGCGTCGTCTGCGTAGGCAAGCGCCAGCTGGTTGCGCAGGTCGCGGAAACGATTGTTCACGGGTGTTGCAGAGAGCATGAGGATCTTGGTCTTGACGCCCTCCTTTATCACACGCGAGAGGAGGCGCTGGTAGCGGTTCTCCCGGTCGTCGTTCTTGGAGGCGGAGTCCGCGCCGTTGCGGAAGTTGTGGCTCTCGTCGATGACCACGAGGTCGTACGTGCCCCAGTTGATGCGGTCAAGCGGGATGCCCGTCTCGCTCATGCCCCGGTCGCGCGACAGGTCGGTATGGTAGAGAACGTCGTAGCGCAGGCGGTCGGCGGCGATGGGGTTGTTCACCACGTTCTGGTTGTAGGTCAGCCAGTTGTCCTTGAGCTTCTTGGGGCAGAGCATCAGCACGTTGCGGTTGCGCGACTCATAGTACTTGATCACCGCCAGCGCCGTGAACGTCTTGCCCAGTCCCACCGAGTCGGCCAGGATGCAGCCGTCGTAGGTCTCCAGCTTGTTGATAATGGCGAGGGCCGCGTCACGCTGGAAGTCGTAGAGCTTGCCCCAGATCGCACTCTCGCGGAAGCCCGTGCCCTCGTTGGGCAGCACGTCGTCGGATATGTCGTCCAGGAACTCGTTGAAGATGCGGTAGAGCGCCACGTAGTAGACGAGCTCCGGCGCGTTCTCGGCGTACATGGCCGTGATGGAGTCAATGACGGCGTCGGTCACGTCCTGCAGCTGTCCTGAGTCCCATGCCTCGTCGAAGTTCCGCAGGCACTCGCGCGACTGGCTCGCGTCGAGCCGCATCGTTATCGAGAAGCCGGTGTCGCCGCGCTCGGTACCGAGTTTGACCGTGGTGAACTCGTCGAAGGGAAGGTATGCGATGTCGTCGGATAGCTGCGACACCTCCAGGAAGGAGTCCATGTGCCCCGGCTCGTCGAATGACTTGAACCGAGCCTTGCGTCGTATCCAGTCGGCGCATTCGGTGGCCACGGCCTTCTGCGTCAGTTCGTTACGAAGCTTGATCTCAAACTGCGTGCCGAAGAGTCCCTGCTCGCGCGAGAGGCGCGGGATGTAGAACTCCCGCTTCTCGCGCTTGGGCCGCGTCGCCGTGAAGGCGTCGGAGGTGAAGATGAAGCGGAACTCGTCGAGCCCCTCCAACTGCTCGGCAAGCTCGCGGTAGGCATACATGGAGAAGACCGAGGCCGCGACCGAGAGCCGGTCTCCGTGCCCGATTCGCGCTACTAGGTCGTCCTTTACGATTCGCGCCCTGTTGTCGAAGAAGTCCGGCTGCATGTGCTAGTCCTTCTGGCTCAGCTCTTCGATCATGAGCCCCTTGATGAAGGAAGTGAAGTTCACACCCCGAAGCGATGCCGCTTCCTTCGCGGAGTCGCGAAGCGTGCGCGGGATGCGGATGGTGACGGGCACCAGCTCGGAGTCCACGAGGTAGGACTGGATTTCCGTCGGCGACGCTCCGGAGTCAATCAGCTCGGCGTATTTCATGTGCTCATCCTAATCGTTGCATGACAGGTGCAGTACACAAGAAAGATTCTATCAAAGGGTGCGGACACTATTCATTTGCCAGGCTAGCCATTGGAGTCTCACACACCCCGCCCACGGGTGGAGCCCGTCCTCAGGACCCCTCCCGGCCGCCACGCACGGCCGAGGTCAAGGGTCCCACGGAACCCCACGCAAATCGGAGGGCGATTGGTAGAGGTTGCCGAGGAGCGCCTGTGCCCTCCGCCTACCACGGGGCGGAGGTACTTGGCCTCCCAAGGGTGGCGAGCGCGCACGGAGCGTGCGTGGCCCACCACCCGAGAGGAGACAGGGACATGAAAGCGAGCAAGAGCACCAAGAACTACAGGAACAAGGCAGAGCGCCAGCAGGCACGCGAGGCCGCGCAGGCCAAGGCGCAGGCGGCGCTCGACCGACTTGGTGAGGACGTGAGGGCAGTCTACGACTCCGAGCGCTGGGAGTCGTGGCTGCGGAGCTTCGCCAAGTTCCACGACTACAGCCTCAACAACACGCTGCTCATCGCCATGCAGATGCCCACCGCCACCCAAGTAGCGAGCTTCCGCAGCTGGAAGCGCGACTTCAACCGCCACGTCATGAAGGGCGGGCGCGGCATCGAGATACTCGTGCCCATGCTCGTAAAGGCGCGCGGCGAGGAGGACGGGCAGGACCCCGACGGGGAGCGCCGCCGCCTCGTGGGCTTCCGCGGGGGCCACGTCTTCGACGTCTCCCAGACCGAGGGCGAGCCGCTGCCCACCATCGTCGACGAGGTCGCGGAGGGCGTCAACCGCTACGCCGCCACCCTCGACGCCGTGCGCGCCGTGGCCGCCTACCCCGTGGAGTTCGTGGCCGACCTGCCCAAGGGCACCAACGGCTACTTCCGGCGCGGCGAGCTCATCGCCATCCGCGAGGGCATGCCCGAGGGCCAGACCGTCAAGACCGCCCTGCACGAGCTGGCGCACAGCCGCCTGCACGACGACGACCCCATGGCCGAGGGCATGCCCGACCGCGCCATGCGCGAGGTGCAGGCCGAGAGCGTGGCCTACGCCGTGGGCGCCGCGCTCGGGCTAGATACCTCCGGCTACTCCTTCGGCTGCGTCGCCAGCTGGGCCGTGGGCAAGACCGACGAGGAGATGCGCACGTGCCCGCAGGTGGTGCGCGACGCCGCCCGCGACATGCTGGCCGACCTTCAGGAGGCTATGGCCGCATAGCGGGCGCGACAGGAAGCGACAGGGGCGGGCTGCGTGCCCGCCCCTGGAGGAGGGCGAGACATGAGCACCGACAAGAAGGGCGACGCCGTGAGCATCCCCGCCGTGAGGCGCCGGGCGCACCGCATGGCGTGGCGCACGCAGTGCCTCGGGGCCGAGGCCATGGCGCTGTCTCTCTGCGAGGAGGGCTCGGAGTACGTGGCCGAGACCGTGGAGGCGTGGGAAGGCTCCGGGGAGTGGGAGGCGTGGGACGCCGAGCGGAGAGAGGGCGCGCGCCGTCGCCGCCACGCTGCTGGAGAACGTCGACGTCGCGCTGGAGCTAATGTGGGAGCACATGTGGGACTACGACTAAACAACACCAACTTCGAAACGGGCCGCAGGCTCCAGGGCCCCGATCCCCGGGAGCTGAAGCGTTCTGCCCAGCGCATCGCGAGGGAGCACGGGCTGTCCTTCTACGCCGACGAGCCCAGGGACCCCGAGACGGGGGTCGTACCCGACTCCGACCCCCACGCGCGGAGGAACGCGCACATCGTGGAGCGCGACCTCGTCTCCAAGGACGAGTACTCCTGGGTGGTAGACATCCACGCACGCGTGGACGTGGCTAAGGGCGTCGCCAGGGACCCTGACGACTTTCGCGCCGCGCTCGCGGACATGGGCGTAGCAGTGCGCGAGTCCGCAAGCCGGAGGGGCAACTGGGTGTACTCGCTCGCGGAGACGCCCTCCCGCCAGGTGACTGGCTCTAGGCTCGAGGCCTCCTACACCAGGCGCAAGGTGACCGGCTGGCTGAGGAGCCCGACGAGGCACGCGCCGACGGCACTCACCGCACGCAACGTGCGGCAAGTGGTAGAGGGTGCCATCGAGGTGCGCGACCTGGGGGAGCTCGTGCGTCTCTCGGAGGCCGTGTCCGTCGTCACGCGCGGGGGCTTCCGCAGCCTCGCCGCCATGGACTCCGCCGCCACTAGGATGCGCGACATGCCGGGCCGCGAGGCGTCTGTGGCGAGGATCGAGCACGCCAGGGCCTTCTGCGCCGAGCGCGGCATCCTGCCAGAGCGAAGCGCGATGGCCGCGCGCGGCAGGGCCCGGGCGTCGGCGGGCACAGCCGCAGGCTCCCACCGGCACGGCTAGCAGGCCCACGGTGGGCACCAGCCGTGCGCCACGCAACACCAGAGGCGAGACGAGAGGGGCGGACGATGAGGATAACCGTGCGGTTCATGGACGGCGCGGTGGAGGAGTTCGACACCAACGCGCTCACCACCGACTCCGCCCTGGGGCGCACCAACGCCCTCACCGACCTGCGTGTCACGCTCGGCGACGGCCTCTGGGTGGAGGCGAGTGGTATCGGGTCCCGCAGGCGAACGAGGGCACTGGCGAGGCACCACTCGCACTCAGGACGCTCGGCTGCCGCCTGCACGTACTCACCGGGGGCAAGGTTGAGGCGGTTCGATCCATCGGGCTCGACAGCCGACTCCAGTGGATGCGCATCGGCCCCGACCTCTGCGACATGGCAGCGCTCGACGAGATGGTGGACCTCCTGCACGACCCCGAGGAGCCGAGCTCGTGCATAGCGGGAAGAGTCGTGTGGCTGCACGACCTGCTGCGGGAGCGCATGCCCGGCGCGGCGGGGCAGCCCGACTGCGAGAAGAGGGTCTGCGCGGCACTGGGCATGACCCCGAACAGCTACGAATTCGTGTCCACTGCGTCTGCTAGCGTCTATATTGAGGAAGACTACGAGTAGGAGCGTGTGAGATGGGCGTGGCCAAGCGTGTGATGGGTGCGGTAGGTACCGTTCTGAGGTTCGTCGGCAGGTTCTGCGTCGCATGGATGAGGTTCGTGGCGAGGATCATCCTGCTGTTCTGGCACTTCGGGTCGTAAGGTCATGCCTTCAACCCGCCATTCAGCTGGCGGCAGACATAATCGACATCAATCTCATTGAAAGGTAAAAGCCTGGTTGGCCTTCGCGATAAAGTCGTCCGCCAAGTCTTTCCACTGTCCCGGGTAATAGTTACGGGACAGCCTCATCAACTGCCCTCTTTCATCGAGATCGCATTGAACGCGGAAATTCGTCTTGTTCGAGTTTGACGTAAAACAAACTCTCTGTTAGACCACCGTTGACATGGCAAGCTACCTCGCCTCTTGCTGCATCAGGCCAGGCATTCCTTGGTCTTCC
>ERZ772772.477-NODE-477-length-24750-cov-3.635351_pt1 | contig 24750 bp, 22 predicted proteins | sample MGYA00511484_ERZ772772 | MGnify/ENA primary metagenome ERZ772772 (study PRJEB29015, sample SAMEA2737913) | human oral metagenome | biome: human oral; feature: human-associated habitat; material: dental | place: China | collected 2088 ... | reverse complement strand
ATATGCCTAGCGCTATTTGAAACAGTTCGATGTCCTTCATAATGGTCCAAAGATATCATAACGGTAGCCTTTTATAAACCAGCCACTCCTTATAGCGAGGAGCCTCACAACCTGATTCCCGTTCTCGTCATCCGTACGCTGTTCCGTGTAGCTCAGCCCTATTGATTCGATGCTCGCCTCGTCCAGCGTGGCAAGTTCGTGGTCCTCGAACCGCCCGTCCCCGTCCCGGTCCATGGCAAGGGAAGCGTCGCCCGACGCCGCCCACGACACCCGCTCCGCCACACCGTTGGCGTCCATGTCGAAGTAACGCTTGCTAAGCGTCGTGCTCACCTTGCCATTCTCCCGGATAGGGTCATCGAGTTGTCTCGAGTCATACGAAGTGAGATAGTGGCTACAATGAAAAGAGGAGATGTGGGAGCCATACTTGAATCCCATGCATGAGGAATAAAAGAAAGGGGCGTATCCGGGTAGGATGCAGCCACCCTCGGTTTCAGGAGAGGCGGGTTGTTGTGATTTGAAACGGGCATCAGGTCAGGGTATGCTGTCCTCATAAAGGAGGTGACGCCGTTTGGACGGAATAAGACGAGTATCCTTATCCTGCACGGCTTTTTTGTGTTGTGTCGCATTCCTGTGTATCGCGTACTTTTCCGGGGTCAGGGTAAACCTTTCCGGTTCTCTCCCTCACCGGCTTTACAGGATCGCAGCCCTCCCCGAGGGGAAAGCCCTCTCCCGTGGAGAGCTCGTCATGCCGGACTACAGGAAAATCGACAATCCGGCCTTCACCATACTGTGCAGCGGCAGGGACAACGCCGCCACATTCTTCCGGAACGCGTTCGCTCCCCAAGCCGAACAAGATGACGTGCCCTCCGACCAGGTGCTTCTTCAATATCCACGCACTTTTTCGGAGTTGCCGCCCCGCTTACGATGCCAGCGGCTTGAGAATCCGGACGCCTCAAAATGCTGGCCCAGGTCGGTTTTTTTCAATATAATCATGAACTTAATTTTACTATTGATATATTTTATAAACTATGTTATTCTCTCCTGCAGCTTTCGGCAACACAAAGGTGGCTTGGGAAACACTGGGGCTGTCGGTTGAGAAAGGATGATAAGTAATGAAGGTTTTTAAGTTTCTTGGAGGAGCTTGGCTTTTCATCGTGCTTTTCGGAGGAATGAGCTTTGCTGCCGACCCCATCAAGATCGGCTACATTGCCACCCTGACGGGAGAGGGCGCGACCTGGGGTCAGCATGAACGGGATGGGGCTCTGCTGGCCGTCAAGGACATCAACGCGAAAGGGGGCGTACTTGGGCGTCCTCTCGAGCTGGTATGCTACGATATCAAGGGAAAACCCGAGGAGGCTGTCATAGCGGTCCGAAGGCTCATGTACGAGGATAAGGTTGCGGCGGTGGGAGGCAGCAATTACAGCGGTATTCAGATTGCTGTTGCTCCTATTGCGGACAAGGCTCAGGTTCCCATCGTGTCCAGCGCCGCATCGAACCTGGCCGTGACCGTGGACCCCGATACGGGAAAAGTTCGGCCCTACATGTTTCGCATCAGCTACACGGACCCCTATCAGGGGATGGTTATAGCGGATTATCTGATCAAGAAGTGTGGGGCAAAAAAACTGGCCATCCTCGGTGACATTGGTGACGCTTACTCGGAGGGCCTGACGGAATACGTCAAGAAGCGGGCAGATGAACTGGGCGTCGAAAATCGGTTTTGGCCTATCGCGGAGGAGATGTCGATTTTCGGGCTCAGTTGACCGCGGCGAAGGAGTGGGGAGCGGATGCGGTTGCCCTGACGATGCTCTACAAAGAGATGGCGCTGGTCATCAAACAGGCTGCCGAGCTCGACTGGAAACCGTATTTTATGGGGGGCAACGGTTACAGCCCCAACATGTTCGAGATAGCGGGGGAAGCAATGGAGGGAACCTATTGGGTTTATCCGGTGAGCGCCGATGACCCTCTTTTGGATCCCTTCAAGAACGATTATAAAAAAGAGTATGGACGGGATGCGACAGAGGTCATGAACGCAGTGTTCGGATACGACATCGTCTTGATGGTCGCAAACGCCATTGCGTCTGCCGGTTCGGTCGAGGGCTCCGCGGTCCGGGACGCCATCGAGAACACGAAGGATCTGCAGGTAACCCATTTCAAGTGGACGGTCGACAAGGATACTCACAATCCTATGAACAAGCCCGCCTCTATCTTCCAGGCCAAAGGGAACAAACTGGTTTTTCTGGAGAAATGGGAACCGATGGCGAATTGACAGGGCTCTGTGATCCATCGGCTGTGTACAGGGAAGCGCCGATCAAAACAAAATGTATATTTTGCCGAGGGTAAATATCCCAAACGCCTACAGGCAAAACCCTCCGGCGCTTCCCTAAAAAGTGAACATGCCCTCACGCCTCTATCCTGAGACTGAGCGGCCCCGGCACACTTTCTCCTCGAAACAGGCAAGCTATTGTCTGCTTAAGTCCATAAACGCAGATCAAGAATTTGCGTTTGTGGACTACGAGGGATCGATACGATTCGATCGATGCGGTTTCTTCCATCCACCGGCCGTCTGTTTCAAAAAAACCGGAACGCGGCCATGATACGCCGCCTTGGGCCGTCTCACCGATGCTCTCTCCGCAGCATTCACGCACAATAGAGCGATAGGACGAACCGCGACGAATCAGGACTTTGTCTTTGTACGGTTCGGGGGACAGGCACGGGCCAATACGATTCTCGGTCCGGAGTCGGTGGAGGTCGACAATGAGGTTTTGGACCACTGGGAGGAAAAGCGAGAAAGAACCGTTTTTTTCAGATCATCGACAGTCTATCCTCAGCAGACCGTGCGGAAGCAGGCAGACTGCCTCGATGGCCGATCTGATCATCTTCGAGGAACGCCGCGAGAGGGAGGAGAAACGCCGCAGGAGAGTTCGTTTCCTTGGCGCTTTGTGTGGCTCCCTTCTGTTGCCGTTTTTAAGCGGCAGCGGAATATACTTCCTGCTCGGACTTATTTTGATTCCGGCCGTCTACTTTGCATGCGCGTTTGTGGAGCGCTACGCCATCTTCTCCCCGCGGGGCGTGGATGGACTCTTCTTCGCTTTGCCCTGCCTGTTTTGGTTCGTATATCACCTTGCCGTATCCTTCGAGGGGTACCAAGGCGAACTGCCGTTCCTTATCGTGATAAAAATCATTGGATGCAGGATCGTTTTTTACATCATCATCTATATCATGGAATTGTGGACACGGGTGGACTGAGTGTCAAGCACATGAAGAAATGCCCCAGGGGCGACATGAAAGGTGACCCACCCCTCAAGATATGCTCCTATTGCAATGGCGGACCTTAGTCAAGCAGGAGGGCAGTCGAAGCGAAAGGATCGTCAACTCAAGGCGGCCCTGCCCAGTGTTTTTTGCCTGCGATTTTGAGAACAGGCAAATTATAAATCCAAGGCGAATGAACTTTTTGCTCCAATCCGCTATACTATACTTGGCGCGTCGGGGGACCTCAGAAAAGTCCGGCGGCGCCCTTGGGCCCTGCCTCTGGGCGTTCCGCTGAACCGTGCGCAAAGGCATCCTGATGCTGCGGGTTCGAATCCCGCTCCGACCGAGGGGTCGGGTAGCTCAAAGGCAGAGCGCAGGACCGAGGTTGCGGGTTCGAATCCCGCACTGGCCGAGAGGCCGGGAAGCTCAATGGCTGAGTGCGCAGCAAAAGAACTCGGAAGTTGAAACGATGAGATACGGCAGTTTGCCGGTTCGGCCGAAGTTTTCTGCCGAACGCCCCTGAAGCCGTCTCGAGGCATCCGAGACCCCGTCCGGGACCTACCGCGGCCCAGGCCTCCCCGATGGGGACGGCTCCGGCCCGGCGTGTCCCGGACGGAACGGAGCCCCACGGGGACAGGGTGGCGACGCCGTATTTCATCATTTTTAGGAAGCATCGATCAAACCAAAAGCTACGTCCCTGTAGGACTTTCAAGGAGGCAAAACGATGAAGATCACGGTCGGTGAAAACGAGCGTGCGTTCCTCTTCCGAAACGGTCGCTTCGTGAGGATGCTGGGGACGGGCAAACACTGGCTGTTTCGCTTTCTTGGGGATGAAGTCCGTCGGCTCGGCGTGAACGACGAGCCCCTGAACGCCGACATCCCGCTGCAGGTCTACCTTCGGGACGAGAACTTCGTGCGGGAGGTGGAGATGGTGCGTGTCCCGGACGGGCACGTCGCCCTGCATTTCGTGGACGAACGCTTTGCGGGCGTGCTGGAGCCGGGGGAACACGCCTATTGGAAGGTATTCCGAAGCCACGAGTTCAGGCTCGTAGCCATGGAGGACGAGGCCGCCGTTCTGCCTCTACCGGTCCAGGAGGCCATCCCGGACTCCCTGTGCACCCGGCTGGAGGTTCAGTCCCATGAAGTCGCCCTGCTGTACGTGGACGGACGTTTTGAGCGTCTGCTGGAGCCGGGGCGGTACTTCTTCTGGAAGAACGGCCGCGACATCGCCTGGACATCCTGCGACCTGCGCGTCCGCCAGGTGGACGTCGCAGGACAGGAGATTCTTACCCTGGACAAGGTATCCCTTCGCATCAACTTCGTCTGCAAGTACCGGGTGCTGGACCCCGTGCGTCTGTATCGGGAACAGGAGGACCCGGAGCGCCAGCTCTACGCAGCCCTTCAGCTCGCCCTGCGCGAGGTGGTGGGGCACTTGAGGTTCGACGAGCTCCTGGAGCGCAGGCACGATCTCGGCTCCCTGGTCTTAAAGGCCCTGCCCAACGACGGGGCCGTGGAGTTCGTCTCGGCGGGGCTCCGGGATATCATCCTGCCCGGCGAGGTCCGGGAGATCATGAACACGGTGTTGGTCGCGGAGAAAAAGGCCCAGGCCAGCATCATTACCCGGCGCGAGGAGGTGGCCTCCACCCGCAGCCTGCTGAACACCGCAAAGCTCATGGAGGAGAACGCCACGCTCTTTAAGCTGAAGGAGCTGGAGTACCTGGAGCGCATCTGCGAGAAGGTGGGATCCATCTCGCTCGACAACGCTTCCGGGCTCCTGGAACAGCTGAGGACCCTGACCGCCCTCGGCGGAGCCCGGTCCGAAGGAGTGCAAAACGGCCAATAGCCGCCTCTTTTACCTCACGTAAGGAAGCGCCGATCGTAAAAGCCGGGGGACGAGGTCCCCCGGCCGTCATCAATCCGCATCAATCCGCTTTCTTTGTCGGTATCTTCAGGGCCCCCAGGTCCCCGACCTCCTCGAAGAGCGCATTGCAGCGTCTCAGCAGGGCCAGTCGATTGGCCCGCACCCTCTCGTCGGGGTCCATAACCATGACGTCGTCGAAGAAGGCCGACACCACGGGAGAGAGCTCGGCCAGACGCGCCGTCAGCCCCTTCCAGTCGTTCGAGTTCAGCACCTCCCGAACCCCGGGCTCCAGCCTCACGACCTCCTCATAGAGTGCCCGCTCCGCCGGTTTGGCAAGCAGCGCGGGGTCCACGGCATCGGGGGCTTCCGGGGCCTTCTGGAGGATGTTCCGGACGCGCACCGCGGAGGTCATGAGGTCCGAGAACCAGGGCTCGTCCTTCACCTCGTTCAGGGCCTCCATCAGGCGCAGGGCCTGGCAGGGCCGGCGGCCGATGACCGAGAGGGCCAGCGCGGCGAGCTCGTGCTCGTACCCCTTCTCCTTGAGCTGGACCAGCAGCCGCTGCCCAATGAAGGCAAGGATACGCTCCAGCACATCCTGCTCCACCTGGTTCAGCAGGGCGGACTCCCGAACCGCCTCCTCGAGGTCCAGGTCCAGATTCCGGCCCCACAGGATCTCGTTGATGCAGCGGGCCGCACGGCGCAGCCCATAGGGGTCCTGCGAGCCCGTCGGCTCGAGCCCCACCTTGTGGCAGCTCACGACGATATGGATGCGCTCGGCCAGACCCAGGATCGCCCCCACGTCGTCGGTCGGCAGGCTGTCCGAGGCGAAGCGCGGCAGGTACTGCTCGTAGAGGGCCAGGGCCACGCGCGGGTCCTCGCCGTCATGGCGTGCGTACTCGCGCCCCATCACCCCCTGGAGCTCGGGGAACTCGTAGACCATGCGCGTGACGAGGTCGGCCTTGGAGAGCCAGGCCGCACGCTCCACCAGCTTGGCCAGGGAGTCCCGGCCCAGCCGCTCGCAAAGCAGAAGCGCCAGCTTCCGAGTCTGCTCCACCTTGTCGTACACGGAGCCCAGCTTCTCCTGGTACGTCACGTCCTTCAGACGCTCCACGTTCGTCGACAGCGGCTTCCTCCGGTCCTCCGCCCAGAAGAAGGCGGCGTCCTCGAGGCGGGCCCTCAGGACCCGTTCGTTCCCCTCCCGGATCGTCCTCATGTCCGTGGCCCTGTTGTTGCTGACCCCGATGAAGACGTTCGCCAACGCGTTTCCCCTGTCCCTGTTCCGAACCGCGAAGTACTTCTGGTTCTTCTTCATGGAGGTGATCAGGACCTCCTCGGGGATCTCCAGATAGCGCTCGTCGAACGTCCCGATGAAGGGCGCCGGGAACTCGACCAGGAACAGGTTCTCCTCCAGCAGCTCGGGATCCATCTCCACCTCGAGATTGCCCTCGAAGTCCTGCTTCAGGAGCGATATGGACGCCTCCAGCTTCTGGCGGCGTTTGTCCTGATCCAGAATCACGCTGTTGTCGTAGAGGCGCTCCAGAAACTCGTCCGCGTTCCGGATCTCGATGGACCTCTGCCCCATGAAGCGGTGCCCGCTGGTCGTCCGGCCGCTCCTCACGTCGCCGTACTCGAAGGGGACGACCGCATCGTCGGCAAGGGCGAGGAGCCAGCGGATGGGCCGGGCAAAACGCACGCCCGGGTCGGCCCAATACATGCTCTTGGGGAACGAGAGTCCCTCGACGAGGCCGCGCAGGAGGCCGGGCAGAACATCCAGGGTGCGCCGGCTCTCCTCGCGGACCTCGGCAGCCACGTACTTCACCCCATCCACCTCGAGCTCGCCCAGCGAATCGACCTCCACGCCCTTGCTCTTCGCGAAGCCCAGGGCGGCGCGGGTGGGTTCCCCCTTCGAGTCGTAGGCCGACGCGAGGGGCGGCCCCTTGAGCAGCGACACCGACGAACTCTGGGTCTCGTCCAGCTCCCGGATGTGCAGGACCAGGCGCCGCGGCGTCGCGTAGGTCCTGACGTCCTTGAAGCCAAGCCGGTTATCCGACAGAGCGGAGACCGCCAGCCGCTCCAGGGACCTCAGGGTCTCGGGAAGGAAGCGGGAGGGAAGCTCCTCCGTTCCGATCTCCAGGATGACGTTCCTCAAAGCCATCACGCATTCCCCCCCCCGACAAGCTCGGAAACGGTTTCAGCAGCGGCAGCGGCCTTGGCGTACTGCGCCGGAGCGCCGAATTTCCCCATGAACGGGAAACCCATCTCCTCGCGCTGCTTCCGGTAGGCCGCGGCACAGCGGCTGGCCAGCGCGCGGATCCGGCCGATGTAGCCGGTCCGCTCCGTCACGCTGACGGCCCCGCGCGCGTCCAGCAGGTTGAAGGTGTGCGAGCTCTTCAGGACGTAGTCGTAGGCGGGCAGGACGAACCCCTTGTCCAGGATGCGCCCGGCCTCGGCCTCGTACATGGCGAAGAGCTGGAAGAGCATCGCGGTGTCGGCGATCTCGAAGTTGTAGTGCGAGTTCTCGATCTCCCCCTTGAGGTCCAGGTCGCCGTAGGTCGCCGTGTCCGACCAGGCGAGGTCGTAGACGTTCTCCACCTTCTGGACGTACATGGCGATGCGCTCGGTCCCATAGGTCAGCTCCGCCGGAACGGCCTCCATGTCGATCCCGCCCAGCTGCTGAAAATAGGTGAACTGCGTGATCTCCATGCCGTCGAGCCACACCTCCCAGCCCAGCCCACAGGCCCCGATCGAGGGGTTCTCCCAGTCGTCCTCCACAAAGCGGATGTCGTGCTCCGAGGGGTCGATGCCCAGGCTCACCAGGCTCTGGATGTAGAGGTCCAGGATGTTGGAGGGCGCGGGCTTGATGATGACCTGATACTGATAATAATGCTGAAGGCGGTTGGGGTTCTGCCCGTACCGCCCGTCGGTGGGCCGGCGCGAGGGCTCCGCGTAGGCCACGCGCCACGGCTCCGGGCCGAGCACCCGGAGCGCCGTGGCGGGGTTCATCGTTCCGGCCCCGACCTCGACGTCGTAGGGCTGCTGCACCACGCATCCCTGCTCCGCCCAGAAGCGCTCGAGCCTGAAGTAGATCTCCTGAAAGTTCAACTCAATCTCTCCTTTAAGCAGACGGCCAGCTCTGATGCCGCCCCTAAACGAACCGCTCAACTCGTTGCCCTCGTTGGCGGTCTGCTTATCGGGGGCTGGCAAGCCCCCGATGCTGTGCCGGTCGCTTGCGTCGACACGCGGCGCCGTTGCCGCGTTGTCGACGCAAGCAGGATTTGCACCTTATTACAAGCGATTCAGCGTCTGTAACCAATGTCTCGTATATCCTGAGAGAGGAGCCCCCCGACGCATCGGGAGGCCAGGGTAAAAAGCCCCCGCGAGCCGTCGAGCTCCCCAAGTTCTCCGTACCGTTCCACCCCGGGCACATCCGCCCCCGCAGCCCGCCTCAAAAGCGACAGTTCTTCCCCCGAGAACCGGGGCCTGCCGGCCCCGGGCCCGCAGGCCGCACAGGCCAGCCCCTCGCCCGTCCAGAACAGCGGGACGGCGGGGCGACCGCACCGGGCGCAGCGCGTCAGGTCGGGAGCGAGCCCCCACGCCGTGAGCCAGCGCCACAGAAAACGCCACTCCGCCGCCTCCGGCGGAACCCGGGGGGTCCCCAGAAGGCGCATGTTCCAGTAGAGGTTGGCCAGGAGGTCGTCCGCCGGATGCTCCGCCATCAGGTGGCGCAGCAGGAGCTTCGACCAGCGGACCGCCGTGCGGAGCGCCTCCGGTCGCCTCCTGAGGGGGATCATGCCGTCAACGACGTCCACAGCGCTCAGGTAGGCCCCGCCGCCCCGGCCCCGGTGAAGCCGAAAGGCCCCCCAGACGAGCGGCTCCGTACCGCCGCCGAAGCGGACGCGCCCGCCCGCCGCCCCGCGCGCGGAGACGCGGACCAGCCCCCGGCCCTTGAGGAAGAGGGCGAGCAGGAGGTCCCCCTCCCCCGCTACGGAACGCGAGAGCACCACGCCCGAGGCGGCATCCAGGCCCTGACGCGACATCCCCATCCCTCCTCAGGGCGCTCGATTACCCTTGAAACCACATCGGGGGCGCTGCCCCCGGCCTGCGCCCCATCGAGGGGAATCGCGGGTCAGAGTCCAAGGCGGCGCAGCACGGGCTCCGACTGCCTCCAATGCGGGGACACCTTCACCCACAGGTCCAGATAGACCGGGTGGCCGGTGAGTTCCTCCAGCTCCAGCCGTGCGGTTTCTCCGATCCGCTTCAGCATCGCCCCTCCGGCCCCGATCAGGATGGCCTTCTGCCCCGCCGTCTCCACGATCAGGGACGCCCGGATGTAGAGCCGCTTCCGCTCGGGGTACTCCTCCGGGCTCTTGTACTCGTCGATCTCCACCGCGACGCAGTGGGGAACCTCGTCCCGCAGCAACGCCAGCACGCGCCCGCGGATGACCTCGGACGCCATGAAGCGCTCCGTGCCGTCGATCAGGATGTCGGGGTCGTACCACGGCGTCCCCTCGGGCAGGAGCGGCAGCAGAAGGTCGATCAGGGCGTCGAGGTTGCGCCCCCTGCGCGCGGAGACGGCGATGCGCCCGGCGAAGGGAAGCCTGGATCCGTAGAGCTCCAGAGCCCCGCCGGGGTCGTGTGCGTCGGCCTTGTTCACCACCAGCACAATCGGCCGGGAGACGACGGAGAGCGCCCTCAGTACCTCGGCGTCCTCGTCCCTCAGCCTGCGGTCCCCCGCCTCGACCAGCCAGCAGACGGCGTCGGCCTCGGCAAACGCGTCCTCGGCCGCGTCCGTCAGGGAACGACCAAGCCGGTCCCTGGGCCGGTGCAGCCCCGGCGTGTCCGTGAAGACGATCTGGGCGCGTTCGTCGTTGTAGATGCAGCGAATCGCGTTGCGGGTCGTCTGGGGCTTCGGGGAGACGATCGCCGCGCGGGCGCGCAGCAGCGCGTTGACCAGCGAGGACTTGCCGACGTTGGGCCGCCCGGCCAGGGCGACCACGCCGCAGCGCATCGCGGCCCCGTCCCCCTGTCGCTCCCCGCTCAAGGGCTCCCGCCCCTCAGGCCGAAGGAGTGGGGCAGCAGCCCATGCGCGGAGTACACGAGGGGCCCCTCGGGAGACGCCAGGACCACCCGCATGTCGGGGTTGAACTCCACCAGAATCTGGCGGCAGGCCCCGCAGGGCGGACAGGGCCTGCCGAAGTCCCCATCCCCCGACCCCACGACCGCCACGGCCACGGGGTCCCTCAGTCCGCGCGCCACCATCGCCGCAATCGCGCTGCGCTCCGCGCACATGGAGAGGCCGTAGGAGGCGTTCTCCACGTTGCAGGCGGTCAGGACGCCCCCATCCGCGAGGAGCAGCGCGGCCCCAACCCAAAAGCGCGAGTAGGGCGCATAGGCGCGGGAGGCCGCCTCCCGCGCCCTCTCCAGCAGCTCCAGCGGGGAGGGACCGGGCCGGCCATCCCCCTCGCCCCATCCGCCCGCACCGCCCCGGGACTTACCGGTCATCCTTTCCATAGGCCCTCCTCACGCGTCCTTCTCGGGTTTCATGCGTTCGAGGTCGAGCACCTTGATGCGGTGATCCTCGAGGTCGACCACCCGAATCCTCCAGTCCTCGTACTCGAACGCATCGTTCACCTGGGGGAACCCCCCGGCCAGCAGCAGCACCAATCCGGCCAGGCTCTCCGCATCCTCGGACTCGAAGGGGTAGTCCAGGGCCTCGCTGAGGTCCTCCAGACTCGTGGTCCCCTGCACCCTGTAGGTGCCGTCCTCCATCTCGAGGATGTCCGGGGACTCCTGGTCGTACTCGTCCTGGATCTCCCCGACGATCTCCTCGAGGATGTCCTCCATCGTCACGAGCCCCGCCACGCCGCCGTACTCGTCGACGACGACAGCGATGTGGATGTGGTCCCGCCGCATGGTCTCCAGCAGCTCCACGGTGCGGATGGTCTCAGGGACGAAAAGCGGCTTGCGCATCATGCCCCCCACGGCTTGAGAGAGCTCGGCGCCGACCAGATGCTTCAGGGTGTCCTTGACGTAGAGCACCCCCACGATGTTGTCCAGGCTCTCCTCGTAGACCGGGAGACGGGAGTGCCCGTGTTCGATGAAGACCTTCATGGCCTCCTCCAGCGGCTCCGAGACCTCCAGGGTCACCATGTCCATGCGCGGGACCATGACCTCGTGGACCCGGGTCTCCTCGAAATCGATGATCCCGTCGATCATCCGCCGCTCCACCGCCTCGAGCGCACCGCTCTGTTCCCCGATCTTCACCACCTGCTCGATCTCCTCCCGCGTGACGAACACGTGCTGGGGCTTGAGGTCGAGCCGGAACAGCAGCCCGATGAAGGAGACGCACTTCCTCATCAGCCAGGCGAAGGGAGCGAGCAGGATGGAGAGAAGACGCAGCAGGGGCGCGGAGAACACCAGCACCCCGTCGGAGTGGACCATCGCGGCGCTCTTCGGCAGGATCTCCCCGAAGATGACGATCAGCACGGTCATGACCGGGACCACGCAGACCAGCGCCCCCTCCCCGAAGGCCTGGAGCACGAGCCTGGCCGCCAGGGTGCTGGCCGCGATGTTGACGACGTTGTTCACAATGAGACAGACGGTCAGGGCCTCCTGAACGTCGTCTATAAGCCATTGAAAGAGGGACCGTAAAAACGGGCGCTGCTCCTGGAGCAACATGAGCCGGCTCCGGCCGGTGGTCGTGATGGCCGTCTCCGAGGCGCTGCAGAACGCCGACATGAGGAACAGGACGACGAACCAGAGGCAGCTCTCTAGAAAGGGCAGCAGGGCGTTCCCGGAAAGGGACGCCATCCTAGAGCCCTCCCCTCAGGACGTCCAGGAGCCGTTGTTTGACGGCGTCCTGGCGGGCCCACATGGCCGACTCCCGCTCCTCGGTGTCATGGTCCCAGGCCAGCAGATGCAGAAACCCATGCGCCAGCACGAGGCACAGGGCGTCCTCGGGTGGAAGCCCCTCGTGCAGGCGCGCCACCTCCTCCGGACAGATCAGGATGTCCCCGAGAGGCAGCAGCTCCGTCAGAGCCCCGTCCGGGACAAAACGGCCGTCCGCCTCCCAGAGCGGAAAGGACAGCACATCCGTAGCCTCGTCCCGCTCCCGGTACTCGCGATTGACCGAGCGCATCTCGTCCGGCCCCAGCAGGGTCACCGAGAGCTCCACCGTCCCGTAACGGACGATCTCGGGATACAGGGAGGCCAGCTCGCCCTCGAGGACGCGCCCGAGGGGCCCCCATGCGGATAACGGAATCGGACTTTGAGATTCCCCGTCCTCGGGGCCGTCGACGTGAAGTTCCAATCTCAAAACGTGAACCCTCCCAGAGTCTGTCCCCCATCGATGCGGCCCCATCCGCCGCCCGCTGTCGATAGGGAGAGAATGTAAAGAATAACATAACACAACATGCGTCCGGAGACCAGATCAAGGGAGCGGAACGTCTCCGCGCTCATCGGGTCTCCGCTCCGACGTTTTCGGCTCCGCCGGGAACGGCCGGAGCCTCCGCAGCATCGCTCGCGGCAGGGACAGGCGCTCCTCCGCCCACGGCACCCTTCTCCCTCCGCCGGTCGGGGCTCCGGACCATCCGGGTGTGATACATGGAGAGCAGGACGGACAGAATGGACTCCTTGATGCGGGTGAGGTCCCTCAGGGTGAAGTCGACCTCGTCGAACTGCCCCTCCGAGATCTTGCTGCCCACCACCTGGTCAATGACCTTTTTCAGGGCCATGATGGCCTGGCTCCGCCCCGCGTTTCGTCCATTCTGCGGCATCTCCTTCGCGTCCCGCCTCAGGAGCTCGCGCCCCAGGCTCTCGCTCCGTATCGCGGCCTCCATGGAATCCAGGATCATCAGGAGCGCCGTCTCGCGGGACCGGGGCCTGGGCCCCGGATAACAGAAGTCCGACCACTCGACGCTCTCCTCCTCCCCCCGGTCCCGGGCCTCCGCCCTGGCCTTGTTGTAGAAGTAGCGGATGCACGCGGTGCCGTGATGCTCCGCGATGAAGTCCCGTATCCTCTTGGGCAGCCCGTACTCCCTGGCCATCTCCAGGCCGTCCTGGACGTGCGATGCGATGGTCATGGCCGAAAGCGTGGGGCTCATCCCGTCATGGACGTTGAGCCCCCCGCCCTGGTTCTCGACGAAGAACTGCGGGCGCCTCAGCTTTCCGATATCGTGATAATAGGCCCCGGCCTTCATCAGGTTCTCGTCCATCCCCATATCGATCGCCACCGCCTCGGCGAGCGTGGCAATCGCCAGGCAGTGCTGGTAGGTCCCCGGTGCGTCCCGCTGCAGCTTGCGCAGCAGAGGGCTCGAGGGATGGCTCAGCTCCCGGAGGCGGAGGATGGAGAGGACGCCGATATACCCCTCCACCAGGGGCAGGAGGACGACCATGAAGATCGCGGCCAGGGCGTCCAGAAGCAGAAAGCGCCCGGTCTCCAGCCAGAAGAAGCCCGTGGGGGAGAAGAGGCGGAAGGACTCCCTCGTCAGGGGTATCCCCTGAATCCAGAGGATGACGATGCGGGATACGCTCAGGAAAAGCGCAAGCAGGATCAGCCTGCGGACGAGGGATTCCCGGGACTCGATGCGGCGCAGGAGGTAATACCCCGTCATCGAGGCGAGGAAGCCCATGGAGAGGAGCAGGAGAAGATCGTAGACGGAGAGCCCCGCGATGATGAACACCCCGGACGCGGTGCTGGCCAGGGAGGCGTTGAAGGCAAAGGATCGGGGCATACAGAGATAGGCCGCCATGACCGCGGGGAGGATGCCGGCGCCCGCCGTCCGCATCTGCACGGCAAGCATCTGGCCGATCCATGCGGCCGAGACGACGAAGACGACGCACCCCCACGAAGGCCGGCTGCCCGACTCCCGGGCCGGGACCTCCAGCCACAGCGGGAGGATCAGGACGAGGAAGAAAACGATGACCACCTGAGTGACGGGGAAGGCGTCCTCCGTGTAGCCCTGCAGCCGCAGCAGGCCGGCCGTCTGGGGCGTCACCACATCCCCGCGCTCGACGATGACGTCGCCCAGCTCCAGACGGCGTTCGATGACGGGAATCCTGTTCCCCGCGCTCTGCCTCACCAGATCGGTGAGCTGGGGCTCGAGCTTGTAGTAGGCGTCGTTCACCTTCGTCAACAGCTGATAGATCAGGTTGGCGTCGTCCACCGAACCGACGCGCTTCTCGATCTCCCTCCACAGCAGGGCCGCCTCCATCCCCCCGCTCTCCAGGACATCGCCCGACGCGAGGCTCGAAAAGTAGGCGTCCCCGACCTGCAAGGCCAGCTTCATGATTCGGCTCCGCTCCGCTCCGTCCATGGCGAACAGGGCGTTCAGCAGGGCCTGAGGCATATAGGCCAGGAGCTTCGGGTCCAAGGGGTCCTTTACCGCCTGGAGCTCCTCCAGGCGTTTTTTCATCCGGTCCCGGGCGGCGACATCCCGAACCACGACACCGGCCACCCGCTCCTCCACCATCTCCCGGAGGGCCCCCGTGGCCGAGTGGTCCTCGTACTTCACCGGGGAGATGACCCTGTAGGTCTGGGGGGACGGCAGCCCCTGCGCGAAGCTGTACCCCCTGTTGCGGACGTAGAGCCACTCCATCATGACGATGGAGAGCCCGACGGCCAGCAGCATGACTACGGAGAGGAGATAGGACCTGCGCCATTCCGGGGATACGGAGGCCCAGGGGCGCCGCAGCCGGTCAAGAAAGGCGCTTTTCATAGCGGTCATAGGCCTGGACCACTTTCTGCACGATCTCGTGACGGACGACGTCGGCCCCTGTGAGGTCGAAAAAGCCTATCCCCTCGATCCCCTCGAGGATAGAGCGCACGCTGCGCAGCCCCGAGGGACGCCCCTGCGGAAGGTCCACCTGAGTGATGTCGCCGGTCACCACGGCCTTGGACCCGAACCCCAGACGGGTGAGGAACATCTTCATCTGCTCGGGGGTCGTGTTCTGGGCCTCGTCCAGGATGATGAAGCTGTCGTTGAGCGTCCGCCCCCTCATGTAGGCCAGGGGCGCGATCTCGATGATCCCCTTGTCCACGTAGCGGGCGAAGCGCTCGGGCGACAGAAGTTCATAAAATGCGTCGTAGAGAGGGCGAACGTAGGGCTCGACCTTCTCCCTGAGGTCGCCCGGGAGGTACCCCAGGCTCTCCCCGGCCTCGACGGCGGGCCGCACCAGGACGACGCGGTTCACCCGCCCCTCCTTCAGCATGGAGACGGCCTCGCAGACCGCCAGGTAGGTCTTGCCCGTCCCAGCGGGGCCGACGGCGAACAGGATGTCGTTGTCCCGCATGGCCTGGATATAGGCCCTCTGACCGACGGTCTTGGCCCGGATGGGCTTGCCCCGCGCCGTCGTGCAGACGACCTCCGAATACAGCGAGTCCAGCTTGATCTCCCGGCCCTCCGCATGGGCGTCCATCGCGTGACGGACGTCGGAGACGCGGATCTCGTGTCCGCTCTCGGCGACGACAGCAAGCTGGCGCAGCAGATGCGCCACGATGCGCACCGGCTCGGCGTCGGGGCCCGAGATCCGTATCCGGCTTTCCCCCACGGAGAGGGAGACCGGATAACGGGCCTCCAGGGCCTCGAGGTTCTCGTCGTTCAGCCCCAGAAGGCGAGCCATGGCCCCGCCGCCGGCAACCGCGACATCCTCGGAATTTCTCAGCGGAGCGTCCCTCCGCTCCAACGCTTCTCCATCCATTCCAACGTTTCTCCATCCATCCTGTTTTTCGATCTTCCTCCCGCCTCCCGGCGTCAGACGGGATAGGCCGCTCCCTCGACGAGGTCCTCGAACCCAACGTCCCGGCACGTGACGCGCGCGTACTTCCGCGGAAGAAAGTCCTTGGCGACCTGGGGGAACATGATCCAGGTCAGGGCGTCCTCCGGCTGGAGCGACCAGGCCTCCGCGGCCCTGCGGGCCGCCTCCATCTCGGGGGGGATCCTCTCGCCGGGCCGACAGGTGATGGGCTCCTCGTCCCCTATCGCCAGCCTCCGGACCTCGGGGTCCAGGGGAGCGGGCGCCGTCCCGTAGTAGCCCAGGAAGTACTGCTTGACCTCCTTGGGGATGACCTTCCAGCGCTGGCCCGTCAGGACGTTCAGCGTCGCCTGCGTCCCGACGATCTGGCTGGTGGGGGTCACCAGGGGCGGGTAGCCCATGGCCCTGCGCACCACCGGGATCTCGTTCATCACGTCCTCCAGCTTGTCCAGGGCGTTCTGTTCCCTGAGCTGATTCACGAGGTTCGAGTACATGCCGCCCGGAACCTGATAGCGCAGGATGTTGATGTCGACCCCGCCGATGTCCGGGAGCAGTTTCCTGTATTTCTCGCGGAGCGTCTTGAAGTACTCCTCGACGGGGACCAGATTGTCCAGGCTGATTCCCGTGTCCAGCTCGCCGCCCGCCAGGGCCGCGACCAACGATTCCGTGGGCGGCTGGCTGGTCCCCATGGAGAAGGGGGAGATCGCCGTGTCGACGATGTCCGCACCCGCCATAAGCCCCGCGTAGTAGGTCATGGAGGCCAAGCCGCTGGTGTAGTGGCTGTGAAGCTGTATCGGCAGGTCCGTCCGGGCGCGTATCGCGCCGACGAGCCGGACGCAGTCCACCGGGTTCAGCAGGCCCGCCATGTCCTTGACCGCTATGGAGTCCGCCCCCATGCCCGCCATTTTCAGGGCCATCTCGGCGAAGGCGTCCAGGGTATGGACGGGGGAGATCGTGTAGGAGATGCACAGCTGGAGGTGCGCCCCCTCCTTTTTGACCTGGTCGGCCGCGACCTCCATGTTGCGCAGGTCGTTCAGGGCGTCGAAGACGCGGATAATGTCGATGCCGCCCCCCACCGCGCGCTTCACGAACTCCCTCACCGCATCGTCCGCATAGTGCCGATAGCCCACGAGGTTCTGCCCCCGCAGCAGCATCTGAAGTTTGGTGTTCCTGATTCGGGAACGGATGACGCGCAGCCGCTCCCAGGGGTCCTCGTCCAGGAAGCGCATGCAGCTGTCGAACGTCGCCCCGCCCCACATCTCGAGGGCCCAATACCCCACCGCGTCCATCCTCTCGAGGACGGGGATCATGTCCCTGGTGCTCATCCTCGTGGCGATAAGGGACTGGTGCGCGTCCCGAAGCGCCGTCTCCATGATGCGGGCCCTCCGGCCCGCCTTCTTCCCGGGCGCCCCCTCGGTCCTGTTCTCCGTCATTTCCGTCCTCCGTCATTATAAGGCGTTTTCAGCGCCGGGGCTCGTCTTGGCCCGTTCCCACATGGCGTCGAGCTCCTCCGGGGAACAGTCCTCCAGGCGGATGCCGCGCTCCGCGGCCTGTTGCTCGACCCGGCGGAAGCGCCCGGCGAATTTGGCGCAGGCCCGGGAGAGCGCCGCGTCGGGGTTCACCCCCAGGTGACGCGCCAGGTTGACGGCCATGAACAGCAGGTCCCCCAGCTCGTCCTCCACAGCCGCGGCATCCCCGTGCTCCACGGCCTCCCACAGTTCGTCGGCCTCCTCGTCCAGCTTCGCGAAGAGCGGGGCGGCGTCGCCCCCGGGCCAGTCGAACCCGACGTGTGCGGCTTTGCCCTGCATCCGATGGGCCTTGAGAAGCGGAGGCAGCCCGGCGGGCACCCCGGCCAGGACCGACAGGTCCTCCTTCCGGGCACGGCGCTCCTCCAGCTTGATGCTCTCCCAATTCCTCAGGACCGTATCGCTGTCCTCGGCCTCGACGTCTCCGAACACGTGGGGATGGCGTCGGATCAGCTTGTCGCAGATCGTGCGCACGACGTCCCGCATGTCGAAGTCCCCGTGCTCCCTGGCCAGTGAGGCCACGAAGACGACCTGCAGCAGGAGGTCCCCGGACTCCTCCCGGACCTTGCCCATGTCCCGCTCCGTGATGGCCTCCGCGAGCTCGTAGGCCTCCTCCGTAATGCAGGTGCGCAGGTCCTCCAGCGTCTGCTTCCGGTCCCACGGACAGCCTCCCGGAGCCCTCAGCCGTTCGATCAGGCCGACGATCTCGTCGAAATAATGTCCTTTATCCCTGCGATCTCCGCAGTCCCCAATACCCGGCCCGGCCCTCATGTTTTCGTCGCTGGAAATCACAGTCACACCTCCGGCGGTCCTCCCGACGTTCCCTATCAATTCGATGTCGCTTAAAATCGTAAACGGCTCATTCAAAAGTACGGTTCAACGATACGATTATAAATGATAACACAGGGCCCGGAACGCGAGCCCCGCCGGGAACCCGCCCTCTCGCAAATCGCCGCCGTGCGTCCGCGCCTACTGCTGGTTCCTGCCCGCCCCCTGGAGCTGGGCCGTAACGCTGTTGAGCCAGCTGGCCTGCTGCATCAGTTTGGACAGGTTGCGCTCGGCGTCGGAGAACCGTTTGAAGAGCGTCTCCTTCTTCTTCTGAAGGCGCTGCTCGAACGTGTTCAGATACTTGTTGATGGAGTTGACCTCCGTCTTGATGCCGTCTATCTCCCGCACCACGGCGCCCTTGGCGGCTCCCTTGCCGCTGTCGCCGCTCGCCGCGGAGGAACGGAGCATCCCGTCCGCGAACGTCTGCATGTCCTTGGCGAAGGCCAGCATCACGTCCGTGGCCTCCTCCGAATTTTTCGTCATCGCCTTCATGAAGTCCCGCGAGCTGAACTCGAGCTCGCCGCTCTTCCCGAAGTCGGTGGAGGTGGTCTTGAACCCCATCTGATAGAGGCCCGTATAGGTGTAGTCCATGCCCAACGCCTTGAGGGCGGAAGTCCCCGACACCTGGACCGGGCGGTCCGTGCCCGCGTCGATCACCAGTTTGCCGTCCGAGACCGAGGCCTTGGCGAAGGGGGTGGGGTACTTCCGCCCGTCGGGATCGTAGTGCAGGGCGCTGGCCTCCCCACTCCCGGAGGTGTCGTTGATCCTGGCCGCGATGAACTCGAGCGTGTCCTCCGGATTGACCGTGATGTCGGCGGTGCGGGCCCCCACCGTGACGCGCAGCGTGCTCTGGCCCTTCAGGCCGTTCTGCTCCATCGTCCCGTAGATGGGGTCCCGGCTCTTGCGCTGCTTGAAGGTGTGGGTATAGGTCTGGGTGACGGAGCGGCGCATCCTGCTCTTGGCATCGCGCAGGAGGGAATTGCCGAAGAGCAGGCCCCACTTCATGCGGAAGTCGTTGGCGGGCAGGGTGGCCTTCTTCGTCTCGTCCACGGCCTTCTCCGAGGATTTGACGTTGATCCACTTCATCACGTCGTTGTAGGCCTCGGTGAAGGCCTGGATGGCCTTGACGGAGGCCTCCAGGTCGTGGGAGATGTCCATGGAGACGTGCCCCACGCCCTTGAGCTCCATCGTTACCCCCTTGATCAGCTCGTTCTTGTACTCCGGGCCGATCTTGTTGGAGGACCGCGTCACCTTCTCCCCGTTCAGGATCATCTCCGCATCCTCGGCGGCCGTGTAGTGCGCCTCGTCCTTCAGGTCCAGGCCCAGCGCGCTCAGGATCCCCGTCCCGTCGTCCGACAGGGTGAAGGTGTTCTTCGCGTGCGCGTACTCCACCGTGTACTCGTCGCCGTACCCGGGAGTGATCTGCTTGCCGTCCTTCATGCGCGGGACGGGCGGCGTCGAGGGCTGAGTCCAGGTCAAGGTGAACTTGCCGCCAGTATTGGCGGACGCCCCAAAGGAACCCGCCCCAAAGGCCGTCGGGGGGGCCTGATAGACGTAGGCAGCCGTCGGGTCAATCGTTCCCCCCGCTGTGGTGAAGCCCCACTCGCTCATGGTGAGCGTATCGCTCTTGCCCCGCTCGACGTTGCTGAAGGTCTGCGTCGTCCCGTCGGCCTTCGTCAGCTCCAGATCGTAGTTTGTGCCCGGGCCGGGGGCGCCCCAGGCCGCCTCGGGCCGCCAGCGCACCACGGCCTTGGCCGGGCTGCCGCCGTCGCTCACGATGTCGAAGTCCTCGCCCTGCACATAGGTCCTGCCGCCCTGTTTGATGACGGACTTTCCCCCGACGAAGTCCGCATAATCCGCTCCCGTAACGTCCTCGGCGCCGCGTTTGACGTTGAGCGTGAACTCCTCGTTTGTAGCGGGCTTATACGTGACCTTATAGGCGACGCCCTCGCCGGGGCGATTCATCCCCAGCCACTTCACGGACTTTCCCTCGATCGTGAAATCCGTACCGTACTGATAGGTGACTCCGTTCCTGTCCTGGACGGAGATGTTCGTCGTCGACAGCACCGCCCGAGGCGTAAAGGGCAACGCATCCTTATCCACATCGCCCTTGCCGCGCACGATGTCGCTCGGTCCATAGGCCGCTCCGCCCGTCGTATAGACATCCCCGGACTTCGCCTTGTACTTCACCTGGTACGTCTCCCCGGCGGGGACCGTCTGCGGCTCGTAGTCGCGCCAGCGAATCTGGTTGCCGGCCACGACGTCGAAGTCCACGCCCTGCTTCCAGGTCCTGTCGCCCTTCTTGCTCTTGACGACCAGGTCCCCGGACTTCAGCGAACCGGAGTCGATATGCATATTTTCCAAAAGGTCGTACGCATTGCCGGAGCGGGTCATCGCCGCCTTCTGGGTGTCCTTGCCCAGGCCTGTGGCGTCGCTCTTCAGGATCAGCTTGTTGTCCACGACGGACGCGGTCACGCCGAACGGCGGCCTCTGCGTCTTGAGGGCCGTGTTGATGCGCTTGGCCAGGGACTCCAGCGTGTCGTCGGAACGGACCTCGATGCGCAGCCTCCGGCCGCCGATGCCGATCCAGAAATGGGCCTCCGACGCGCCGCTCAGGGCCCCCGTGAAGGCCCCGGAGAGCTTGTCCGTGAAGGCGTTGGAACGCTGGACCTGACTTTTGGCCAGCTTCAGGACCTCGAGGTCGTGGACGTTGACCTCCGCGTCCGCATTGGCGGTGGCCGTCAGCACGCCCTTATAGGAGCCGCTCTTGTCGACCCGCTCGATCTCCAATCCCTTCGCCTTGTAGGTCGAGGGAAGCTTGAGCGGCGACAGCGCGCTGTTCAGCTTCTGCAGCGCGATCTGGAACTCCTCGAAATATTCCTGTTTCCGGGTCAGCTTATCCCGCTTCTCCACCATCACGAGCGCGGGCTTCTTCGCCTTGTCCAGGATCTTCGCTATCATCTCGTCCCAGTTGATCCCGGACGCGATACCCGATACGGACATGTCCGCCATACAAAACCCTCCTGTTCTTCGGCACGGACAAAATGCATCGGGCTCCGCCGATGCGCGTTCATTATATCCCACATTGAGTATCGGCGCAGGGCGGGGCGGATATGAGCGCCCCGGATATGCTAGAATATGAATGTTGTCTTTTTACGACGATGATGCATTGCCCGTCCTCCCCATCCCTTCCCCGGGATGGGGAGGACTTTGGGCGCAACGGGTTTTCCGTGCGCCGATTCGGAAATCGGGACAGGGGGATCACGATGAAGGTATCGATTGACGGACAGGAGCACCGCGAGATCCCGTCCACGGCGTCGCCTCTCGAGATTCTGGAGGCCGTCAGGGCGGAAGCCGCCCGCTCCGGGCTCGTCCTCACGGGACTTCGAGTCGACGGCGTGGAGATGGACGAGCGGGCCTTTCTTGCCCTGTCGGGGGGAATGTCGGCGCACTTCTCGCTCACCCCGGTCCGCCTCCTGATCCGGGAGACGATCGCCGAGGCCCTGGACTACGTCGCGCGGCTGAAGAAGGGCATCGAGGAGATCGCCGGCCGCTTCGAGGAGGGCGAGACCTCGGCCGCGCAGAACCGCCTGTCCGAGGCGATGGAGGGGCTGGACTGGACGCTGGACGTCTACGAGCGATGCAGCGCGCTGACGGCCGGGCCCTCCGCCGAGCCGGAGGAACAGGCGTTCCGTGACGGGCTCCTGGAGATTTTGAACCGCCTCATCGGTCTGATGAACGGGAAGCGATATCTTCAAATGGCCCTGGTCCTGCGTCAGGAACTGCTTCCAAGCGTCGATGCGCTCGCGCTGATGCTGGGCAGGCTCTCCGCCCCTCAATCCCGGTAGCGGCCGCGGACGCAAGACCATGTGCCGTACCTACGGGCCCTTCCGCGTCGTCCCGATTCATGATTCTCCCGTTTGAATCATGTCGTTTCCGTTGCATTGACGTTGTCTCATTCGACACTGTCTCATCCGATCCTGTCTCGTTCGATGGAGGAATTTCAATTTGTCCCTGCGTAAAGGTTTGATCCTCTTCATCCTGCTGGCCTTCGGGGCCAATGCGGTCATCATAGCCAAAAGCGTCGATCACGACACCGTCCGTTCCCTGCTCTCGTCGAACAAGCTCCTGCTGCTGGGGGCCCTGGGTGTGGTCTTCCTCTCCTGGATGTGCGACGCGGGGCGCTTCTGCGCGCTCTCCCGCGCGGCGCAGGAACGGGTGCCGTTCTCCATGGGAATCGTCCTCACCTGGCTGAACTACTTCGGCAGCGCGGTCACCCCCATGCAGAGCGGGGGCGGCCCCTTCCAGGTCTACGTCCTCTATAAGAAAGGGGTCCCCATCGGCAAGGGCATCGCCATCACCCTGATCCGCACCATGCTGACCGTCCTGATCCTGAGCCTGGTCGTCCCCACGGCCCTGTTCCTCGAGCCCTCCATCCTGGAGGCGAGTCCTTTCCTGAAGGGGCTCGTCTTCTACGTCTTCGCCGTCATCGGCTGTACGTGGATCTTCATCCTCTTCACCATCCTCCGCCCGGGCTCCCTCAAGAGGCTGGGCAAGATCGCCATCCTGTGGATGAAGCGGCTGAACCTGGTGAAGTCCAACCGACGCGTGATCGGCTGCTTCCAGTGGCTCGACCGGGAGGTGGACAACTACATCATGAACTTCCGCCTGGCGTTCCGCTCCGGGAAGGGATGGATGCTGCTCGCCACGGCGCTCTCCGTCCTCCATCTGCTTCTGGTCTTCACCGTGCTTCCCATCCTGATGAGCGCCGTCGGACTCCCCTACAGCTACACCCAGACCCTGGCGACCCAGGCGGTCTTCATGTTCGTGCTCTACTTCATCCCCACCCCGGGGGCCAGCGGCTTCGCCGAGAGCGGCGGCGCCCTGCTCTTCGGAACCCTGATGCCCTGGAACATGGCGGGGATCATGGCCATCATCTGGCGCTTCTTCACGGAGTACCTCTCCATCTTCATGGGGGTCGTCGTCGTGATTCGGATGTTGGGATGGGGCGTCTCCGAGGAGCTCCACCAGGGCGTCTCCCCCGAGGAGGAGGCCAGGGATGAGGCCAAACGAGGTTCGTCGAATGCAGGCGTTTCGTCAAAAAATCTTTAAGCTCAGGGGCGGGATCTGGACGGTCCTCTTCCTGATGATCCTGCTCCTGGCCCGGCCGACCCTGAGGTCCGTCCTCCTGGGGCTTCCCCTCGTCGTCCTGGGGCAGAGCTGGCGGTTCTGGGCCGTCGGCTGCATCGGACGCTACCGGGGGGAGACCGTCGGCGCGGAGCGGCTGGTCACCTGGGGACCCTACGCCTTCATGCGCAACCCCCTCTACTTCGGCAACGGCCTGATCGGGCTGGGATGGGGGCTGATGGCCGGGCCGTGGGCCGCCGCCCTGTTCGTGGTCTCCTTTTTCGTCCTCTACGGACTTCTCATCATCCCCTTCGAGGAGTCCTTCCTGTCCTCCAGGTTCGGGGACGAATATCACGAGTACCGACGGAGGACAGGGGCCTTTCTGCCCTCCGCCTGGCCGTCCGGACGCATCGCGGGGCCCTTCTCCGCGGGCATCCTGTGGACCAGCGAGCGCCATACGCTCCTCTCCACCGCCGTGGGGACCCTTCTGATCGCCGCAAAGGGGTTTTTTCTGTAAGCCGTTTTCCATGACACGCGAGGACTGGGGCGCGGACACGTATTTTGAGGCAGGCCGACGCGCCCGGGCTGTGCTATACTGAGCTCATCATGGAATGGAGCCCGCGCCATTGGAGGTGGAGCATGAATCCCGAGAAAAAGGACCCCAAAAAGGAATTGACCGTAAAGGATCTCCTGTCGGCCATCTCCGAGACGGAATACCCGCAGTACATCCTGGAGGCGCTTTCCCGCATCCAGCGGTGGATGCAGGACACCCTGAACGCCCCCGCGGATCAGGGAATGGACCCCGTCACGGCGATGTTCGAGGACAATGGCGAGGTTGACATCGAAAGGCTCTTCGAGCGTCTGGAGAGCCTGGAGCAATACTTCGACCTCATTCCCAACACGCGCCGTCCCGAGGGGCGCCCCGACGTGGTCGTCGTCAGCATGAACCCCCCCGACTACGAGAGCGGCGTACGGACCGCCATCGACTATGCCGCGCTCTTCAACCGCAGCAACTGCAAGCGCGTGTGGGTCATCAGCGATACCTTCATCTTCGAGGACACGATGCGCTACGCCGCGCACGTGGACGCCCTGGCCAGCCAGGGCATCGTCCTGCGCTTCGTGCTCGTCACCCCCTGGGGATGGGTCGAAATTCCGCTCAGCGGGGCCACCGCCTCCAGCCAGCAGTTTTTGTGGCACAATCCCTTCAGGAGCGGCGGAACGAACGGATAAGGGCCCGCCGAGCATTTAAGGAACCTCCAAGGGGGCATACGCCCTCGATCGCCCGGTTTCTTCGCCGGGGGGTTCATCCGCAGCATCGCCAGGAGTTTTCATCAAAAATAAGGCTGCCGCCGACAGAACGCCGGCGGCAGCTTCGATCCATCCCTGCATGCCCCATCCATAACGGAC
>ERZ772772.476-NODE-476-length-24793-cov-8.860781_pt1 | contig 24793 bp, 27 predicted proteins | sample MGYA00511484_ERZ772772 | MGnify/ENA primary metagenome ERZ772772 (study PRJEB29015, sample SAMEA2737913) | human oral metagenome | biome: human oral; feature: human-associated habitat; material: dental | place: China | collected 2088 ... | reverse complement strand
AAGCCCCCCGCCAGAATAACGACCTTCATATCATCCAATCTTCCACCTGTGCTGTTAGAAGCATAGCTGTATGTACCCGCCCGTGTAAGAGCATAAACAAAACTGAACATTTACTCCATGTGCAGGGCATAGTGAGTGGACAGAGCGGTATCATGTACCCACCCGGATGCGGCAAAACGGCACCACCGTTAGTTTTCGTAGATATCGCGCCGCACGCTGGGATCCATCTTAGAGAGCTGCTTGTCGGCCCTCTTGGAAAAGACGAGCTGCCACACGCTAGAGGTACTTCCATGCTATCTCGACAGCTGAAATAGTCGCCGGATCCGCGTCAAATTCGGCCTTCGCCTCTCTCCAAGCTTGAAGGTCGAGTTCGTCCTCTATGCGTTCAACTGCGCAACGGCGCATAAACTCCGAGACCGATGTTCCGAAGGTCTTGGCATAGTCCGTGATGAGTCGCTTATCACCCTCATCCAACTGTATTGTCATCGTCGCGCTAGGCATACCAATCTCTCCTCCCTTCATTCTGTGAGGCATTGTAGTGCATATTGATGAAGCCAAAGGTCACGTCGCTTCGGTGCAGGAAGTAGTCCTCGAAGTACTCCTTGATCACGTCCTGCCTGTACCCCGCGCAGATCACGAAGTCGTTGAAGCCGAAGTGGGAGTAACCCTTCATGATGTGCCACAGGATGGGGTACCTACCGATTCCGATCATGGGCTTGGGGCGCAGGTGACTCTCCTCGCTGGTGCGCGAGCCGACCCTCCGCCAGAATAACGACCTTCATATCATTCAATCTCCCACCCATGCTGTCAGAAGCGTAGCTGTATACATCCGTTTGCACGAGAGCATAAACAGAACTGAATCTTTACTCCATGTGGAGGGCATTGCTTACAGCCTTTGTACAAGTTCTAGGAAAGCGACGATAAAGTCCCGCCGAGAAGCCCGGGACAGGGGCGGATCGCTGTCCATCCATACCTCCTACCTGCGGATATGATATAATTTGAGGTCGTTGGCGACTAGGTTGGGGGTATCCGCATGGCACAGCCCGCATTCCCTGGCGTCGAGATGGGCATGGGACGGAAGCGCGAGACCAGGCGCTCCCGGTTCCTCGACCGCCTCCCCGAGTCCTGCCCCTGGGACGCCTGGCTCGCCCTCGCGGGGGAGGCCCGCAGTGCTGACGCCGGGGCGAGGGGGGCCGACTCCGCGATGGGCAGGCCGAGGGTCGGCGACCTCGTGCTGCCGCGCATGCACGTGGCGCGGGCCTGCCTCGGCCTCTCCGACCGCGAGTGCGAGGACCAGGTCTGGGACCCTGCGACGATGCGCCCCTTCGTTGGCGTGGCGCCCTTCGAGGTCCCCGACGCCACGACCCCGCGCGAGTTTCGCCACCTGCCCGGGCGCTGCGGGGTCGGAAAGGCCATGGTCTCCTCGGCCCTCAGGTCCGTCGCGGAGGGAGGGCTCGCTGCGGGTCGTCGCCAAGAGGCGCTCGCAGGTCGGCGAGGACGACCTGGTCGTAGAGGCCGCCAAGTCGGCCGCTCGCGGCGTCGTCGAGCACGTCTTCCACTGGGTCAAGGACATGTTCGGGCTGCGGGAGACGCGCTACAGAGGGCTCGCCAAGGTGCCCGACCAGGCCTTCGCCGCCGTCGCCGCAGCCGGTCGCATGATCGCGGGGCGGGGACGGCGGCTCTGCGGGCCGCCCCTCGCGCTGTCGGCGGAGGGGATGGCCCCGCGACGCGGGAGGCTCGAGGGGCGGCGACGGAGGGCGGAGGGCGGGGCGCCAGCCGCGGCATGGTCTACCACCGGCCGTCCCGCCATGGTCTGGGAGGCTGCGGCATGGCCCCCGGAGACCGGCGTGGCCCGCTTGGGGGCGTTGGAGCCCTCCTCACGTCAAAAATCACCCATGCTGGTCCCGAAGGGACGGGATCGGCGACTTTATCATCGCTTTCCTAGGCCGCGCCTCCGCGACTAAGTGTATGCCTATTCAGATAAAGCAATTCGACGCCAAACACAAACTTCCGTAAATATTGCGCCAACGGACAATCAAAGGGCACAGACATCATTTCGACCTATCAGCTTTCGCACCCGTTCCACCCAGTAGGTCCCACCCTGATGTAGCAAGGACATGTAGGTGGTACCAATGCGGGGGCACAGGTAGCACGGCCACCTCCAATTGTTGTAGACCGCTTGTGAGAGAGCCTGTCCCAGCACGATGCCCCAAGCTCCCCAGCCGAGCTGGCCTGCAAGAACCCGCGTGAGGGTCATACCCAAAAGCGACGCAATGAGGAATCCCTGCATGTAGGGTATCTCATTCATACTGACAATATAGTTGCAGAAGATACCATGCTGATTCCAGAGACCCAGATAGGCGCACATACCCAGAAACAGCGGGTAATCGAGAACGACACTTGGCTTAAAAAGGGGCAACAACGGCATTATCACGATACAAACACCCGCTGTTCCGATAGCAAAGAGACCCCAGTAGGCTACGACACTCGACGAGGCTATCCTACGCTGACACTCCCGATCATCTGACACCGAGCTGGACTGAAAGGCCGGGTAGAACGACTTGGGATAGGTGGAAGCAAAGTTGTATATCGCCGTGGCGAGTTGCAGCAGCACCGAGTAGGTACCCGTTTGCGCGAGTCCCAGATAGAGCGAGGCCATAATAGACATGGCCTGGGATGACGCGTAATTGCATAGTTGCACCACACCATCGCGCCATGCAACGTGCACGACCGTACCGAAGGCATCCATCACCTCAGCACCCGTCACTTTCTGGCCATCAGACTTCCGCCCGGCTTCAATGTCCTTATGACCCCGAATCTTCACCACAGCCACAAGCCTCATGAGCAAGGCGTTCAGCAGGTATCCGATGGTCGCTCCAACAAGCCCCCAGCCTATGGTAAGAAAGATTCCGCTCACGACGATCTGGCAGACACGTGAGACCGTCTTGGCCTGGTTTTCACCCGCAATATCGCCATAACCACGCAGGATGGTTATTGAATAGAGGAAGTACAGACTGAGGAAGACCGCCCCCAGAAACAGCACCCATGAGGGCCACACCACAGAAGGGTCCATACCATCCGTAACGTAGGCTATGTAGATCGAACCCCCCGTGGCGAGCAGCATTATCGCTATCACGGCAATGCCGGCATAGACGAGCTTCGATGCACGCACAATGACATTCAGCAGATGCCAGTCTACGCCCTCGCGCACCGACGAGGGGTCAACACCTTTTACCGAAAGCCTCCTCGCCCCGCTCACGACATAGACGATGTTGCGCGCAAAAGTTGGGTTGAATCCGAACTCAAAGAGGGTTGCCAAGTTTGACACGGCTACATAGACATACCAGAGTCCCAACTCCTCGTCATTGAGGAAGTGCATAAGTAAGGGCAGTAGTACAAAGCCTGATGCCATCGAGACAATAGTGCCGACGTAATTCCAAATCACATCGGAATGCGTAGTGGCAATTCTCATGGTTTGTTTCCAGCCTCTATTAGTCTAAGTCGTCGTCCACGTCTCGCAGAACACTCAGCACGCATGGGCTTTGTTACGCCAAACAGGAGTTCAGTTCCCATGGCAACGAGAAAGAAATTGCACTCGACGCATATGCCAATATGCTCACCAATGCTGTAGCAGGTCATCAAAGTAAGCCCGAAAAGGAGAGTATCCCAATGCCGTTCTTTGATGAGCTTCACCATTAGAACAAAGAATCCCATAAAGAACAACGCTGCCGGCACAATGCCGTACCGAAGGATTAAATGACAGAATGCATTGTCTACCGTGAACAAGTAAGGCTTTCCATTTTCCCAATAGATTGGAGCGAATTGTGAAAAGCTACTGCCGAATAGTGTCAGTGGCTGCATTTTAAAATAACTATTTGCTAGATAAAGACGACCAGAAAGAGCTGAGTCCAAGAGACGGTGAATGGGATTAGACGCATCATATGAAACCATGAAATAAAAGCTCATTATGGTAAGTGTGGCTATCACTACAACAAAAATAATCGATAATATCCTACGTAAATAAGCGCTCTTGACAAGGTAAAAAATAATGAGCAGAACTATCTGTATTGTGGAGAGCAGTGCGCTCGAACGTGAGTTCGCCACAGTCACGTTAATGGCCACGGTAACAAGAATAAGTAATATATCCAGAATAGGGTTCTTTCCAAATCTTAAGGTAGATAGCGAAACGCATATCAACAAGAGATAGATGCCAAGGTGATTCGCGTGATCAAAGCCTAGGGTTTGTCTTGTAACGCCACCACGCACGGATATAGTATTTTCTATTACGCCGGTCAACCCACAAACGATAGTGACTAACGTCATTACTGATACAAGCGTAAGAGTAATGCCCGCTAATGTTCTTACACTTATTTCGTCAGAACAAACAACAAAAAGTGCAAGCCAGAACAACCAACCTTCGTCAGAAGTTCGCCACGAGACAAAACCGACGAAAACTACTGTTAAGGCTATAAACCATCCACGAAAGGACGCACGTTGTGACAAAAATTTCGTAACAAGCAATGTAATAATAATAAGCTCTACGAAATCTCCGAATGTATGTCTAGGAAGTTCGAATATAACTTCAAAATTAGTTCGATAAAGAAAGCAAATTATGACATATAAACTAAAAGCAAGATAGTAAATAAAACTCCAGACAGACATTTGCGCCAAAATATTCGCAGAGCTACTCTGCGTTCGCCTCCTAGGCATCTGCGCTATTGTCTTAATCATTTCTCAAATCCAGATTTCTTTGGAAAACGGAGACTAAAAGCCCTCATCAAATCAGCACTCCAATCTTCAAACTCATCCTTTCCTAACTGTGCATCATTCAGACAAATCATTGCACCGCCAATCTTACCTGCAATACACTTCTTCACGGTGTCGACTCCTACCAAACCCGGGCCGTTGCCGCAATCCAAAAAACCGTCAAGATGCACCCGCCTCGGTACAAACTTTCCCTCAGCCCTCTGCCAATCACGCATCAACCACGGGCTGACGGCTATCTCACTTCTAAACTTGTCTAAACAGGACATATCCAAAATCTCACCTTCTACCGACCACACTTTCTCAAAGGTCGATTTTAGGAAGCTAATTGGAAGGTGGTCTGTCTGCATGGCAGAGAAGTGGCTGAAGGGCATAAGTAAGAGAGTCTTGCAAAGCACCTTCAGACCGTATAGGGGGTTAAGCCACTTGAGACGATCGGCTTGAATCACCTCGTTCTTGTCGAAGTGCTCGTTGATGACCATAGCATTGAAAGGTTCGTAGCTTGTTACCCTGCGACCGAGGGTGCCCAGATTCAACCCCGCGAAATCCCTCGGAAGCCCTTCCTTGAAGAAATCCTTCTCATGTACCTTCTTCAGAAGATACATGTCGTCGTTGAAGTACACGAACTGCTCGCCCAACCCCGGGATACGATGCATATTAAATTCGATGGTATGCGAGTTGAACGTGGGAAGGTACCTCTTGGGAATATAGTCTTCGTGACGAACCACGTGCAGTTTCGGGTTCGTGGTGTCAAGCCACTCGGGCAGGTGTCCCCATGTAACGAAGTGGACTGTGCGCACCCAGGGGGCACACTCCTCCACGCCACGGAACCAGTAGCGAAGAAGTCCCCAGTCACGGTAGCGTTTATCACCTGCGAGCCAGTCAGTGGTTGCCTCGGTATCTACCTTTGCGAGCCACTCCGCCTTCTGCGCGCACCACGCAGGATCCTCACCGTCTACCCAGGTGACAACGAAGTCGATGGGGGCATTCGTTTCAATTTTCATTACTTAAAGCCCCCAGTCTAGGCGGTTATTGGGTCGAACGCTTCTACATACCGTGCAGCGATACACAAGTCTAAACGCTCGGCCGTCTCCCTGCGCTTTCCCCCTGTATCGTAGGTAATAACAGGGGTTCTGCAGACCTCGGGATTCACGGGCGGGAAGTCATCATCTCCCATAGGATTGAGGAAGATATTTGTGACAGCGTAGATTGTGGTGAACAATGGTGCATTGTTAGTTCTGGGCATGAGAATCACGCAGCTCTGAAAGCTTGATAATTGTCGACTCGAGGATCGAGAAGTCAGCCGGCACCACGGTAGCCGACGAAGGATCAACAATCTCGGCACAGGCGGAACCCTCCGTCACCACGACAGGCGTACCACAGGCTTGTGCCTCGACAACCGTAAGACCAAAGGTCTCCTCGACGCCGGGGTGCACGAACACATTTGCAGCTGTATAGGCTTTGGCGAGCTCATCCTGGCTCTCAGTCTTGGGGAGCGACACCAACTGCTTACTCAACTTCCTAATCTGCTTCTCGCTCAGCCCAATGAGCACAATAGCGTAGCGCTCACTATCGAGATCAGCCGCTAGGCGCACAAAGTCGGCAAGGCCCTTGCGTTCGGTCCAGGGACTCGCGACACCAAGAACCATAAACCGGTCACCGATATCGTAGCGCTCACGAAAGTCACTTGGAGTTGGCTTGAATACCGTCTTGTCTATCGTATTGTGACGGACCTCCACAGGATACTTTGAGAGAAAGCTCTGACCAACCAGGTTAGCAAGCCATTGGCTCGGAGTGATGAGCGTTACCCTCTCGGGAGGTACACTCGTAAAGGCAGCCCTCTTGTGATCAAAGCACCATCTGCAAGATGATGACCCCGCAATTGTCTTAGGATACGTATCGAGCTGCGGGCACTTCTGGAAACACGCGCAATGAGTCTGCCATTGCGCACACTTCACATAGGTGAAGTACGCGCAATGGCCCGTAAATGCCCAGCAGTCGTGCAGAGTCCACCGAACCTGCACGTCTTCATGCGCCGCAAGCCAGCCGAACAGCATCTCGACGTTGACATAGTAGCCATGTATGTTATGCAGATGAACAACGTTAGGGTGTATCTCATTCAGCTTCTCGAGTAATCTGCGAGTGTCTCCCCTAGAGTGAAATCCACATCTGCCATCAAGCCTGGCCAGCACCCCATGCAGACAGACCTCCGGCGGGGTTGCCACACATAGCTCGTGATCACTGATAGTAGCGTGGCGGCGGCCCCACATGATGTAGGAATCCACGCCCCGAGCCTTGAGCTCGGTGTGCTGCTGGCGCATTATGGTGCCGGTAGAGCCATTGTAAAAGCTGTTAATCTGTACGTAGCGCATCTCTCCTACTGCTTCCTCCACACCATCTTGTCCACGATTCCTGTGTAGGACTGGATGGTCTTCACAACCTTGGTGGACACGGTCTCGTCAGCGTAATCAGGCACGGGTGCCTGAGGATATGAACCCTCGGCATCCAGGTCTACCGCCACGCGTACAGCCTGCAGGAGACTCCGATCGGTGATACCGGCCAGTGTGAAGCAGGCCTTGTCCAAGGCCTCCGGACGCTCGGTCGAAGTGCGAATACATACGGCAGAGAAGGGCCTGCCGATACTCGCGAAGAAACTCGACTCCTCGGGCAGGGTCCCTGAATCGGAAACCACACAAAAGGAGTTCATCTGCAGATGATTATAGTCGTGGTAGCCCATAGGTTCGTGCATGCGAACCAAAGGATCCAGCTCGAAGCCGGTCTCCTCCAGACGCTTGCGGCTTCTGGGATGGCAGGAAAACAGGATAGGCATCTCATATGTCTCGGCTAATTTATTAATCGCGCTAAAAAGCGAGAAGAAGTTCGCGTCGGTGTCGATGTTCTCCTCGCGATGCGCCGAGAGCAGAATATAGCGCTTGGGGTCCAAGCCAAGGCGGCTCAACACGTCAGAGGCCTTAATCTTGTGGAGGTTGGCACGCAACACCTCGGCCATAGGCGAACCCGTGACGTAGGTGCGCTCGGGGGCACAGCCGCTCTGGGCCAGGTAGCGCCGCGCGTGCTCGGAGTAGGCCATGTTCACATCGGAGATAACGTCGACGATGCGACGGTTGGTCTCCTCGGGCAGGCACTCGTCCTTGCAGCGGTTGCCTGCTTCCATGTGAAAGATTGGTATGTGTAGGCGCTTAGCCGAAATAGTAGAGAGGCAGGAGTTTGTGTCACCAAGAACAAGCAGAGCATCAGGCTTGATGGTCTCCATGAGCTTGTAAGACGATGCGATGATATTACCCACGGTCTCACCAAGATCCCCCCCAGCAACATCCATGTAGACCTCGGGATCAATAAGCAAAAGGTCGCGGAAGAAGATACCATTCAAAGTGTAGTCATAGTTCTGGCCAGTGTGTGCCAGAATCGTATCGAAGTGCCGGCGACACTTCTTGATAACCTCAGAGAGGCGGATAATCTCGGGACGGGTGCCCACGATGATGAGCAGCTTCAGGCGATTGTCATCTTTAAAGCATATGTCAGAGTAATCGGTTCGCATAGCCATGCCGCTACACCTCCTCGCGGTACGTATCGGGAACAGATGGATTGAAGGCCTCGTTGGCCCATATGACTGTGACGAGGTCATCGGTATCCGAGAGGTTGGTGATAGAGTGAGTCATGCCCGGTGCCATCTCCACAACGCGGGGGTGCGTACCGTCAACCTCGTACTCATCCACAGGGTACGGGCTTCCCTCGAAGTCAGTGCCGACGCGGCGCTCACGGATGAGCGCATGTCCAGAGACTACAAGAAACTTCTCCGCCTTGGTGTTGTGCCAGTGCTGGCCTTTGGTAATCCCCGGCTTTGAGATGTTGACGGAGACCTGCCCGCAATCGGGCATGCGCAGGAACTCGGTGAAGGAGCCGCGTTCGTCCAAGCTAGAGGCGAGGTCATAGGCCAAGCCTCCTAGCTCGTAGTAACTAAGAAAGGTGCTGTAGAGTTTCTTGGGAAACGAGCCCGCTGTGAGATTGGGCACAGCGAGAGTCTCTCGCGAATCATGAAAGGACCTTAGGAGCCTGATTATCTCGCCGATGGTTATCCTGTCGGTGGGACCAGCATGGCAGATGCCGTTGGCGTCCGGTAGGACGTTGCCGAGCATGGTCTCGAGCACACAAGTCACCAGGTCATCTATATAGAGCAACTCCAGTTCCGTCGAAGGGTCATCCACGTGGTAGTCGCGGTCATTAGCGATGGCGTCGCACAGAGTGGCTACGAAGGAGTTATAGTGCGGGCGACACCACTTGCCATAAAGGTTGGGAAAGCGGAAGACGTAGACTAGGGTACTATGGGCCTCTGCGTACTGCCTGAGTATTCTCTCAGCACCGAGCTTGGACTTTCCGTACTCCGAACCCTCGTAGTGACCTGTGAGGTAGGCCTGGGCCGAGCTAGACAGCAACACCGGAGCAAAGTTCTTGGCCCGCTCCAGGCGCGAGAGCACATCACCGAGTGACGCTATGTTGCCGGAGAAGTCGCCCTCGGCGGGGCGGTTCACACCCGCAAGATGCACGACGAACTCGGCGCGCTCGCAGTAGGAGTCCAACTTATCAGTGGTGATATCCCTGTCGCACTCCATGACATCCAAGGGCAAGAACGTCTGATAGCGCTTGCGGCAGTCCTTGCTGTCACGGATGGCCTTGAGCGCCTCGCAAAGGTTACTCCCAACGAAGCCCTTCGATCCGGTTACCAGAATCCGCATGCTACTGAATCGCCTCACCCTCATGACCCTGCAGCGCCAGCTGCACGTACTCGGCAGTCTTAATCTTCTCGATGATGTCGGACACGTCTAAGCGCTCGGCATTGTCGCTCGTGTATGCCTCGTCAGCTTGGGTCACCACGTCGCCCTCCACCACGAACTTGTCGTAATTGAGGTCACGGGTATCGGCGGCCACGCAGAAGTATCGACCCAAATCGATCGCACGCAGCCGCTCCTCGCGAGTCATGAGGGTCTCGTAAAGCTTCTCACCATGGCGGGTACCAATGACCTTGGCGCCGGTCCTACCGAAGACCTCCTGCACAGCCTCGGCCAAGTCGCCGATAGTCGAGGCAGGAGCTTTCTGGATAAAGAGGTCACCTGGACGGGCGTGCTCGAAGGCGAACTGCACGAGGTCCACCGCTTCGTCGAGGTTCATGAGGAAGCGCGTCATGTGGGGATCGGTAATCGTAACCGGCTCGCCCTCGCGAATCTGCTTGATAAAGAGTGGGATGACGCTTCCGCGCGAGCACATCACGTTGCCGTAGCGGGTGCAACAAATGACCGTGCCCAAGTCTGCGCCGTAACGGGCATTGGCGTAAATGACAGACTCCATCATCGCCTTGGACTTTCCCATTGCGTTGATTGGGTAGGCGGCCTTATCGGTGGAAAGGCAAACGGCACGCTTCACTCCAACATCCATCGCGGCGTGTAGCACATTATCCGTACCGATTATGTTGGTGCGTACCGCCTCCATAGGAAAGAACTCACAGGAAGGCACCTGTTTGAGGGCTGCAGCGTGGAAAACGTAGTCCACGCCACGCATAGCATCGTACACGCTCTGCGGAGTTCGTACGTCACCAATAAAGAAGCGGACCTTGCCATAGTCCTCAGGGTAAAGTTCCTGCAGACGGTGCCGCATGTCGTCCTGCTTCTTCTCGTCGCGGGAGAAGATGCGAATCTCCCCGATATCGCTCCCGAGGAAGTGTTTTAGTACGGTGTTACCAAAGCTCCCCGTGCCACCTGTGATCATGAGAGTTTTACCCGTGAAAGTCGATGTGTCTGCCATGTCTAGCTGGTTCCTTCCCTGCGCTTAGCATGCATAATCTGATAGGCAATGAACTTAATGTTCGTCGTGAGGTATCGCTTGAAGAGGCGTTTGGGCTCTTGGATGAGACGGTAGAGCCACTCAAGGCTCGCCTGCTGCATCCACTGGGGTGCCTCGGGCACCACACCCGCAAGTACATTGAAAGCTCCGCCCACGCCCACCATGAGAGCATTAGTGCACCCTTTGAGATCGCGACAGAGCACTTCCTGGCGGGGGGCGCCGATAGCGACCCACATGAGGTCGGCCCCCGAGGTGTTTACGCGCTCGACAAGTTCCGCCTTCTCCTGCAGCGAGAGCGGACGAAAGACGGAGGGCTCGGCCCCAGCAATGCGGGCCTTTGGGTAGTTGCGGGTAAGCGCCCCCAGCAACGCCACCAGGTGTTCAGGTGTATCGCCATAGAGATAGTGCGACCAACCCGTCCGCTGCGAGAGGTCGAGCAGGGCACGCATGAGATCAGGGCCGGTGACACGGCCCATGGTAGGAACCTCCTTGGAACCCACCACGGAGAGCGGCTTGCCGTCGGGCACCGACATCACGGACTCGGCCTGTACAGCCCAGTAGGTGGGATCATCGTGCGCCATCACACAGGTGTGTGCGTTGGAAACACAAACATACTCGCCTCGCATGTCGTCAAGACGCTCCTCCACGAGGGCCAGGCAATCGTCCATATTAGTCGCAGTAATGGGCACACCGATAACATTGACGCGTTTGAAGCGGGGGTCTTCAATCGTCATGAGTAGCATCCAATCATTAACTCGTTGTAGAACTCGCGTGCGGTGCGGATTTGAGGAAGGCCCATATTGAGTTCAATGATGAGAAGGTGTTGCATAGGCTGACCCTTCTGTAGGCATATGACAGCGTCGTCTTTGTCTCAAACATCAGAAACCATGCATCCCCCAGACTGTCTCATGAACGACGGCAGTCCCTTGCTTTGTGATCGGATAAAACCGAGTCGCAACCGTAGACCTATCTCGTTTTCGCATTTGCATATGGTCTCCCAGTAAACCATCTCTACCTCCTGGTCCTTCCACCAAGCCCCCGAATCCGAACAACAACATCGCCCTCACCATATTGCGTCTGATCGCCATCAGGGAGAACTCGGCACTGAACCTGTCAAAGCCGTGCAACAAGAGGCCGTCAGTACCCATGGCCAGCTCGATCATACCGAACGAATACTCCAACAGGCCCATCCCCGACGTGAACTTTGTCTAATCAGGCCTGAGCCTCAAGACTACGGCCTTTCGGAACTCGTAGTGACCCCTAGTCGGCACCTTCGCGGCCACGGTCTCGTCGCCGCGCCATTCGCGATGACCCTCATGGCAGACCAAGCACAATTCCACCTCCGCAAGCCAACGCTCGAGCTCGGCTCGAGAAAGTCTATTGGCCGCGACAGCATCGCTCTCAACGTCCCGCTCATTAGACAACCGCAGACACTCGCTGATGTGGCCTCTGAACCTACCAATTCCATCGTCGGACTTGGAGACGGTGAGGTTGCGGTTCTTGGAGTTCGAAGCGCGCACCTTCGTGCCATCCATGAACTGAAATTCCAGCGCCATACCGATCGTGATGCGCCTAGCAAACTCCTCGAGTACGGTATTCAGGAAGCCGTCATTGTTGTGGCAAAAGCTCGTGATGATGCGGAAGCTGAGCGAGAACGACACGGTCGACCGCATGGCCTCACGAACTCCAGAGAGCTTGCGCGATGAGCGAGTGCTGTTGCGGTAGCCGTAGGTATGGGACTTGAGCAAGCCGACGAGATCATGGGCAGGTCGATCACGTCCTGCAGTCCTCGCACGCCCGGAGACCATCGATTGGTTACGCTGGAAACCTGTCATTGGAATCCATCTCGTGGGACCATCACCTATCATCCGTTCAAAAAATGCGCAGTTGGGATGGAATTTGACCGAAGCCAAGATGACGAACTCATAGATTCACCTCTCCTATACATGAGCTTTGCTTTCTTAAGTATCACTGCGAAGTACGTCGACATACTCAGCGAGTTCAACCTCCCAGTCAGACATATCGAAACCAGTAGCGCTAAGCTTGTGGAGATCGAGCGCAGAGTGCTTGGGGCGAGGGGCAGTGGGTCCTTTAGAGTTCGCATAGTAGTCGTCCGTAGCCACGGGCACAACCTTATTACCATTGCCGTTGACGAGGTCGAATATGGTGCGAGCTATATACGCCCACGACCTCACCGCGCCAGAGCCCGTGCAATCGTAGGTACCGTACGAAGCCTTTGAGTCCAGCAGGTGGAAGATAGCTCGCGTAAGATCCTTGGTAAAGCTAAGCCGCCCAAGCTGATCGTCCACGACCGTAACGCGGTCTAGTGCATCATTAGGATCGGCCACGCGGTTCGAGAGACCGACCATCGTCTTCACAAAGTTGTGACCGTCACCCACGACCCAGCTCGTACGCAAGATATAGTGGCAGGGACACCCCATCACGGCAAGATCACCAGCCGCCTTTGACTGTCCGTAGACAGAAAGCGGCGAGAATGATTCACTCTCGTCGTGCGTAGCATGGGTGCCGTCGAAGACGTAGTCGCTGGAGATGTGCACGAGCGTGATGCCGTGCTCGGCACAGGTACGAGCGAGCAGTGCTGGGCCTGTCGCGTTTGCCTTCCAGGCCTCCACACGCCCCTCCGGTGTCTCTGCCTTGTCAACCGCCGTGTACGCCCCGCAGTTGATCACCGTCTCGTACAGGTCCCAGTCATACTTTGTGTACTCTGCGGGATCGCTCACATCAAATACGTCGCAGTCAGTCCAGTCGAAGGCAAGTCCGATGCCACGATCCCCCACGAGGGCCCGTACGGCGCGGCCCAACTGGCCATTGCAGCCGGTGACCAAGGTGCGCTTGGGCGCCATGGGGACAGCGTCTTTGAGATACGGGTGACTCTTGTCAGTCGTAGATAGCGTGGCCCGGTTGAGCGGTATTGGCCAATCGATGCGCAGTGCCGGATCAGCAAGGTTCACGAAGGTGTACGTCTTCTTGAGCTCAGCCGACCAGTGTGCGTCCACGAGGTAGGTGTACACGGTGTCATCTTCGAGTGCCTGGAAGGCGTTGCCAACGCCTCTGGGGACATAGACTGCCCGATCGGGTCCCAGCTCACAATGGAAGGACCTACCACAGGTCTCGCTTCCCTGCCTGAGGTCCACCCAGGCCCCGAAGATCTTACCAGCACCGACGCTAACGAACTTGTTCCATGGTTCCGCGTGAATGCCGCGCGTAACGCCCCGCTTAGCGTTAAAGGAGATGTTGTTCTGGACAACCTGGAAGTCAGGGATACCCAGCGCAACCATCTTGGCACGCTGCCAGTTCTCCTTGAACCAGCCGCGACTGTCGCCGTGAACGGAGAGGTCCACCACCTTGAGGCCGGCGATGCCAGTCTCTTCTACCTTGAGCTTCTTCTCGAACTCGATATCAGACATGATGAAAACTCCTACTGCCCCTGAGCTGCATACTTTCTCTCGGTGGCCTCCTTGGCAGGACGCCACCAGCTCTCGTGGTCGCGATACCACTCGATGGTCTGGGCAAGACCCTCTCCGAAGTCCGCATGAATGGGTCTCCAGCCGAGTTCGTCCTCGAGCTTGGCTGGATCGATCGAGTAGCGGCGGTCATGGCCTGGGCGATCACGTACCCAGTCAAAGGCGTCCTCGGGCTGACCCATAGCGGAGAGAATGGAACACAGCACGTCGATATTCGAGCGCTCGCCGTTGGCGCCAATGAGGTAGGTCTCCCCGATACGTCCCTTCGTGAGAATGTCCCACACTGCGCGGGAGTGATCCTCGGTGTGGATCCAGTCGCGCACGTTCTTTCCCGTGCCGTAAAGCTTTGGGCGGATACCACAGAGGACGTTCGTTATCTGGCGGGGGATGAACTTCTCCACGTGCTGGTAAGGCCCGTAGTTGTTCGAGCAGTTGGAGATGGTGGCACGAATACCGTAGGTACGGTGCCATGCACGCACAAGCAGGTCAGAGCTCGCCTTGGTGGAGCTGTACGGACTCGAGGGCCTGTATGGGTCGTCAGGTTCGAAGCGCCTGGGCTCGTCGAGACCCAAATCCCCATAGACCTCGTCCGTGCTCACGTGGTGGTAGCGGATGTCATACCTCCCCGCTACATGCAGTAGCCGGTACGTGCCCACGACGTTTGTCCGTACGAACGGCTCGGGGTCGAGGATGGAGTTATCGTTGTGAGACTCGGCCGCATAGTGCACGATGGCATCGTGTCCAGGGACAATGCGGTCGAGAAGATCAACATCGCAGATGTCACCCACCACGAGTTCGACCTGCGACTCAGGGAGACCAGTAATACTCTTTGGGTTACCCGCGTACGTAAGCTTGTCAAGCACGGTCACGTGACATTCCGGATGGTTCGCTGCCACCCAGCGCACGAAGTTGCTACCTATGAAGCCACAGCCGCCCGTGACAATGATGTTCTTGGGTTCGAAGTTTTCGGACATGGCTACTCCTCCCCAAAGTGGCGGTCAGGGGCAATGCCTCCCTCAGCGACGGTTCGCAGATGTTGCCCATAGACTGACTTCCCATACTTGGTGGCAGCTTCTAGCAGGACGTCCTTAGAAATCCATCCGTTCTCGAAGGCGATCTCCTCGGGAACCGAAACCGGAAGATCTTGCGCCTCCTCCACAGTGCGCACGAACTGCCCCGCCTCGAAGAGGCTCTCCATGGTACCGGTATCAAGCCATGCGTAGCCGCGGCCGAGGGTTACGACATCAAGTGTCCCATCCTCAAGGTACATTCGGTTGAGATCCGTGATCTCGTACTCACCGCGGGCAGAGGGGCATACGCGCTCCGCATACTCAGTCACGCGCTCATCATAGAAGTACAGGCCCGTCACCGCGTAGTTGCTCTTCGGGTGTGTGGGCTTCTCCTCAATGGAGACCACATTGTAGTGCTTATCAAACTCCACCACGCCAAAGCGCTCGGGATCGTCAACTCGGTAGCCAAACACAGTCGAGCGTGCCTTGGCGGCATTTTCCACTGCCCTGCGCAGGTGTCGGCTGAGTCCATTGCCGTAGAAGATATTGTCACCGAGCACAAGCGCGCAGGCACCACCCGCAACAAAGTCCTTCCCATAGTGGAAGGCCCTTGCAAGTCCGTCAGACTCTGGCTGAACCACGTACTGCAGAGAGATGCCAAATTGGCTTCCGTCACCCAGCAGACGCTCGAAGTTAGGTGTGTCCTGCGGAGTCGAAATAATGAGGATGTCGCGTATGCCCGCCAACATGAGCGTGCTCAGGGGGTAGTACACCATGGGCTTATCGTAAACGGGCAAAAGCTGCTTGCTCGTCACGGATGTTAGCGGGTAGAGGCGTGTGCCGCTTCCTCCCGCGAGGATGATTCCCCTCATTGTTCACCACTCCAATCTGAGGGGGCACCCTCATCGGCAAATACGGGAGGATAACTCAGTGATAGAGGCATGTTACGCCATCCTCCGCTAACTTCCCTGAGCTGCCAGCACCACGCCAATCGTCTGGATGATCAGCTTTAGATCCGCCCAGAGTGAGCACTGCTTCACGTAGAGCAGGTCGAGGCTCACCCAGTCATCGAACGAGATGTAATCCCTGTTACGCCTTGTCTGCCAGTAGCAGGTGATACCACCCTTGACTAACAGGCGCTGTTGGTGACGCTCAGTGTAGCGGGCAACTTCCGAGGGCAGCGCTGGGCGAGGACCCACCACTGATATGTCACCCACAAGAACGTTGAAGAACTGGGGGAGCTCGTCGATCGAAGTTTTGCGAATGAACCTACCCACTCTCGTTATACGTGGATCATCCTTGATCTTGAATACGGGACCGTCCTTTTCGTTGAGCTTCCGGAGCTCCGGGAGTCTCTTCTCCGCATTTTGGTACATGGAGCGGAACTTCCAGATATAGAAGCGCCTGCCACCCTTTGACACACGCTCCTGCCTGAAGAGGGCAGGGCCCGGTGAGTCGAGCTTGATCGCGAGGGCAACCAGCAACATGGGTCCAGAGAGTAGAACCAGCACGAGGGCGGAAAAGGTAATGTCGAATAGGCGCTTGAAGAAGCGATATGCGTATCGCTGGTCAAGTCGTTTTGCGGCAGCATACACATCAGCATCCGGAAGCATAGGCGATTTCGCAGCAAACAAATCCAACGAGTCGTGCTCTCTCTGCTTCCCACCCTGCACCAGATTCAAAAACGGCATGCCAGGCAACAGCGCGGTATGGTTGCCGCATCCCCCTTGGACACCTGTCTTCATCAGATCCTCAGCCACCACCCCCGCCGCCATACTTATCTACCAAGCCTTTCCTGTCTTTGTCCGACAGCATGCGATGTGCCACGGGGAAATGATTCTTCAGCAGATACATATAGAATGCGTGGCTGTCTTACTACATTTGCAGATTCATACAAACCTAAACTGATTATTAGTGTTGATATTCCTACACCGTAACCCACCAGAACCACCGCCTCAGAGAAGTCTACGATTCAGCTCTTATACAAACCGAAGCTTACTACTATACTAGCATATGATTAGCTCTAGTAAATCTGAATTAGTACTATACGGATATATTCTGTAGAAGCTAACACGTTAGTCCACCAGAACCCACCACCTCAAAGAAAGCTACGATATCTGTGACCCCAATATAAGGTATTCGCATTCTATGGCTCGCCAACTGCTAGAGACGGGTAGTGCTTGGCCTCACTGCCTTGCAGCGCGCCATCAGCACGACCAATGATGGACGACGCGCCAAGCCCATTGCCGTCGAGGCGCCTAGAGAGGACTTCCCTCACGCTGTGCGACGCTCCGGCAGCGTCATCGGCTGGTGCTCCATAACTCTTGGAACTCTCAAGACCCTCAATATCACCCTCGATGCCAAGAGCGAGGCGCTCCACCTGTCGTAGGGAGGCGGCCTGGTCCTCGGAGGCCATGCCCAACCCCAACACGTCGACGACCGCCTGCGGATCGTCTCCCACCGGCATGCTGAACTCGGTCGGGCCTATCATCGCCTCGAGGCTCTCCCCCACCCGCCCTCTTCGCTTAGCTACGCGCGTATACACGACAAAGGCACCGGCCGTGATCAGGAAGCCCACGGCGAAGCCCGCCGCGAAGGCGGATATGGAGTTGGAGTTGAATGGTGTCACGGCCGTCGTTACCGCGTACGCGCATGTCGGAGCGCTTATGATGCCGATCCCCATGGGCCCCACCCATATCGCAGGGCTGACCCCTTCCCCTGTAGGCATATGCACACCTCCGACGCATCTCAAAATCTCTTATTAATAAATATTCAATTATCTTTATTATAACTGACAATATATTTACTAATAATCTAACGATATTTTCTCCATAGCAAGAACCCCCTATAAAAATTTCTGGCGTAGCCACTGTTGGGAAGACGCAGAATAAATCGGTCTGACCAACTGCAGGATCTTTCAAGCCTGCAGAGATGCATAGTCGCGACTTATCGAACATGATATATTCCGTACATCCTTAGGTGAAACCTCCCTTTCGCCCGCAACTGCGTTCGGCAACCTTTAGCAGATCCCCTTCTACAGACCATTTGTCTGGCAGCGTTCAAAGAGGATCACCTCCCTTGCACTCACCTTGATCATCGACGTTTGCCTGTGACCATGGAAGCCCCCCATGGCTCATTTGTGAGCGGAGCTTGGGACACCTGGCCCACCGCACCGTCATGGCGGGCGGGGATGGACCTCGCGTTTCCGCTCTTCGACACTTCGACGATGCTTTTCGCGCAGCGCCTCTTCTCCTACGAGCGCGAACGGCTCGTCGGATAAGGGACACTGCGGCAATGCCCCGACGCAACCCACGCTGCCCATGGAACGGGGCAGGCTCGCTGAGGTCGCGGGGCCGCCCGGGGCCCTACGCGGGCCGGCTCACGGTGAACGACATGTTGAGGGGCGCGATGCGCGGCTCGAACCCCCGCTCGACCCTGAACTCGAGCGACCCCCAGTCGGCCGGGACGACGAACGCGCTCATCGCCTCCACGGTCTCGCCCCGCCCGACGGACATGTCGAGCTGGGGGACGTCCCCTCCGTACGAGTACAGCGCGTCCATCGACCGCGGGATCTCCTCCTCGCCCCCGTCGACGCGGACCTTGCAGGAGGCCCCGGACGTGAAGTACAGGTCAACGCCCTCCTCGGGTATCTGGTTCTCGATGGTGAAGACGGGGTAGAGAAACACCATGCCCTCGGGCGGGGGGCTGAAGTGGCCCGGGTCGTCGGACAGGATGATCTCCCTCAGGGTCACGCTCACCCCGTTCCTCTCGAGCGTCTGCCCGACGGCGACCGTCCCCGTCGCCCCCGAGAGGCTCACCGCGCGATCCTCGCCCTGCCGGGACCCCCCTCCGTCGGGGTGGGCCATCTTCTCGGCGCCCTCGGTGGCCTTGTTGACCATTCCGTCAACCCCCTCCACCATCGTGGTGATCTCATCGATGACGGAGCACCCCGCCAAAGCGAGCGGGAGCAGGGCGAGGAGAATGGGGACGTGGAGCCTTGCGGGGACGTAGGGTCTTTCGTTCATGACGATCCTCCTTTGCGGGGTCGAGGGAAGCGCTGGCGAAACAGGTTGATCCTCCCGACGGGCGGGGGTGGGCCCCTCCTCCATCTGGGCGCCGCGGCGTGCGCAGAACGCCATGATGATCCCTCCCTCGACGCTTGACGTTGGCACCAACGGTAGGAGGGGGGCGTAAAAGGAGCGTGAAACGGAGGGGCCAGGGGGGGCGGGGGGCCAAAGGGCCACCAGGGGAGCACATAGCCAAAAGCCCTAGGGGAAAGCCCCTCGCCGACTTACCCCTCCTTGCGGTAGCGTACAGTAGGCTCTAGCGGCGCAGGCTCTAGCGGCCGTCGTTCCACGTCTGGTTGCCCGCAGACTCCAGACACCGCCGATCGCCGCCCCACGGCCCGACGACTAGCAGCAGCCATGCCTACCCCAGTGGAGCGCGACAGGTCGCCCCGCCTCTCGAGAGAGGGAAAGGCATAGCCATCAGGCACGGGGAAACCCTCAGGCTGACTGCGCTGGGGATAGGCCAGAGGAGCATCGTGAACTCCGTCGGCCACTTTAAGGCTACGATCTAGGAAGTACGGCGCAAGGTGCTCGCGATATGAACGACGAGGCGATTAGCATCGGATCCTATCTGCCGTAGGATCACTCCGACTCCGGCAGGATACCGAATCACCCTCGATGCCAAGAGCGAGGCGCTCCACCTGTCGCAGGGAGGCGGCCTGTCCCTCGGGGGCCATGTCCAGCCCCAACACGTCGACGCCGACCTCTTGCGGATCGTCTCCCACCGGCATGCTGAACTCGGTCGGGCTCATCGTCGCCTCGGGGCTCTCCCCCGCCCGCCCCCTTCGCTTAGCCACGCACGCATACGCGACAAAGGCACCAGCCGTGATCAGGAAGCCCACGGCGAAGCCCGCCACGAAGGCGGATACGGCGTTGGAGTTGAATGGTATCGCGGTCGTCGTTACCGCGTACGCGCATGTCGGAGCGCTCATGATGCCGATCCCCATGAGCCCCACCCATAGCGCAGGGCTGACCCCCTCCCCCGTAGGCATATGCACACCTCCGGCCATAACAAAACCCCCTATAAAAGCTTCTGGCATAGCCGCCGCTAGCGAAACAGATTGATCTTCCCGATGAGCGGGAGCTCCTTCGCCCTTCCCTGGAAGACGTTCACGAGACCGCAGATGGAGAGGGCCAGGAAGACGAAGCCGGCGAGGCTGAGTATCATCGTCACGGACACGAGCCGCCATGAGATGGCCAAGAGGGAGGCGCTCACGATCTGCATAGCAATCCAGTATGCAATCTCCACGAGAAACAACACGAGTCCCTGGCAGGCATGGTAGCGCACGAAGCGGTTCCCCTTTTCGGCAATGAAGGGGATGAGGACGAGTATGCCCAGGTATGAGAGGCAGGCCATCCCCTTGCCGTTCTCGATCTCGGCAGGGGTGTAGTCGCCTGTGGTGTCGGGCGTGTTCGAGAGGTTCTCGAAGGCAACCCGCGCGTCGTCGGGTCGCCCGGTCCGGGCTTGCACGGTTGCCTTGCCGCACGACGGGCAGTAGTGGGTTCCCTCTTCCATTTGGGCGCCGCAGTGTGCACAGAACACCATTGATGATCCTTTCCTCGACGCTTGACGTTGGCGCCAACGTAGAGGAGGGGCGTAAATAGAACGTGAAACGGAGGGGTCAGGAGGGCACGCGGCCAAAAGACCACCAAGGGAACACATAGACAAGGAGCAAAGTATAGCTCACGCCAATGAATGCCGATCGTGGGTCAAGAACCGACCTTGGCCCTCCGCCTCCCTCCTCGAGGGCTCCGGCGCGCGCTTCCCCCGTCCTTTGGGCGACGGGCCTTGCGGTCAGCGACCTCGAGGGGTATGGTGTCGATGTCCTCGACGCCGAGGACGATGTCATAGAGGCCCCAAGCCCGGCGGCGGGGTACAGGCACCCCGTCGGCCTCGTCGAGGCGGTGCAGGTCCTCGTCCGGGCCTCCGCGTGCCGGGCACGCGGAGGCCCGGGGCATCTGACGGACAGCAGGGTAGACACCATCGTACTTACGAGCCAGGCCACCGCTGTACCTGTCGTTTTCGTGGCACCTTATCTCGCCGTTTCGGATCATGAGACCCATCTCGGAAAACTGACCAGGCAGTCCGCGACGACCGAGTAGCCATCCTCCTCGAACCGCCCTGCGAGCTTGCACATGAGCTTGGTCTTGGAGAAATGCTCGATGTCCAGCGTCATCGGCAACAGCGTGTACCTGAGCATGTGGTCGATGGCCGCGAGGCCTCGCAGATGTCCGAAATCGAGTCCGACGTACTCGCCGTCGCGAGCGCCTCCGACACGCTTGCCAAACAGGACTATGCAATGTTGGGGTCATATGAGGGAAAGCTCCGCGTCGATGCCCATCTCCTCCCGAAACCTCCGCCTGAATTGGTGATAGAGGCTCTCTGCGCGAGCATGTTGCCCCTCTTTGCGGTAGAGGGCGATGAGCGTCGCGGCGCATTCCTCGTCAAGCGGGTTCACCTCAAGCGCGCGCACCAGCTGCTCACGAGCAGCCGGAAGCGATGCGCCCTCGAGAGCCACACGACCAAGCCCGTGCACCGCTTCGGCATACATGGAGGCGTAGTACTCTCGCCGTATGGTGGCCCAGTCGTCACATTCGCTCTCGCCAAGAAACGGCCCCTGGTACAGGGAGCAGAGCTCGATGAGGGCCTGGGCGTCATCAACATCCCCTTCCTCCCATTGGCGGAAGAGCCCATCGAACTTTCGGACGTCGCTCTCGATGACGGCAGTCCGCTTGAGACGCAAGCCGTTTTTCGTCTCCTCCAGAAGGGCATTGTCGCTCTCGAAGGGGAGATTTGCCTTCGCAAGCGTCTTGCGAAGCTCGTATAGCGCAACGCGAAGCGAGGTCTGAGCCGATTTCCGGTCCGACTCAGGCCAGAAGATGGCAGCGAGGCGCTCGCGCGACTGAGCCGTCTCCCGAGCCAGCACGTACTTCAGGATACCGCAGACCTTCTTTGTCTTGAAGTCGCCCTCCACAAGTGTCATGTTCCCGTACGAAAGCTGGAATCGACCGAACAGGCGCACGCCAATCGCATCAACTTTGCGGGCTACGCGATTCCTCTCATGGTATGAGCGCACCAGACGACAATAGCTACCTTGGAGCCTGAGGTCCTCGGCGTGCTTAAGAACGCGGTTCAGCGAGGGAGAGTCCATCACCCGCGCATAGACATACCCGTGCTCCCTTCCCAGGTGAGCCCAAAGGTTAAGGTACAAACACCCGTTCTCTTCGTCGTTTGTAAGAAAGTACAGGTCGCAAAGATGCAGGTATATGCCGTACATGCCCTGCCGGGCGCGCTTTTTGTCGCATATGGCCAAGCATTCTGTGAAAATACGCTCGGCCTGCGCGTACTCGCCTCGCCTCTTGTGAATAACACCCACGACGACCTTCGAGAATTCCAACATGCCATGCCCGGGGCTTTCCCGGGCGAAAAACGACGCGGCCTCCTGCGCTTGGGCAAGCAGGCTCTCCGTCGGCTCCCCGTCGTCGACAAGGCTAAGAAGCGAGACGACCTCCTGCACCAGCGTGTCGCTGCCATAGCGCAAGAACTGCGTCCGCGCCTTGCGAAACGCATCCAGAGCTCCCGACGCGTTTCCCTGGAGGTACTTCTGAAAGCCCAGAATGTAGAACGCGTACCCCAAAGAGAACGGCGATCCATACTTCTCCCCCAGCAGCGAGAACTCGTTGACAAAAAACTGCATGAGGTCCTGCCTCGCGGAAAGGAAACCCACGTTGCAGCAGGAAACGAGTCCAACGATGCGCCACTGATCGTTGGCCGCCATGATCGGGTGGGCCAGTATCCTCTCGAGGTTCTTACGCGATTCCTCCAGGTTGCCGCTTCGATAGAGGAATATGCCCCTGATCATCAGATAACTGAATTGCCACATGGCATCGTTGATGGGACGATGCTCGAGATAGCGGCTGTAGCGTCTCGCACGAACGAGCTCGTCTTGGCCGGTCAGCGAGATGAACTGGCTGATGACAAGGGCGATGCGACCAGCTCCCCCCCTCAATATGATGGCAGGGATGGGAAGTCTCTTCGCAGCATCCTGCAGCACGCCGAAATCGTTGGTCTGGAAGGCGATGACCATGATCATGCCGAAGCAGTTCATCAGGAACGCATAGTCTCTTCTTTTCCTCAGTTCGTCCATGGCACAAAGGAGATTTGCCTCAGATTCCGCCCTGTCGGTGTTCATGAGTCGCATGGCGTCGATGAAGAGAAGATAGGGACTACATTTGAGCTGGTCTTCCGTGAACAAGCCCAGCAGCAAAAAGCATCTCTCAGGCTCCCCTGCCGCAAATGCGTCCTTGATGTTGTCGGCGGCAAGCGCGAAGGCGCTCTGTTCTTGCCCCGCCTTGAGGTAATGGAGGATGGATTTCTCCATGTCGTGCGCCCGATAGTAATCCGCAGCGCGGGCGTGCAGGGCGCGCTGGTCCTGAAGGCCGGTGGACTGCCGGTACAGACGGCTCAGACCGTCGCGAAACAGGGAGTGAAAGCGATAGCGAACGGGATTGCCTTGTATCCTCTGAAGGTACAGGTCGCCTCGCTCTATCCAGTGCAGAAACTCCGTCGCGTCGGAGCACTTGAACAGGCTCGACAGCTCATCGAGGGAGAAATCGTCGAGTTGGGAAAGCTCGAGCAGGAGGGCCTTCTGATCGTCGGTGACAGAGGAGAGGAATTCTTCGAGAAACCCAAAGAACAGGGCATCGACGCCTTCGGGAGGCGCAGCTGGGGCAGATTTTCGGGAGAGCATCCCCGAATGGCAGATGATGTAGATGCCAGCCGCCCACCCCTCGCTGATGCGGACAAGGGATTCGAACTGGTCGTCATCGAGCTTCATGCCATAGACGTCCTGCACGAGTGCTTGAACCTCATGCCTTTGGAACAGGAGGCTCGTCACATCGAACAGACGACAGCGGGGGTGAAGGAGCAGCTTGCCCGTGAGGATGCCGGGGTCTTTGCGTGACGCGATGATCATGTGCACGCAGGCGGGCATATTGCTGGCAAAATACTGCATTGTCGATTTTATGACGTCGTTGTCCATGACTACCTGGTAATCGTCGAACACGAGGAAGAGATCGTCAACCGAATCCTCAACAAGGGAAGCCATTTCCTGACATATCTGGGCATTGAGGAGCGGGTAGTCTTCCTGAAGGTTCCCCAGGCTGTTGAACATGCGGAAGCTGTCAGTCTGGGCACGACCCTGCGCGGAGAAGAGCATAGATAAAAGGTGCTGGTAAAAGACGGGGAGAAAGGAGTCCTCCCGCTCGAGCCGATACCAACGGGTGCAGTCCCGATGCCTTTGAAGCGAGAGGAGGATGGCAGTTGTTTTACCGAACCCGGCAGGAGCCACAAGGATGGCAAGCCGGCAGGTTTGCAGCGAGAGCCTCTGGATGCGATCGCAGAAAAGGCTGCGCAGGGGAACGGCAGGGAGCTGCAGCTTTGTCTGAAGGAGAGGTGGTTCCACGTTGGTGCCCCTTCGGATTCTGATGGATTTCGGCGCAGTATAGCCAAGGGTCGGCGCGCCCGAGGGTCCTACCTGACGGTCGTGACGCCCGTGAGCGCCACGCCCGTGGTGCCGATGCCCCTGAAGTCCGGGGAGACCTTGACGCC
>ERZ772772.473-NODE-473-length-24848-cov-7.895898_pt1 | contig 24848 bp, 20 predicted proteins | sample MGYA00511484_ERZ772772 | MGnify/ENA primary metagenome ERZ772772 (study PRJEB29015, sample SAMEA2737913) | human oral metagenome | biome: human oral; feature: human-associated habitat; material: dental | place: China | collected 2088 ... | reverse complement strand
ACTATCAGATTGTCGGCAAAGAAAAGCACCACTTCGACGACAAAGAGGAGGTAATCGCCGCGCTAAACAGTAAGAGATAAATAACTCGGCAATAATCGGAAATGCGGTATCCGACAATTATTGCCTATATAATAAAAAAGCGAACAACCTGACTTCACCGGTCGCGGTATTCGCTTTTTTATTCGATAATTATTGCTACGAGAGCTATATGTTAGTCGAGAGTTTTCTTTATCTCTATCTCTTCGAAAGCTTCGATTATATCGCCTACGACAATGGTATTGAAGTTGGCAATATTGACTCCGCACTCGTAACCCTGTTTTATCTCGCGTACATCGTCTTTCTCGTGTTTGAGCGATGCTATCTCGCCCGTATGTACTACAATACCATCGTGGATGACACGTATCTTGTTATTTCTCTTGATAGTACCTTCCTTCACTATACAACCTGCAATAGTTCCCACTTTGGATATATGGAACGTATTACGTACTTCGAGTGTAGCCACCACTTTTTCGCTCTTTTCGGGGATAAGCATACCTTCCATAGCAGATTTTATCTCGTCGATAGCCTGATAGATAATAGAATATATACGGATATCCACATTTTCGTTATCTGCAAGCTGCTTTGCCGACGAGGTAGGACGCACTTGGAAACCAACGATAATGGCATTCGAAGATATTGCCAGATTGACGTCGCCTTCGGTGATTTGTCCTATACCTTTGTGTATGACGTTCACCTGTATCTCTTCTGTGGATAATTTTATGAGCGAGTCGCTCAGAGCCTCGATAGAGCCGTCCACATCGCCTTTTACTATTATGTTGAACTCTTGGAAATTACCCAAAGCAATACGTCTGCCTATTTCGTCGAGAGTGAGGTGATGCGACGTCCGGAGTTTCTGTTCGCGTTTTAGCTGGTCGCGTTGAGCAATGATTTCTCTTGCTGCCTGCTCTGTTTCCATCACGTTGAAGTTATCACCCGCCTGCAATTCACCTTTGATACCGAGCACCAAAACAGGTTCCGACGGCTTAGCCTCTTTTATCGGTTGATTGCGTTCGTTGAACATAGCACGTATCTTGCCGTAAGAGTATCCTGCAAGCACTATATCGCCCTGACGCAGAGTACCGTTCTGTACCAAAAGTGTTATCTCGTTGCCTCGTCCTTTATCCTTACGGACATCGACTACCGAACCTACCGCCTTACGTTTCGGGTTGGCACGAAGTTCGAGGATATCGCTCTCGAGCAACACCTTATCGAGCAATTCGTTGATACCTATACCTTTTTTGGCAGAGATGTCTTGCGATTGATACTTGCCGCCCCAGTCTTCGACCATATAGTTCATATTCGCCAGAGTTGCCTTTATCTTCTCTGGGTCTGCTCCATCTTTATCTATCTTATTGATAGCAAACACAATAGGAACGTTTGCCGAAGAGGCGTGATTGATAGCCTCGATAGTCTGCGGCATCACATCGTCATCGGCAGCTACTACAATGATAGCAATGTCGGTGATTTTTGTTCCTCTCGCACGCATAGCGGTAAATGCCTCGTGTCCGGGGGTATCGATAAATGTTATTTGGCGACCGTTCTCGAGCTTGACGTTGTAAGCTCCTATGTGTTGGGTGATACCGCCTGCTTCACCCGCAATAACATTGGTTTTGCGTATATAGTCGAGCAATGAAGTCTTACCGTGGTCTACGTGTCCCATAACGGTAATGATGGGAGGACGACTCACCAAATCATCGGGATTATCTACTATATCTTCATCATCAATGGTTTTGGCAGCTTCCGCACTGACGAACTTAGTCTCGAACCCAAACTCGTCGGCAACAATCTTGATAGATTCGGCGTCGATCCTCTGATTGATACCGACAAACATACCAAGATTCAGATAAACTTTTATCACGTCATTTACAGGGACTTTCATCATCGAAGCCAACTCATTGGTGGTAACGAACTCCGAAAGCGTAAGCACCTTGGACTGAGCCATTTCGAGCTCTACCTGCCGTTCTATCTCTTGACGAATATTTTCGCGTTTTTCTTTTCGATGGTCAACAGCCTTTTTGTTAAATTTACGACCTTCGCGAGCAATAGCCAGAGTCTCTTTTATGCTTTGGTTTACATCTTCGGCGTCAATTATCGGACGCGAGCGTTTCTCTTTCTTAAACGGCTTGCTCGATTTGCCCTTATCGTCGGCAATATCGATACGTTCTATCTTTATTCTGTCGCGTTTCTTCCTGTCTTTCTTATTTTTATCCGACTTGCCTTTGTCTCTGTCGCGGTCTGAGTGTTCTTTACCGACAGGTCTTTCGGGTTCCAGATTTACCTTGTCTATTATCTTAGGTCCTTGCAGCGTAGGCACTTTTGTACGGATAAAGTCCTCTTTGCGTTTTTCGCTCTCCTCTGTATTTTCTATCTTCGATGCCGATTCTTGTGTAGTAGCGGCAGACTTCATACGGTCTGTCTTTATCCGCTGCTCTTCTTCTTTTTTCCTCTTCATCAGCTCTTTGAACTCTTTCTTGCGTTCGGCTTTCGTCTTTGGTAGCGGACGAGAATCTTTACCCACAAGCGATAAATCGATAGTACCCAATACCTTAGGCACTTCCAGCTTTTGCTCTGTAAATTTAAAAATTTCAGGTTCTTGCTCTACATCAATGTACTGTTGTTCTTCTTGGACAACTATATTTTCCACACTCATATCCTGCTTGTCTGCAACCTGCTCCGTATCAACCTCTTGCTGAGGTTTATCCGATATTACAGTATGTTCTTCTGCGGCAGATACCGTCGCTTCCGAAATTTTTGTTTTTTTCTTGGAACTTTTTCGGGGAGTATCCGTATTATCTGCTTCACTTACAGAATCTTCTTTTTCCGACACAGTATTATCCGTTTCCACCTTTTTTGTCTTATCGTCGGCTTCGGTATCTTCTTGCGTTTTCTGAGCTTTTGTACTCTTTTTTGCAGTCTTTTTAACGGGTTTCTCCTCCTCGACAGTCTGGCTTTGTTCGGTATGCTCTTCGGGCGTCAGGTCTTCCGACGAGACAACAGTATCGGTAGCAGTAGGCAATTCGTCTGCCTTTTCCGCTTTTTTAGACTTTTTCTTCTCAGTCTTTGCCTCTTTTTCGACGGGTTCTTTGGTCTCTTGTGCCGTTGGTTCTTCTTCCACACTGAGCGTAGCGAGCGTCTCGCGTTCGAGCCTTTTCTGTATGAGTTTATCGGATTTTTCTTTCAGCGTCTTATCCGAACTAAATTCTTTAAAAAGCAAGTTCTCCTGATTCTCTGTAAGTTGTACGTGCGGGTTCTGCTCTACCGCCTCTCCTTTTTTATTCAAAAATTCGGTTGCGGTACTAATACCTATATTCAATTTCTTTATTATCTGTCCTAATCTTGCCATAATTACAATTCAGTCGTGTTTTAGTGGGTTTAACAAAAGAAAAATACCTGATGGTGTCTCAAATACGCTGTGTTACATACGCTTGTCTGTGTTTTAGTGGATTATAAATTATTGTAATACAAAAATATAATATTCTATCAATCTTTCTCAAATTCGGTTTTCAGTACTTTTATCACATAATCGACGGTCTCTTCCTCCAAGTCGGTACGCTCTATAAGTTCCTCTCTCGTAAGACGAAGCACCTGTTTTGCCGTATCGCAGCCGATGTTTTTGAGTATGTCTATTACCCATTCGTCTATTTCGTCGGCAAAGTCGTCGAGGAATATATCCTCTTCGTCTATCTCTACGTCGCCTCTTATGATTTCTATATGATAACCTGTCAGTTGTATTGCGAGTTTTATGTTTGCTCCGTTTTTACCGATAGCCGACGAAATATCTTCGGGATTGATGTAGACGTTAGCCCTTTTATTCTCATTATCAATCACTATCGAGGTAACTTTGGCAGGAGCCAACGCACGAGCTATATACAGACTCGGATTCGAAGTGTAGTTTATGACGTCGATGCTCTCCTTATTCAACTCCCTGATAATAGGCTGAATACGATTGCCGCGTATACCTACACAAGCTCCAACCGGATCGATACGGTCGTCGTACGACTCTACGGCAATCTTGGCTTTTTCGCCAGGCAGACGTACTATTTTTTTAATCGTAATAAGACCGTCCTGTATCTCAGGCACTTCTCGTTCGAGCAATCGTTCGAGGAATAGAGGTAAAGTCCTCGAAACGTATATCTTAGGATTATTGTTATTGTTATCTACTCTGGCAACTACGGCACGTATTATCTCGCCCTTTTTGAAAAAATCGTTTGGCAGCTGGTCTGCTTTCGGCAATAGTATTTCGTTGTTATTGTCGTCGAGCAGAAGTATCTCTTTTTTCCATACCTGATAGACCTCTGCCGAAACTATCTGCCCAAGCAACTGCGAATATTTTGTGTAGAGCGAATCTTTCTGTACATCAACTATTTTGGCAGACAATATTTGCGACAAATTCAATACGGCACGCCTACCGAACGAATTAATATCTACCTGTTCCTGAACCTCTTCGCCTACTTCGTAATCGTCTGCAATTTTCCTTGCGTCCGACAACGAAATCTCGAGGTGAGGGTCTTCGACTTTGTCATCTTCTACAACAATTCGGTTTCGCCAAATTTCGAAGTCGCCCTTGTCGGGGTTGAAGATAAAGTCATAGTTTTGGTCAGACCCGTATATGTTCGAAATAACCTTTCGGAAAGCCTCTTCGAGAATACTCAACATAGTCGAGTTGTCGATGTTTTTAAACTCTTTTAACTCTGCAAATGAGCTAATAATGTCTGAATGCTCTTTTTTTGCCATATCTTTTGTCAGTTAAATATTTTTCTTTTTGTTACTAAAACTCAAGTTTTGTCTGTTTTACACTGCTGTATAATAATGTTATCTCTTTTTTCACCAGCTTTTTGCGTTTTTGTCCTTCTACAAGCTCTTTTTCTTCGATTTCCAACGTAAAGCCGTCGTTATCGACAGCCACGAGCGTCCCCCGTATCTTTCTGCTTTCTTCGGTAAGTACCTCTACTTTGCGTCCGATATTTTTCCGATACTGACGCCTGTCTACGAACGGTTTGGTGATAGAATACGAGCCTATCTCCAAAGAGTAATCCTCTGCGTCGCGGTCGAAATGCTGCTCGATATAACGAGTAAGCTCTACACAAAAATCCAAATCGACAGATGTCTCGGAGTCTATTTCGACCATTATTTGGTTATCGCCCGAGATGCTCAACGAGACCAAAAAACAGTCTGTCGACGCAAGTTTTTCCTCTATCGTTTGCCGTATTAAATCTTTGTCTATCATATAATTTTAAAAAACTGAGGGACTTAGTCGTTGTCAAGCCCCTCACTATAATCTATTAATACAATCAGATTCAATCACTACTCGGCTGCAAAGGTAATACATTTTTTTCAATTGCACAAATTTTTTGTGTCTACATACACAAAGAATAGCTCGTCCGTAGCGTGTCGCAAGAGAAAAAATAAATATCCGTTCGGAACATACAATTCTAAAAAAAGATGTATCTTTGTGCCGTAATTTTTACAATAACAATATAAAAACACCATACAGCAATGTTAAAAATAAAGAACCTACACGCCTCTGTAAACGGCAAAGAGATACTAAAAGGCATCGACCTCGAAGTGAACAAAGGAGAGATTCACGCCATAATGGGACCGAACGGTTCGGGCAAAAGTACGCTTAGCAGCGTTTTGGTAGGCAATCCCGCTTTCGAGATAACGGAAGGCAGCATAGAGTTTATGGGCAAAAACCTTCTCGAGCTATCGCCCGAAGACCGTGCCTGCGAGGGGATTTTTCTGTCGTTTCAATATCCTGTGGAGATACCGGGGGTGAGTATGACCAACTTTATGCGTGCCGCAATAAATGCACAACGCAAGTACAAAGGCTTAGACCCTATATCGCCGGCAGATTTTCTAAAACTTATGCGTGAAAAACAGTCTCTGGTCGAACTCGACAACAAACTCGCAGGGCGTTCGGTGAACGAAGGTTTCTCGGGAGGTGAGAAGAAACGCAACGAGATATTCCAAATGGCTATGCTCGACCCAAAATTAGCCATCCTCGACGAGACGGACTCGGGGCTCGATATCGACGCTCTGAGGGTGGTGGCTCACGGAGTAAACTCGCTCAAATCGCCCGAAAACGCATCGATAATAATCACTCACTACCAGCGTCTGCTTCAATATATTATACCCGACTATGTACATATTCTGTACAAAGGGCAAATAGTGAAAACAGGCGACAAGTCGCTTGCGCTCGAACTCGAACAGAAAGGTTACGACTGGATTAAAAACTGAACAAAATATGAAAAATTACGTACAATTGTACCGCCAATTTGCGGAACGGATAAAAGAAAATTCGGCTACTGTGCTCAACAAGTTTCGTGACGCCTCTTTTGCCGAATTTGAGCAGAAAGGTTTTCCCGACAAAAAGACGGAGGCGTACCTCAATAGCAGTCTTATAGAGACACTAAACACAGACTACGACGTCAACATCCACCAACTCGATATCGATACAAGCCAAAACCAGCTCTTCCAGTGTAAAATACCGTCGATAAACGCTGCTCTGGGCTTTATGCTAAACGACAAATTCTATATGGCAGACGACCAACGACGGTCGTTGCCCGAAGGCGTGGAGTTCTGTGCTCTCTCCGATGCCGAACGACTCTATCCCGAAGTGGTAGGGCGATACCTGCACACGCTATCCGACAAGTCGCGAGACGCTATGACAACATTCAATTCGACATTCGTGCAGAACGGGTATTTCATCTATGTAAAGAAAAATACCGTCGCCGACAAACCTCTGCAACTGATCAATATGCTGCTTTCGGAAGCTCCCATGATAGCTTTCACCCACAATCTGATAGTGGTGGAGCAGGGAGCGTCCTTGCAACTACTCGTATGCGACCACGCCGAAGAGGGTGTCGATTTCTTCGCCTCCAAGGTAACCGAAGTTGTTGTAGGCGACGGAGCAAGGTTCGAGTATTATTCGCTCGAAAACACCACCCGAAAAGCAAACAACCTAATGCAAATGTTTGTAACACAACAAAATAATTCGCAAGTAATTGTAAACAATCTGCTTCTGCTCAACGCCGTAAGCCGCAACCAGATAACGGCAGATATAGACGGCGAAAATGCTTCGCTATTCCTCGGCGGAATGCTTATCTCCGACGGTACGCAAGAAGCCGAAAACAACACTATCATTCGCCACAACCAACCCAATTCGACATCGAACGAGTTGTTCAAATATATCCTCGACGAACGGTCGCACGGTATATTTTCGGGTATAATAGTAGTAGAAAAAGACGCTCAAAAGACCCTCAGCCGACAGACAAACAAAAGTATCTGCCTGACGCCCGAGGCTGTGGTAAACTCACGCCCCCAACTCGAGATATATGCCGACGACGTCAAGTGCGGACACGGTGCCACCACAGGACAACTCGACAACGAAGCTCTCTTCTATATGAAACAACGCGGTATCGACCAAGACACGGCACGTATGATGTTACTCTCGGCATTCGTACAGGATGTTATAGACGAAATTCACATCGATGTACTGAGAGACAAGATGAAAGATATGATAGACCGACGTCTCCGAAACGACCACTCGCACTGCGAAGACTGCTTTGTGCATCGAATGGAATAACGGCAATTAACTTATTGCCGGGGGCATAGTTCAATACCTCGTACCCCACAACTGCCGCAGGTGCTCGCGTATTTTGGCTTCGGCTGGGTTGTTTTGAGGTGTCCACAGGCGTGCCCCGTCGACCTCGTCGGGCAAAAATTTTTGTTTTACGAAATTACCCTCATAGTCGTGGGCATATTTGTATTCTTTGCCGTAGTTGAGCTCTTTCATCAGTTTTGTGGGGGCGTTACGCAGATGGAGCGGTACGGGCAGGTTACCCGTCTTTTCGACCAAAGCCAACGCTTCGCCGATAGCCATATATGCCGAATTGCTTTTGGGGCTCGTGGCGAGATAAACGGTAGTCTCGGCAAGCGGTATACGAGCCTCGGGCAGCCCTATCTTATGTACCGCCTCGAAACAGGCATTCGCCAGCAACAGAGCGTTGGGATTTGCCAGCCCGATGTCTTCGGCGGCGAGTATTATCAGGCGGCGGGCAATAAACTTGACATCTTCGCCTCCGGCTATCATACGAGCCAGCCAATAGACCGCAGCATCGGGGTCGCTCCCGCGTACGCTTTTGATGAAAGCCGATATGATGTCGTAATGCATCTCGCCGTCTTTGTCGTAAGCCAGAGGGTTTTGTTGCAGACGGTCTTCGACGAGTTTGTTGTCTATCACTATTGTCCCTTCGGGTTGGGCGTTGACGATAAGTTCGAGGATATTGAGCAGCTTTCGGGCGTCGCCTCCGGCGTATCGTAGTATTGCCTCGTTTTCGGCTATCTCTATTGTGCGTTGGCGCAGCTCGGTGTCGTTTTTCAGAGCATAGTCTACCAGAGCCTCCATATCGCTACGCTCAAGCGGGCGGAAGACGTACACCTGACATCGCGACAGCAGCGGAGTAATGACCTCGAACGACGGATTTTCGGTAGTAGCCCCGATGAGTGTGAAGATGCCCGTCTCTACCGCACCGAGCAGCGAGTCTTGCTGCGACTTACTGAAACGGTGTATTTCGTCGATGAAGAGTATCGGCGGGGCGGAGTTGAAAAAACGGTTCTGCTTCGCCTTCTCTATCACCTCCCTCACATCTTTGACACCCGAAGTAACGGCACTCAGAGTATAAAACGGACGTTGCAGCCGATTGGCAATAATCTTCGCCAGCGTAGTCTTGCCTACCCCCGGTGGTCCCCAGAGTATGAACGACGATATATTGCCGCTCTCTATCATAGAACGCAGCACGGCTCCGTCGGCAAGTAGATGACGCTGCCCGACGAATGTATCGAGCGATTGGGGGCGAAGTCTTTCGGCAAGAGGCAACATAAACGGTCTTATATTTTTCGGTTTGCGGTGCAAATTTACAATTTTTTTTGTGCAGAATAAAAAAATATTACTACCTTTGCCATTGGTTTTGGTTCTCGCCGACAGATTAAAAGGGAATGCCGTGCAAATCGGCAACAGACCCGCTGCTGTGAGTTTCGCCAAAGGGCTTTTTACTATTGTTCCACTGATTTTTATAAAAAACGGGAAGGATAAAAAGCCGAAACAAGTCAGAAGACCTGCCCAAACCACGTAATGTATTAATTGTCTCTCGCGGAAACAGAGAATTAATAGGCTTTTTGATAAATAAAAGAAGGTGATGTTTGTTTGGCAGCACATTTATTGTATGAATGTTAAAAGGGCAGTATTGTTGTAATATCGGTTTTCGACAGATATGGATTATGTATTTTTATTACTTAAAAAAAGACAACTGTCTGAGAATAAGCATTGCCGGCTGTAGACATTATAGCAACAGAACAATTAAAGAGTTATCCCTGACTAACGAATAAAAAAATGCAGGTAAATTACCCCTCTGTCTATTTTCTGCCACTAATTTGCAGTGGGGTAATTTATTGGCAATATTAAGTAATTATAGAAAAAATCAATTTGTTATGAGTAGATTATTTACATTTCTGGGGTTCGTATTGTTTATACAAGTTCCCATATTTGCCCAATTCGACGGAATAGTAGGCACGGAGGGCTGCAAAGCCATAGAATATAAAGATAGTCGATTTATAGACTGGGGTAAGACCTGTGTCGTTACTCGCGGCAAGGTCGATATTGCCAAGCCCGAAAAGGGTTTGGTATCGTTCGGTAAGGAAGAGAATGCCATAGGAGCGGTCAATAGCACAGATGTATACGATTGCATAAGCCTTGGAGATGCAGGCGAGGCTATTCTTACATTCAACCACCCGATAGTAGACGGCGAGGGCTTCGACTTTGCCGTATTCGAAAATTCGTTTAACGACACCTTCCTCGAACTCGCCACGGTAGAGGTCAGCTCCGACGGAGTCCATTACTTCGGGTTTCCGACAACTTCCAATACTCCAACCGACAAACAAGTCGGTGGATTCGGTTCTGTCGATGCTACCAAACTAAACAACATTGCAGGAAAATACAAAGGAGGCTGGGGAACACCTTTCGACCTCAGCGAAATAGCCGACAATGAGAATCTCGATAAAAACAACATTACCCACGTAAAAATAAGAGACGTCGTCGGCACCATCAACCCTCAATACGCCACTCGCGACTCGCACGGCAACATTATCAACGACCCGTACCCTACTCCATTCGAGTCAGGCGGATTCGACCTCTCGGGAGTCGGCGTTATCAACAACAAAACAAATACTGCGGCACCCTCCGCTAAATCGGACGTAGCGACTCTCGTATACCCCAACCCCTGCACCGACAAAGTTTTCGTAAAGGCAAACGGTCGCAAAGTAACGGTATACAACATTACGGGGCAAAAACTGCAAGAGATGACATCCGCCTCGCAAGACGTGATAAAGATAGATATGTCAGGGTACGACAAAGGAGTCTATATAATGGAGTTGCGTAACAACAACTCGGTGGAGACGCTAAAAATAATCAAAAAATAGCACTAACTCCATTCTCAATCGACATTACATACAATGTCGGTTATTATAGACAGGGCAATGAATAATGCAAAACCATAATATTCACTTACAACATTTGCAATACAGATATATCAATACTATTTAAATAAAATATATTTCAAATATTCATAATATGAAAATCAAAAATCATTTTTTATCACGCTTATTATTAGCAGTTTGTATTTTATCGGTTGTAGCGACCTCTTGTCGTAAAGACAACCACGATATTAAAAAAGAAAAATACGAAAACATTCTCGGCTTCTATATCCTAAACCAAGGGAATATGGGGAGCAACAAGGCTTCTTTGGATTATTACAACTACAAAGACAGCAAATATATGTCAAATATTTTTGTGAAAGCAAATCCGGATGTGGGTTTCAAACTCGGCGACGTAGGCAACGACCTCCAGATATACGGCAATCGTATGTATGCCGTCATCAATCTCTCCAATATGGTAGAAGTAATGAATAAGCGGACGGTTAAGCATATAGGTAACTTCACCGTGCCAAACTGCCGATATATCGTATTCTACGGTAGTAAGGCTTATGTATCTTCGTATGCGGGACCTGTCGACCCGTCGAAATCACAGCTCGGGTACGTAGCTGAGATAGACACCGCTACCCTCAAAGAGATCCGAAGGGTAACCGTAGGCTACCAACCCGAGCAAATGCAGATAGTAGACGGCAAACTGTACGTCGCCAACTCGGGCGGGTACAACGCCCCTAATTACGAGAAAACCGTATCGGTCGTCGACTTAGCTTCTTTTACCGAAATAAAGAAAATAGAGGTAGGGCTCAATCTTAATCTGGTACAAAAAGACGAAAAAGGCAATCTGTACATATCATCGAGGGGTAACTACGAAGATATACCCACAAACATCTATCGGTTAGATACACATAACGATAAAGTAAAATCTCTGGGTATCAATGCAAGTAGCTTTGTTATCGTCGGCGATTCGTTGTTTGCGGTAACTCTCGAATACCCGAGCTACACAACCAAATATACGCTGTACGACCTTAAAAAAGAGGCAGTGATAAAAGATTCGTTTATCTCCCAGAGCGATGTTGCCAAGATAAAACTCCCCTACCATATAGCCTACAATCCGCAGCGCAAGGAATTGTATATCTGCGATGCTAAAGACTATATATCGGCAGGCGAGATATTCTGTTTTTCGTTGGAAGGGAATATTATGTGGCAACACCAAACAGGTGATATCCCGGCAGTAATAGCTTTCCTTAAATAAGGATAAACTCAAAAAAAACACAATAAAAATATGAATACAAAAATAAGAGCGACAGCCGTATTTTTATTTGCCTTGTTATTGGCTACATCTTGCGGCAGTAGCCGAAAAAGCGGTAATACGGACAACAGCGTCAAAGACACAGTCGAGATTAAATACGCCAAAGGCTTCGACATCAGCAGCTATGAGCATTACAAAAAAATCACCGTATACAATCTATCTGAGCAAGGACGCACGCAACAGACTATATATCTGGTAGATAACAAGGACATTACCACACCCGACGACGGACTGAAGATAGTGGTGCCAATCGGCAAAATAGCCGTTGCATCGGTTACCTACTACGGCTTCCTTGCCACACTCGGCGAATTGGAGACGGTCAAGGGGGTCTGCTCGCCCGATATTGCGTACAACAAATACATTACAGACGGTTACAAAAGCGGTGCGATTGCCAATCTGGGCGACTCGTTCAGCCCCGATTTGGAAAAACTGGTGGTCTTGCACCCCGATATTTTTATGCTGCCATCGTATCAGCAACAAGACGAAATGATAAAACGGCTACAAAACGCAGGTATCCCGTTTGTTTTCAACAACGAGTGGATGGAGACATCTCCTCTGGCACGCACCGAATGGATTAAGTTTGTGGCGGCATTTTACAACAAATCCGCCGAGGCGGACTCTATCTTCGATCAAATAGAGAGTCGTTATCTCGAGGCAAAGAAGACAGCGGCTTCGGCAACGGACAAGCCGACCGTGCTGATGAATGCCAACTTCAAAGGCACGTGGTATATGCCCGGAGGTAAGAGCTACGTAGCCAACCTCGTAGCCGACGCCGGCGGCGACTACTTTTACAAAAACGACACGACCGTCGGCAGCCTTGCCCTAAGCTTCGAGACTGTTCTCAAAAACTTCAATAGTGCCGACGTATGGCTCAATGTACCAGTTGGTTCGATGGCTGAGCTTCTGGCTATGGAGCAGCGACACAATCTATTCAAACCCACGAAAACAGGCAATGTATTCTCATTTATGGGGCGTTACCTGCCAAGCTCGGCAAACGACTATTGGGAGACCGCCCTCGTAGAACCCGACGTAGTGCTCAAAGACATTATATGGGCGTTACATCCCTCTCTTTTACCCGATTATAAACCCGTATATATCCAAAAAGTGGCTATAAGCAAATAATCAAAATATCCATTGAGCCGCTCTATGTACGAGTAGTCTCGTATGATGAGACGGCAGGTAAACAATCACCCGAGGCAGTGGTTGTTTTTTTCAAAAATAAGGCAATCGGACAATAAATTTCGAGAATAATCGTTTATCTTTTGAGTATACGAAACAAGGTTAAACTTCGTTCGAGACGATTGTCCGATACTTTTCGTTCGAAAAAGACATCGAAACGAAAAAAAATTATACCTTTGCAACAATATTGACATACAACTCATTATAATGATGAATACGGAAGGCAAAACGGTTATTTACAAGTCTTACGACAATCTTTATGACGCTATGTACGCCAAAGATATTCTAAAAGCCAACGGCATAGAGAGTTTTATATCCGACGATTCTATGCTGCCGCTCAACCCCATAGTATCGGGGAAAAGTTGGGGGACGAAGCTTCATATATTCGAGAAAGACATTGCCTCGGTAGAAAATATACTCAAAGAGATAAAAAACTAAACGTATTACGAAAAATTTAAAACCAATAAGATATGAAGAAATCAATAATCTTTTTTACAATCGCCTGTTTGTTGTCTGCTTGCGGGCAAACGGAAGAAAAAAAGGCGGCTACTCTCTACGACAACGCGATGAGGTTTTACAAAGAAAACTCGTTAGACAACGCCAAAAATCTACTCGACTCCATACACGCTAAATATCCGCGTCAGGTCGAGTATCGCAAAAAGGCTGATACGCTCCTGTGGAGAATAACCATAGACGAAATCAACCGCGATATGCCGCAGGTGGACAGTGCTCTGCAAGCGTTGTTACAAGACGCCGAAGCGATAGCGAAAAACTACCGATTCACAAAAGACGAAAAATATCAGCAAGTAGGCGACTACGAGCACAAGAGTATGCAGAATGCCATCAACAGCAGCAGGACTTATCTCAAACCAATAGCCGACGAACAAGGTAAGTTCCGTCTTATCAGCAATTTGGTAGGCAAATCCATAAAGCACAGACAGATAGTAGCCAAAGTGGGCGACGCCACAGCCTCCACGGCAGAAGCAAAAGATGAAGCCCGCAACTCCTACAACGATTTCGGAGTAAACTACGAGCTGGTGAATTATACCGCTCCCGAAGTAGAGCAGCTAATAAGTTTTTTCAGGCAGAATGCCGATAACCAGATAGAGATAATACTAAAAGGAGACAAGGATTATTCTTACAAAATATCAAAAAGCAATGTAAAAACAATCCTCGATACCTACGACTTTGCAAAAATCCTCAAAGAGGTCTACGGCAACCAAGCCCGAAAGGCAGAGATGACGAAGGTATATAAAGTATTAAGTCTGAGACTATCCAAGTCCGAACAACCGACAAACACTAAAACTCTACCTTAGGAGCCTTCGAGGAGGCTTCGTCCGCTTCGAAGAACGGCTTCGCCGTTATACCGAAGAGCCCTGCAATAATATTTGTCGGGAAGACGCGTACCTTTTTGTTAAACTCGCCGGCTACAGTATTGTACTGTCGGCGAGCTACTTGTATGCGGTTCTCCGTTCCTTCGAGTTGTGCTTGTAGCTCGAGGAAGTTCTGATTGGCTTTCAGGTCGGGATATCTCTCGATAGTAACGAGCAACCTGCCCAATGCCGACGACAACTCGCCCTGAGCCGCCTGGAACTCTTTCATCTTCTCGGGAGTGAGGTTTTGAGCGTCGATTTTGGTCTGAGTGGCTGCAGCACGGGCTGTTATGACATCTGTCAGAGTACTTTTTTCGTGCTCGGCGTAGCCCTTGACGGTTGCCACCAGATTGCCTATAAGGTCTGCCCTACGCTGATACTGCGTCTCAACGTTCGACCACTCCTGCTCCACGCCGACCTGAGCTTTGACAAGTCCGTTATATACTGAAATTCCCCAGATAATCAGCAAGACAACCACTCCGCCTACTATCCACAATGTTTTGTTCTTCATCTTCATTTTTTTTATTTTAAAGAATCGATTAATTTATTTTTCGGCAAAAGTAAGTATTTTTTCCCACGAATAAAAATTTTCGCTACCGAATCTGTTGGAGATATCGCGAATGAAAGAATATCTTGGTTTAGCTAAAATCCTGAATTACGACTTAGGAATTACGATTTACGTTTCAATACCATCTCGTAATCATTAATTTGCTATTCACTGTCGGTCATAATTGAAGTAGATAGCGGACATACGGACTGCATACCGACGCAACTATTAATATTCCACTCCGCCCGACGAAAACAGAAAAACGACGAGACGGCATCGCCTTTTCTCATCGTTTTCTAAGTTTTTAGTCCAAGTACGGATATTTTTCGGTTCCGCACCCGCACTTGCTATGCTGTCGGTTCGGCGGTAGCCTCTTCGCTTGTGTTTTCGGCAGCGGCAGCTTCTTGCTCAGCCTGTTTCGCCTCAGCAAGCTTCTTGGCTATTTCGGCAGCTTTGGCTTTGCTTTTCTCCTGCTCCGCTTCGATACGTTTTTTTGTTTCACCTGCCTTCTGCGTCTTGAGCGCTTCGATTTGCTTGTTCAGAGCGTTCTCTTTCTCTTTTTTCCAAGCCTCGAACTTCTGTTCGGCAGTAGCGAGGTCGAAAGCACCTTTTTTAACTCCGCCAAGCAGATGTTTTTTCAGCAATACGCCCTCCCTTTTGAGGATAGTATTTGCCGTGTCGGTAGGTTGAGCACCCACTCCGAGCCAATACAGAGCACGCTCGAAGTTAAGGTCTATCGTAGCAGGATTAGTATTGGGGTTGTATGTGCCCAAACGCTCTATACAACGACCGTCTCTCGGCGATCTGCTGTCTGCTACTACTACGTGGTAATAGGCATACCCTTTGCGTCCGTGACGCTGCAATCTGATTTTTGTTGCCATTTTTCTTTAATCATTTATTAAAAATTAAACCTAAGTTGCTTTTTCTCGAAAAGCGGGTGCAAAGGTAATAAAAAAAAACGAAGTACAAAAACACGGCGACTTTCGTCCCTTTTTAGGCGAATTGCGAGCCGCTGCAGCTGCGAAGCGTCGGAAGAAAATTTTCTATGCAGGAGAAATATTTTCTCTCTGCGTCGGAAATAAATTTCTCGTGCGTGGCAAATAAATTTTCTATGCACAAGAAATTTGTCTCCGCTGCGTAGAAGGGCAGACGCCCTTGCTCCCGACGCCTCGACCCTACCCATACGTGCCCCAACCCGACCGCAACAGAAGCCACTCTCCGACATCGGATGTCGCAATGGCTACCGCAACGGACAATCACATATTACGCCGATAATATTCCAAAATAATTTATTACTTTTGCACGGTAGCCGCTCTACACGACAGCAATCTGCTCACCAGACGGTTGCCTCACTTTTATACAAAAAATCGATTCTTAGTCCGTATGATAGACCCGCAGACAGTTGCCAAGATACACGATGCCGCCAAGATAGAGGAGGTGGTAGGCGATTTCGTCTCGCTCAGGAAGCGAGGGGCAAACCTCGTGGGCTTGTGCCCGTTTCATAACGAAAAGACGGGGTCGTTCAACGTATCGCCGGCAAGAGGCATTTTCAAGTGCTTCGGCTGCGGCGAAGGTGGCAATGCCGTGCGATTTCTGATGCTGCACGAACATCTGTCGTACCCCGACGCCCTGCGTTATCTGGCAAAAAAATATCATATCGAGATTGTAGAGAAAGAGCTTACCGACGAAGAAAAGTCGCAGCTATCCGACCGCGACAATATGCTCAATGTAAATGAGTTTGCCGTCAATTATTTTGTAAAAAACCTCGAAAAAGACGAGGGACGGGCTGTGGGACGTGCCTACCTACACGAACGAGGCTTCTCCGACGATATTATAGCAAAATTCGCACTCGGGTATTCTGTCAATAGTTACGACGACTTCTACAACGAAGCACACCGCCGCGGCTTCGCAGATAAGTATCTGGTGGCAACGGGATTGGTCTTCAAGAACGACAAGGGAACGTTTACCGACAGATTTCGCGGTCGCGTTATGTTTCCCATACACTCGCTTGCGGGTAAGGTCATAGGCTTCGGCGGCAGGATTTTGGAGAAAAACGATAAGCTGGCGAAATACGTCAATTCGCCCGAGAGCGAGATTTACAACAAAAGCAACGAGCTGTACGGTATATTTTTCGCTAAAAACCAGATAGTGAAGCAAGACCGATGTTTTCTCGTCGAAGGCTACACCGACGTCATTTCGATGCATCAGGCGGGAGTGGAAAACGTCGTAGCCTCTTCGGGCACATCGCTTACCGACGGACAAATAAAGCTCATACACCGTTTTACACAGAATATCACGGTCATCTACGACGGCGACGCAGCGGGTATCAAAGCATCGATACGCGGAATAGATATGCTGCTCGAATACGGTATGAATATAAAGGCAGTGCTGTTGCCCGACGGCGACGACCCCGACAGCTTCGCACGCAAAAACAACGCTTCCGATTTCATCGAATATATCGAGCGACACCAAGTAGATTTCATCGAGTTCAAGATTAATATGATGAGCGACGAGGCAAAAAACGACCCTGTCAAAAAAGCCGCTATGATAGGCGACGTCATAAAATCCATTGCCATCATACCCAACCAAATAATCAGAGCAACCTACGTCAAAGAGTGTGCCTCGCGGCTCGAAATAGACGAGGCGGTCATATACAACGAAATAAACAAAATTCTCCGCAAACGGCACGAAGACGAATTCAAACGCCGAGAGTCGCAGACAAACAGAGCCGCAAATGCCCTCCAAAACACCGCTACCCAAGCCCCCGACAACGAGTCTGCCACACTGCAACAGGCGACGCGTAAAGACCGAAACGCTCTCTACAAACACGAAAAAGAGCTGATACGGTTTGTCGTAAGAGAAGGGCAAAAGCGTCTGGTCGAAGCCGACAACGGACAGGGATATCTCAACGTCGGCGAATATATCTACAATGTTCTAAACATTAATGGTTTGCATATACAAACACCCGTCTTTGCTCGTATACTCGAGGAGTTTCACTGTAATGCAGACAATGCTGAGTTCGATTGCGAAAATTACTTCAAAAACCACGCCGATTTAGAGATAAACGCTCTGGCTATCGAGTTCCTGACGGATAAATATATTGTGGGTAAGAGATTCGCCTCACGCCCGCCGAAAGAGGAGATAGACATCCCCGACATCGTAGACGACGACCCTCGCAGCGAGGTATTGCACTCGTTTGCAAAACTTAGGCTCGAGAAAGAGAAAGACAAGCAGCGTCTGGAAGAGACAGAGGCACTGCGGCAGTTGAAGTCATCGCTCGACAAGATTATACTCGAATACGCCAATGCGACTCTAAACAACGAATTGGCTGCGTACTTGAAACAAATAGAGTCGTCGCCCGACACGCAGATAGACGGTTTTATATCGACCCTACGCAAAAGGCACGAACTTGTCTGCAGGCATCTCAAAGACAGAGTAGTGGTAAAAATAAAGTGAGGCAGACGCCGTCGTCACCTCACTCCTCTTGTAGTGACTCATAAGGGATTCAAACCCCTAACCTTCTGATCCGTAGTCAGATGCTCTATTCAGTTGAGCTAATGAGCCATTGTCGAATTCTCGGAATGCAAAGGTAATACTTTTTTCCTGTTCCGCAAAATTTCAAGACTGTCAGCAAAAAAAATTAACTATTGCCCCTATTTGTAAATTTTTATTAACTTTGCGCACAGAATAAAAACACTTTTCACAGGCATATGAAACCGCATACAGAGACATCGACAGACAGCTACAGCAATGCTACGTACAGCGGTAAGTATTTGTTGTTTATCGTCACAATTAACATATCTTTTTATATCACATACATATCCCTGCAAACCCTTATCTGTAGGGCATTGCGGGGCTATTCTCTGTTTACAATGAGACTACTTCTGTACAAAGAAAAAAATATAAATCTATCGAATTGACATTAAAAACATATTATAAATAAATTAAACCCAAGATTGTTCTATGTCAGAAACAGTTATAAACATCATCACTCACGGTATGAGTGAAAAGTTTGGCGATCTCATAGTTTTCAGCCAACGCAACGATAAAACTATTGTCTCTATGGATCCTAAACGCACAGCAGAGCTATACGACAAGCAAAAGAAAAACCTATCCGCTTATCACGGAAACATTGGGGATAAGATTGTAGTTAGAAACACCGACTTCTCCGACATTTTGCAGAAAAGGAGGCTGTTTTGTAATTTTTCACATTATAGCGAGCTTGGGGAAGTAGCGTACATACAGCTATGCTGACATAATGTTTATTTCTCTCCCACCCGCCGAAATTTATTTATAGAATTTTATATGGATTTAGTAATAATAATTTAAAAAAATTTACGACAATGAACAAAATCAAATTATTAGTAGCTCTTATGATATGGCTTTTCGCAAGTGCCTCAATGATGGCACAGTCTGTAAATATGAACCGCTATATCACCCTTACCGTCAAAAACGGTGAGGCGATAAGGCTCTACTTCAAGGCAGCTGCCGACGATACTCCCATACGTATAGTAAGCGGCAGCAATACAAAAAATATCACCGTAGGCACCGACTGGACAAACATTGCCTACTATACTGCTAATGCCTCCACAATGACTGTCTACGGCGACATAATTGGCTTAAATTGCCATAGAAACAGTGACAAGATTACCGCCCTCGACGTATCGAAGAATACACTGTTGACGTGGTTAGAATGTCCTGAAAATAACATCAACAGCCTCGACTTATCGAATAATACGCAGTTAACGTGGTTAAGTTGTTCCGACAATCTGCTCACCGCCCTCGACGTATCAAAGAATACGCAGTTGACGTATTTAGATTGATTGTTCCCTCAATGAACTAAGCACCCTAGACGTATCGAAGAATACACTGTTGACGTGGTTAAGTTGTTCCAAAAATCATCACATAAGCACCCTAGACGTATCGAATAATACGAAGTTGACATATTTAACTTGCTACTCCAATAAGCTTAGCAGTATCGAAGTATCGAAGAATACGCAGTTGGCATATTTATATTTTTCCGACAATCAGGTCAGCAGCCTCGACGTATCGAATAATACGAAGTTGAAGAACTTAGTTTGTTCCCACAATCAGATCAGCAGCCTCGACTTATCAAAGAATACGAAGTTGATACTGCTATCTTGTTTCTCCAATGATATCAGCAGCCTTGACGTATCGAAGAATACGCTGTTGGAGAACTTAGATTGCTCATACAATAAACTTAGCAGCCTTGATGTATCGAAGAATACGCTGTTGGAAGAGTTAAATTGTTCTGACAATCAAATCAGTAGCCTCGAGATATCGAATAATAGAGATTTGAAGCAGTTAGATTGTTCCTACAATAAAATCAGCAGCCTTGACGTATTTTATAATAGGCAGTTGAGGCGGTTAGATTGTTACCACAATAACTTATCTCGTCAGGTACTTGATAATATTTTCTGTGATTTACCTAATAGGGGAATATCAGACTTTGCAAGGATATTCCCCTTAAACATGTCTTCATCTTGGACCGAGCAGGATATGGTCAAAGCAACCACTGCCAGTAACGCCACTGCAAAGAACTGGAAAGTACAGAAATACATATCGGGAGAGAATCACACCGACATCACTACTACGGGCAGCTACGTATGCGGTAGCGGTGGAGCTACCACCTACGACCTTAAGATTGCAGGCACAAAGGTAACAAGTGACAACTGCAACGACCTCTCCGTCATTAGCGGCGTAAGCGGAACAGTCAAGTACGATCCCACTACCAAGACCCTTACACTGCAAGAAGCCACCATCAACGCAACGGGTAACGGTAACAACGCCATAAATTCGAATATCGACGATTTGACCATTAATATTAATGGCACCAACAATCTAAGTTCATCTAAAGTTGTACTCGCTACAAATAAGTCGTTAACTATTACAGGCAACGGAGCTACACTCAATGTTCAGAGCGAGACTGACTGTGGTATATTGGTAGCAAAAAACTACCTCATGATTGATGACTGCACCGTAAATGCCAAAGGCAAATACGGCTTCTCAGGTCTGAACAGCTTGAGCGAGGTACTCTACATCAGAAATGCTACCGTAACCGCCGAAGGAGAAGAGTGCGGCTCTATCGTCAACTTCAAGAGCCTGATGCTCGAAGGCTGCGCTATCACCGAGCCTACTGGAGCTGCCTTCGACGCTTCGAAGAAGGCTGTAGTACTGGGCGGAGAAATAGTAAAGAGCAAGGTAGTCATCTCCAAGAACACTTCCGGCATATTCGAAGCCACCGACGAGCAGCAGCTCACCCTCTACCCGAACCCTGTCTGCGAAGAGCTATACCTCTCTACCACAGCTCACTCTATACACATTTATAATATGTACGGCACTGAAGTACTGCGAGCAACCGATACTGACCGTATCGCTGTCTCGCACCTCCCCGCAGGCGTCTACACAGTGAAAGCCGACAGCACGGTAGTGAAAATGGTGAAAAGATAATTATAGGTACTAGGTTTTAGTATAAAGGCGAACATACGTTCGCCTTTATTTATTACCCAAATTAAATGATCACACGCTTAAACACCATTCCTAATTTATTTCTGTTCTTCTCTATTTTTTATTATTAGTGTCCGATAAAAGTTTCAAACGCCCAAAGATGAGATGTAAAGAACTGACAGTCAATAGTCGTTTTTTTTATTTTGATTTCTAAGCCCCCCCATTTTTTGAATACAGTTTATTGCATTATATTACAGCGATATATAAGCATAAAAAAGATTTTTTATCGGACAGCAATAATTTTTTATTTGTACTTCTGACCAACACCTAATACCCAATCCCATCATTAAAAAAATTAAACAACGCATCTGTGTCTCAACGCCTCATCTACATTATTACATTTATAAATTCCCACATTCGTAATTGTTTTGCTACTATTGTATTTTTAATCTAACTTTGTAAACTTGTTTTACAAATATTATTTTTCGACATAAATATGGATAATCAATTCAAACTAAACACCATACCCGAAGCTCTGGAAGACTTCAAGGCGGGTAAATTCCTGATAGTGGTAGACGACGAAGACCGCGAAAACGAAGGCGATTTCATCATCGCCGCCGAAAAGATTACACCCGAAGCCGTCAACTTTATGCTCATCAACGGTCGCGGAGTGCTCTGCTCTCCCATTACCGAAGAGCGTTGCCAAGAGCTTGAGCTACCCAAGCAGGTTCACGACAACACTTCGATACACGGCACACCCTTCACCGTAACGGTCGATAAGATAGAGGGTTGCACCACAGGGGTGAGTGCCGAAGACCGTGCTGCAACTATCCGTGCCTTGGCAGACCCCGCCTCTACGCCCCAGACATTCGGACGTCCGGGACACATCAACCCGCTGTATGCACGCTCACGCGGCGTTCTACGTCGTGCAGGGCATACCGAAGCTGCCGTAGACCTTGCTCGCCTGTCGGGTATGTACCCCGCCGCAGCCCTCATCGAGATAATGAACGAAGACGGTACTATGGCACGTATGCCGCAGCTGATAGAGGTAGCTCGTAAGTTCGACATCAAGATAATCACCATAAAAGACCTCATCGCCTACCGCCTCAACGAAGAGAGCCTCGTAGAGCGGGAGTCGGAGGCGAACCTGCCGACAGCTTACGGCGATTTCAGGATAGTGATATTCAAGCAAAAATCTAACGGTCTGGAACACATCGCCCTCATCAAAGGCGACGTCGACAGACAAGAGCCTGTGCTCGTACGTGTACACTCGTCGTGTGCTACGGGCGATATCTTTGCCTCGTGCCGTTGCGACTGCGGCGAACAGCTCCACAAAGCAATGGAACTCATCGAAAAAGAGGGCAAAGGACTGGTAGTATATATGAACCAAGAGGGAAGAGGCATCGGTCTGATAAACAAGATAAAAGCATACGCCCTGCAAGACAAGGGATTGGATACGGTAGAGGCAAATTTGCATCTGGGTTTCAAAGCCGACGAACGCGACTACGGCGTCGGAGCCTCGATACTACGAAGTCTGGGCGTGGGCAAAATGCGTCTGATTACCAACAACCCCGTAAAACGAATAGGGCTGGAGTCGTACGGATTGGAGATAACCGAAGTAGTACCCATAGAAACTACTCCCAACGAGCACAACAAACAGTACCTGAAAACCAAAAAAGAGAAAATGGGGCATATCCTCAGTAAATTGTAGACAGTTTATTAGATAGAAATGGCATTTTAGTAAAAACGACAAGATGTATCACGTCCCTGTCTTATTGGAAGAGAGCATAGAGTGTCTCCGTATCAAACCCGACGGAGTATATGTCGACTGCACTTTCGGGGGCGGGGGGCATTCGCGGGCTATCCTTGCCAGGCTCGGCAAAAAGGGCAAACTCTACGGCTTCGACCAAGACAGGGAGGCATACCGTAACACAACGGACGATGAGCGTTTCACGTTCGTAAGAGGCAATTTCAAGTACATATCGAACTTCCTGAGATATTACGGCGAAGATAAGGTAGACGGTATTTTGGCGGATTTGGGGGTGTCGTCGCACCACTTCGACGAGGCAGAGCGGGGGTTCTCGTACAGATTCGACGGAGCTTTGGATATGCGTATGAACCGAGAAGCCTCCTTCTCCGCCGAAGAGCTCATCAACGGCTACGACGAACAGGCTCTTGCAGATATACTCTATATGTACGGAGAGCTGCGTAATGCACGCCGAATAGCGAACGCTATCGTCTGTCGGAGGCAGACGAAGGCAATAAAAACTATTTTCGAACTTACGGAGGTGCTCCGTCCTTTCTGCACCAAAGGTAAGGAATACAAAGAGTTGGCTCCTATATTCCAGGCAATAAGGATAGAGGTAAACGCCGAACTCGACTCGTTGAAGACATTACTCTGTCGGTCGGTCGATTTGCTACGCAGCGGCGGACGGATTGCCGTAATATCGTACCACTCACTCGAAGACAGGCTAGTGAAAAACTTTCTAAAAACAGGCAATTTCGGGGGCGAGCCGCAAAAAGACTTCTACGGCAATCAGATAACACCTTTCGCAAACGTATCGAAGGCTATCGTAAGCAACGACAGAGAGATTGCCGACAACCCGCGGGCACGGAGTGCAAGGCTGCGTTATGCCGAAAAAATTTAACCACTATCGAAACATACAGTAATACAGCTTGTTATATATGAATTTATTTAAAAAGATAAAATCCGACCTCGACAAAAAAATAGAAGACGACAAAATGTCTGCCAACGAAAAAAGCGCTGAGACATTCTCGGTAAAAAGCATATTGGACGGCAGAATACTGCTACACAGCGGTTTCAGACGAATGATACCGCTTATCGTGTGTCTGTTTATTTTGTCCATTGCCTATATAAAAAACAGATTCAGCTATGAGGCTTTGGTCGTAAAAAACAACGAGCTGAAAGAGATAAAAACCGACCTGCAAACAACAGGACTCGTCAAGATGCAGCAATACAAAGAGTTATCAAACCGCTCTGCTGTGATAAAGAAGCTCGCCGAGATGGGTAGCTCGGTGTCGGAGGCTCGGACGCCGCCTATCGTCATAGAAAAATAGCCTTCGCACGCAAACAAAAACCGTATCCAAAACGTATTGATATGAAACTGATTATAGACCGTCATATTCCGTTTGTCAAAGGTGTTTTCGACAACATCTGCCAAGTGGAGTATCTGCAATCTGCCGATATCGACCGCAATACGGTAAAAGACGCCGACTGCCTGATAGTGCGTACCCGAACGCTGTGCAACGAGGCTTTGCTGAAAGGCTCCGACATAAAACTAATAGCCTCTGCCACTGCCGGATACGAACACGTAGACTTGGATTTTTGCAAAAGAGAAGACATAGCGACCTTCGTGGCAAGAGGCTGCAACACATCGTCGGTAGCTCAGTACGTCGGCTCTGCCGTAGCTCTGTGGACGGCGACCAA
>ERZ772772.468-NODE-468-length-24963-cov-12.728039_pt1 | contig 24963 bp, 30 predicted proteins | sample MGYA00511484_ERZ772772 | MGnify/ENA primary metagenome ERZ772772 (study PRJEB29015, sample SAMEA2737913) | human oral metagenome | biome: human oral; feature: human-associated habitat; material: dental | place: China | collected 2088 ... | reverse complement strand
TAAGGGTCGGTGAAAATCTAAAGAGGCCGTCTGAAAAACAGTTTTCAGACGGCCTTCCTTTCAAAAAACAATTTCTTGCCACCACAGCCTTAATAACAATAATGTACCGCTCCGAAATAATCCACCGCGCATATTTTGTCATCTATAGGCATAAACACAAAAGTCTTACTGATAAGCTTGGCGGCCAACACACAAGGCCGTTCATTATCAGAGCCACGCAGCGTAGGCTTGCCCTGTTCTTTTTTGCACAACTCCATCAAACGGTTATATTCGGCAATTTCTTCCTTGGTCAAAGAGGTGGAAAAAGCCGCAGGGGCAAATGACAAAGCTGCAACCAGTAAAAGGATTTTACGCATAGCGGTAACTCCTTACAAATAACAGATGCCGCCGACACGGCAGCATCTGTTAAACAATTATCTCAATTTCGCCAGTAAATCATTTAAAGATTCACGCACCTTGTACGCGTTTTGATCACTTCCCTGATAAATCGTCCGATATGTACCATAATCGACGATCTTAGTGATACTTGCCTTTCTAAGCAGCGCGGGCTGTCCGTTTTGTCCCATGACTTGAATATAGTCCATTTGCTTACTCCTTTAAAAGGTGGTTTAAGATGGCTCATCCTTCCCGGTTGGGTTAAGAATGAGTTTTCATCTTATTCTTAAAAACAAAACCATGTAAGCTGATTTCCTCTTTTTTACAAATAGATATGTACCATATAATTGAGTAAGGTTTGGATAGGCTGGATACTGCACTTGCCTCATCACAATTCGAAATCCGTTTTTACGGCCTGTTTCTGTGTTTCAGACGGCCTTTTCTATTTTTTTACTGAGTATGGCGGCAAATTTTTCAGGCAGTCTGCGGACGCGTTGCGCGGTGTAGTCGAAAGCGGCCAGATGGCATTGGACGGTGGCAATCAGTGTTTGGTCGCGCAGGCGGAGCAGGGAGGCATCGCAGCGGAAACCGCCCGCACTGATTTCGGCCGTGCCGAGGCCGATTTGCAGTTGGTCGCCGTGCATGGCCTGTGCCCGATATTGGATGGCGGCACCGGTCATGATCAGGCCGCAGCCGCCGATGTCGAATTCGCTGTATCCATGTTCCGCCAGCCAGCGGATGCGCGCTTCGTGAACCATGCGTAAGACGGCATCGTTGGAGAGATGGTTGCCGTAGTTCAAATCGCCGATTTGCACGCTGAGGCCGGTTTGATAGAGGATGGATTCGGGCGGGGAGATGTTGAGGCGGGGCATGTGGTTTATTTGGAAGGTTGTGAAAGGTTGAGGGGCGGTTGCTTCCGGATGGCGTTCTGCCGTTTGGCTTCGGATTTTATCGTCCGGTTGTATTTTGTAGAGAGGCCGTCTGAAAAGAGTCCGCTTTTAAATGGAGCGGAATCTTTCAGACGGCCTTCGGGTGCTTAGAACAGGTTGTCGTCGCTTCCGTTGTCATTGGCTGTGTCACCGTTGTATTGCGGCATGTTGTCGACGGGATATACGGGAGTGTCGTTCTGTGGGATGTCGGCATCGATTTCGATCTCGCTGCCTTCAGGCAGGATTTGTTCGGCAGGCGGAGGAGTTTGCGGTTTCGGCGCCGCCGCTTTCGGTTTGCTTAGGCTGCCCGAGCCGGAAGTCCATGCCAGCGAGGTCAGATTGCCGCTGATTTTGCCTTTTCCTGCGCCGCAGGTCAGGCAGTTCAGCGTGCCGGTCCGTGCTTTCAATATGGCGTCTATGCGTTTGTCGGATACGGTTTTGCCGTTGGCCTGCGCCCATGCGTTGATGCTTTTGCGTAAGGCGGCCGTATTCAGATTTTTCTTGTTATAAGGGTCGCGGTAGGCGGCCAGCCAGAGGTTGCCGGCACCGTCTACATTGAGGGCGGCCATTTGATAAATGACATCGGCCGGCGAGCCTGTGGTAATGGTTTTGGCAAATTGGAGGGCGTCGGGGGACTTCATCCGCACGCAACCGTGGCTGCGTACGCCGGGGACGCTTGCCGGGGCGTTTGTACCGTGGATGCCGAGGCCGAGTTTGGGGTCGCCCAAACGGACAAATACGGGGCCGAGCGGGTTTTTCGGGCCGGGCGGAATGGAGGTTACGCCGTTGTTCAGTTCTTTTTGAATCGATTTCGGGATGTGCCAGGTGGGATTGAACGCTTTGGCACCGATTTTGTGCGAACCGAGGTTGGTTTGCGTCATCGCTTTACCCACTGCGACAGGATAAATTTTTGCCAATTTGCCGTCTGTGTAGAGGAAAAGGCGTTGCTGGGGGATGTTGATAACGACGTGATGGCCTTGTGAAACAGGCGCGACATCGGGAACGGATGTGTTGGCCAAGGCCGGAACGGCCGCCAGTAGAAATAGGCTGAATCCTAATTTTTTCATGATGTTGTTTGCTGACAGTGTTTGTGAGGTGCGGCATCATACCGCAACTGTCGGTAATTTGTGGGAAAATGTCGTTTTTTTGTTCGTTTTTGGTGTGCGAGCGTGGCATTATGGCAATAGTGATGAAAAAGCAGGCTGATTCACAAGGTGAAAAGGGTGAGGTGTTTGAGGCCGATGTGGTTGGTTTGGATCATGAAGGGCGCGGCATTGTCAGGCGGTCGGGGAAGGCTGTGTTCGTTCACAACGCGCTTCCGGGGGAGCGGGTTGCTTACCGTATTGTTCGGACAGACAAGCGTTTCGATGTGGCAGATGCTGTGGAAATTTTGCGTCCGTCGGGATATAGGCAGGATGCACCGTGCCCGGATTACGGGGAGTGTGGCGGCTGTTCTATGCAGCATATTGAATTTTCTGCACAGGTGTCGTTTAAGCAGAGGGTGGTGGAGGAGCAATGTGCACGGCTCGGCAAGATATCGCCCGATCAGATTTTAGCGCCGATTTACGGTCTGCCGTGGCATTATCGTGAACGCGGCAGGTTGGGCGTTCAAGTAGACGAACAAGGCCGTCTGAAAATAGGATTCCGTTCGAAAAAGAGTAATCGTATTGTTGCTTTGAAACAGTGTGCCGTTTTACCTCAACATCTTTCGGCAGCTTTGCCCAAGCTGCATATGGGTTTGCAGCCATTTTCAGGGAATTTGGAAGGTATAGAGTTTGCTGTGGCGGAAGGGAAAACGGCCCTGTGTCTGATTATGCTCCGCAGGCCGTCTGAAAAAGAAATGAAATGTTTGCAGGCATTGGTTGAGGCATTCGGGGAGGCATGGCTGTGGAGTTGGAGAAGTAAAAACGGGATGCGCCAGGCATTGCGGCCGGAAGAGGGCGGGCTGATTTACAAGCTTCCCGATTTTAATTTGAAAATGTCGTTTGAAGTGGGCGGATTTACTCAGGTCAATGCGAAATTGAATAATTTGATGGTGAAAAGGGCAATGGATTTGCTTCAGCCGTCGCCGGGAGAGAGGATTGCCGATTTGTTTTGTGGTTTGGGTAACTTCACTCTGCCGATTGCCCGTAGCGGTGCCCAAGTATTGGGAGTTGAAGGGTTGCCCGATTTAGTGAATCGGGCCAAACAGAATGCCGTGGTTAATGATTGTCAAGGATATGTCGATTTCAGAGTGGCGGATTTATTCAAAGTGAATCCCAGCGCATTGGATGATTGGTGCAATGTGGATAAAGTGTTATTGGATCCGCCGCGTGCCGGTGCTCATGCCGTGATTGAAATGCTTACGCAGGCACGGCGGCTGCAACGGATAGTGTATGTTTCATGCAATCCGGCTACTTTTGTAAGGGATGCTGCGCTATTGGTTGGAAAAGGATATAGATTCAAGTCGTTAGGAGTGATGAATTTGTTTTCGCAGACTGCGCATGTTGAATCAATCGGTTGCTTTGATAGATAAACGGCATGTTTAATTAAGTAAAACGTTGAAATAAAGGTTCGGTTTTTTGTAAGTCATGCTATTATGACAAGCTAAGGGATTAACAATCCGTAACAAAAAATATGTAGTTTGTATTTTTAAGGTTGCAAGGGTTGTTTTCGAATATGCCATATGTTGGGAGATATTCTTGGATTACGCGCTTATATTGGGAGTGCTCGCAGTTGTTGTGCTAATCTTTATTATGTTGAAACAGCGTAGTAAAGAGAAAGCATCAGTCAAAAATAACCAGTCATCAACTAGGCGGGCGAATAATAACGATAATACTGAGGAACAGGCTGATTCAGATGTTTGGGTCAGTCAGGTGAATACCTCAGTTTCTGATGCAGATCAGAGTTGGGAGTGGGATACCAATAACACTGATTTGTCTACTGCTTCAGTATCTGCTCAGGAAGTGGATCCTCTTACTGAATACCAAGTCTATAAGCAGTTCGGTTATGAGGATAAGGCAGCAGCTTCTTTGGCAAGTTATTTGAACAATCTAAAATCCGATGCACCTGAAAAATTGGTTAGTGAGTTGGCTGGCCTTTGTTTAAATATCGGAGATGTCGACTTGTTGTCTTCAACCTTGGAACGGCATGCTTCAGTTCTATCACAAACGGCTTTGGCTGAATATATTAAAGCTGGTTTGGGTCTTGATTCCAACCACTTGGGCTTGCGTGTGTTGGCAGAATCGAAGTTGAATTGGGGTATGCACGAGGTAGCTCGCCAGATAGGTGAGCAGACAGGCCTTGATGTTTCTGATTCCGATGGCAGTCCATACAATATGTCCTCGACTGTAGAAGTTACAGTTAATAATGATGGTCGTGAAGTTAAACGCTTAACTAAGCGGAGTCCGTTGATTATTGGTAAGGCTGAAGTTGGTGATATGACCGCGGAGGAAATGAGTGCCGTTATTGGTTTTGTGAAGCCTGAAAAATCAGCAAAATTGATAAAAGACCAAGTTGATTATGAAACTGCCTTACAGCAATACAATAAAGCAATTCAAAAATCAGAAAAGCCTGCAGGGTTGATTATTGATGCCTTAAAATTAGATTATCAAAATTCTGATGTTAATGAATTTGCGGCTCATTTGTGGAAACTGTATTACTCCTTGGGTTCTAACGGACGTCAGGTAAAAGAGCGTATGCTAGGTTGGGGTTACAGTTTGGGGCAGCATGAGGTGTTTGATAATTTGGAGAAAGCACCGACTGAACAACAAATTCGTGAAATTGGATTAAAGCAGGGATATTTGCAAGCTGTATCACGTCAGGCAAAGATTAAGTATCGAGAATTGGTTCAAAGAAATAGTTCTCTTCTAAATGAGAGTACTTCTCCGGCTGAACTAGCTCTGAAAGAAGTTGAATCTTTATTAATGTATGGACAGCTTGATCAGGCAATTTCTACATTAGAACAGGCTGTTTTACAATATCCCCAAGAATCTCAGTTGTACATCATGTTGTTTGATTTATACGAACGGTCGGAAGATTGGGTAAGGTTGGAACGGTTCTTAAGATTGCTGCGAGAAAGGGAAGCTAATCTGCCAGAAGAAGTTGTTTTGGCAATTAGTCAGTTACAGCAGCGCATTCATCGTAATTCAAACAAATAAAAGAGTGCAGAATAATGGATAATTTAATACCGAAAGTAAAGACAGTACGGGTTAGTCTGCAAGAAATGGGTGAGCAGCAACATGCTGTTTTCAGAATGGCATTTAAAATGCATAACACAACTAATTATGAAATTGTGGATGCAAGCTCTACTGTCAAACCAGACATGGTATTAGTTGACGTTGATGGTAGCAAGGGGATGCTGGCTTGGCATGAGGCAAAGAAAAATTATCCAGATATACCTATAGTTGTATTTTCAGTTAATGAGCCGATTGTAACTGCTCCTTATCTACCTAAACCTGTTAAGTTTGACACATTATTTCCGATTTTGAGAAGTTTGGCTCAGGGTGGTAATGTTGTTGAGCCAAAACAGCAGGCAGTAATTAATTCACAACAGCCAGAAAAAGTGTCAGACTCCTCTGGGCATAATAATAAAAAGACAATAATTCACCGTTTTAATCCTCAGCGTGGTTTATTAGGTGCATTAAGGGTGTCTAGTGAGCGACAGCAAGATACGGCGGTATTGGTTGATGGTAGACCAGTCCTCATTGTATTCCCTAGCATTCAACGTGTACTCTTAACCGTTAGTGCAGAAGAGCTGGAAAAAATGTGCCGTAATGATCATCTTGCGGTTATTTGTAAAACAGTTCCTGATAATCCTCAGTGGAAAGAAAAGGCTAAAGTTACCATCATGTCTTGTTTGTGGCAGATGGCAATATGGACTGCCCAAGGCAGATTGGTATTTCCGATGACTCCGCAAACAGTATTTACTTTAAAACGTTGGCCTAATTTAACTCGATTAGCTCCAGTTCCTGAGTCTATGCGACTGTCTGCATTTTTGACTAAAACATCAGTTAACTTAAATATTTTATATAAAGTAATGCCTCTAGATATGGCAGATATTTTGAATTATTTGGCAGCTACATATGTTACAGGATATTTAGCAACGGATAATGAATTTTCTGTTCAAGGAAATAGAGAATTAACAACTGATACTGTAAATGTTAATACTCATGTTCCTGATAATAAAATGTCTAAAGATGCGCTAACTGCTGTAACACCGTCTCAAAATCAGCCTCGTGGATTGCTCCAGAGATTGATGCGAAAATTATCAGGTGGCAAATAAGGATTAAATATAATGAAGGAAAATAAAATCATATTTACTGGGCCTGTTGGCGTTGGTAAAACTACAGCAATTGCTGCTTTGTCTGATGATCCTCCTGTAAAAACAGATGCACGGGCGTCCGATATGACTTTGGTTCGTAAGGGACATACGACAGTTGCAATGGATTATGGAGTTATCCGATTAGATGAGGATACTAAAGTTCATTTATATGGCACTCCCGGGCAAGAACGATTTAATTTTATGTGGGAAATTTTAAGCAAAGGAAGTATGGGGTTAATTCTGTTATTGGATAATACTCGAGCTAATCCTTTAAAAGATTTAACTTTTTTTCTAGATGCATTCAAAGATTTATTAAAAACAGCACCATTGGTAGTAGGTGTGACTAAGATGGACGTCCGGTCATTGCCAGGTATTGATGTTTATCAAAAATATTTGACCCAACATAATTTTAATGTTCCTGTTTTTGAAGTGGATGCGCGCCAAGAAGAAGATGTGAAACAATTGGTTAGTGCGATGTTATTCTCAATTGATCCTGGGTTAGAGGCATAAGATGGATTCAACACTTTCTTTACAATCAAATTTATACCCACATGTGACTCCTGCTGGTGCTTACTATGCTGTATCTAGCAATATTCCAAGTGCCAGTAGAACGTTGTTACATGGATTATTACGAGCTTCATATAATGAAACAGCCAGTACTGAAAATTTGCTTGCCTGGGCTCAAACAAACGATGCGGATTCAGCATTAAATTTGTTGTATCGGTTACAAAGACTGGAATTTTTATATGGTGATGAATCTCCATCTGTTAAAGAGTCTAGTATGACAGATGAGCAGTTACCTGAATTATTAGCACAATTGTCCAGTACAGGAAGGGCACTATTGGCTGATGGTAATGGACTGTATTTTGCGAATGCGGGCTTTCACCACGAAACAGCTGAAGAAGTGGGTTTAATGTCCAGTGAGGTTGCAGCGTTAGGTGAAAAACATCAGTTATTAGTGAAGAATAACTTAAATATTCATCACAATGCGTGGGGGATTTGTGATCCTTCAGGTCAAACAGAACTTACTTTTTTCCCACTATATGCGGGAAAAGTGAAGTTAGTATTAGTGGTAGCCGGTGTGCCTGATTTAAATAAAGAGGCTTTTGTTTCATTGATTAAAGTGCTTTGTAATCGGTATGCCTAATTTTATAGGACTTGGGATTTATCAAAAATATCAAGCTGGGTAATACAGCGTGAAGAGATGACTGATTGTAACAAGTTTAAATAGCGAATATTTAATAATATATTGATTTTATTGGGTTTAAGATATGCGTGAACAACTTTTAATTTCTGTGTTGAGCGATTTAAATGCGACATCGGCAGATATTATTGCTTCAGCTGTAATATCCAGTGATGGATTACCAATTGCAACTTTAATTCCTCAAGGATTGGATGCTGACCGTGTAGGGGCAATGTCTGCAACTTTATTGGCATTAGGCAGCCATGCTGCACATGAGCTTAATTGTGGTGATTTGGATCAAGTGATGGTTAAAGGCAAAAGTGGTTATATTTTATTGAACCAAGCTGGTGCGGATGCGGTTTTGGCTCTGATTGCTAATGAAAGTGGTAAGTTAGGCTTGATTCTGTTAGATGCTAAACGTGCTGCAAAACATATTGCTGATATCATCTAAAAGATTTTGAAAAGTGGCGAGTTGTACGTTACTTTAAATGAGGTATTAAGGGTCTGGAAAATATTCTTTTCGAAAGGAGGTTTATTTTCTTATTATAGTGCTGGGTAGTAAACTTGAATTAGATGGTTTAGTCATTTAGAATCGCCCACGTATCTCAAAATTTGTATGGCTTTATTAGACGAGCACGCAATATGCTACAACAGTGGCATATGCGTGTTTTTTTGCGGATAAAATGACAGATAGGATGTTTTATGGAAATTCCAGCTCTTCTTGTGCTTGCAGATGGTAGCTTATTCCGAGGGAAGTCAATCGGTTATAAGGGTGTTACGTCTGGGGAGGTTGTATTTAATACATCAATGACTGGATATCAGGAGATATTGACGGATCCGTCATATTGCCGACAGATTGTAACTTTGACTTATCCCCACATTGGGAATACAGGAGTTAATCCTGAAGATGTCGAGGGTAAGCAAGTGTATGCGGCGGGATTGATTATTCGTGATTTGCCTCTTTTGGAAAGCAGTTTTCGTTCAAAAGAGAGTTTGCAAGAGTATTTAACTCGGAATAAGACGGTTGCGATTGCAGATATTGATACCCGCCGTTTAACTCAAATATTAAGAATCAAAGGTGCGCAAGCTGGTGCGATTCTGACAGGTGAAGATGCTACGGAAGAGAAAGCAAGAGAGTTAATCAATGCTTTCGGTAGCATGGTAGGTAAAGATTTGGCTAAAGAAGTAAGCTGTACGCAACCTTATGAGTGGACGGAAGGTGAGTGGGTGCTTGGTCAGGGTTTTGTAACTCCTGAGTATCAGCCCTATCATGTCGTGGCTTATGATTATGGTGTAAAAACCAATATTTTGCGTATGCTTGCAGCTAGGGGGTGTCGATTGACAGTTGTGCCGGCACAGACTCCGGCAGAAGAAGTCTTGGCGATGAATCCCGATGGTATTTTCTTATCAAATGGTCCCGGGGATCCGCAAAGCTGCGATTATGCGATTACAGCTGTCCAGAAGCTTTTGGATAGTAAAAAACCGTTATTTGGTATCTGCCTGGGGCATCAGTTACTTGGTTTGGCTTTAGGAGGGAAAACCCGCAAGATGCCGTTCGGGCATCATGGAGCCAATCATCCTGTACAGGATTTATTGACCGGAAAAGTAATGATTACCAGCCAAAATCATGGTTTTGAGGTGGATGCAGAGACTCTTCCTGATACAGTAACAATTACCCACCGTTCCTTATTTGATGGTTCTTTGCAGGGGATTGAGTTGAAGGGGCAGCCGGTATTTAGTTTTCAAGGACACCCTGAAGCAAGTCCCGGACCGCATGATGTCGCTTATCTATTTGATAAGTTTATAAATAGCATGCAGAAGACTGCTTAAAAAGATTTTCAGACGGCCAAGATTGATTTTATTTTTGGCCGTCTGAAAGAATCATGAATAGATGTAATTGTTGTTAAGACGCAGTGCTTCTTCGTTTTCAGCTTATGCTGTCGGCTATTTGGTATTGAAATTAGCCGAATTTTATGACAGTGATGCATCCATCATCCCCAATAGAAAAAAGCAGCTTTTAAAGCTGCTTTTTTCTATTGAGTTTGGTCGGAATGAGAGGATTCGAACCTCCGACCCCTTCGTCCCGAACGAAGTGCGCTACCGGGCTGCGCTACATTCCGAAATGATTAAGACGCGGATTATAGTCTGATATTTTTAGACTGACAAGCGCGTTTAAGCATGTAAAACAAAAATTGTCGGACGTTTTTTTAAATCGGGTAACGGAGATAAAGTGTGCCAGATATCAATGGTTTGGCTGATAATTTGTTGGGTGGGTAGTGTTAAATCGCAGGCGATGCATAAGCGGGTTCGTGGATGCAGGATGTTGATTGCGTCAGATAGTAATGCATTGTTTCTGTATGGTGTTTCTATGAATAAGATGGTTGAATTTTGCTGTTTCGATTGTTGTTCGAGTAGTTTAAGAGATTGGATGCGTTCGGTTTTGTCAGATGGGAGATACCCTTTGAATGTGAAATTTTGGCCGTTTGCACCAGATGCCATCAGAGCCAGCATAATACTGGATGGTCCGATTAACGGGCGTACTTCAAAACCGGATTGGTGGGCAAGTGCAACCAAATCGGCACCCGGGTCTGCTACGGCAGGGCAACCTGCTTCGCTGAGTAGCCCCATGCTTCGGCCTTCTTGCAAAGGTCGGAGCAGCTCAGGTAATTTTGTACGGTCGGTGTGCTCATTGAGTGTATGTAGGTTGAGTTCGCGGATGGGGGTGGTGATTCCTAGATGCTTGAGGTGCGCTCGGGCAGTTTTTTCGGCTTCAACCACAAAATCGGTCAGTCCCACGATTTGCTGTTGCTCGTGGGGTAATAGGCAAGGCGTGTCGGGTGTACCGAGAGGTGTGGGGATAAGGTAAAGGATTGCAGGCATATTTTGAGATGATGAAAAATTAGGGTTTAGCTTGATGGGCAGTAATAGGGTTAAAGAATATCTACACCCTCGGCCTGTAAAAAGTCGATTAAACGGAAAATAGGAAGGCCGATCAGTGCATTTGGGTCGCAGGTTTCAACTTTTTCCAGTAAGGCGGCTCCCAAGCTCTCACTTTTGGCTGCTCCGGCACAATATATGGCATCGGGTTCGCGTCTTAAATATGCTGCAATCTGTTCCGAAGTCAATTCCCGCATGGTAACGACGGTTTTGTCTACATGATGATGCAGGCCGTCTGAAAATGTGTTGAGCAGACAGACGGCACTGTAAAATGTAATCTGTTTGCCACTTAATTCCTGTAGCATTTGTTGTGCATTTGCTACGCTCATCGGTTTGCCGAGTTGCCGGCCTTCACACCATGCGACTTGGTCGGCACCTATAATCAATGCGGCAGGGAAACGTGTTTTCAGTGACTGTGCTTTACCGATGGCAAGGCGTAAAGCCGTGTCCTCGCCTGTTTCACCGGAATAGGGCGTTTCGTCGAAATCAGGTGAGGCCGTCTGAAAATGCAAACCGAGCCGTGCCAGTTGCTGTTGCCGGAATATCGAACCTGATCCCAAGATAAGGGGGAGTGTGGTTTTCATTTTGTGTAAAAACATTGACGTTCTATTGTTGGAATTATATCATGCACAGTTTATGTTAGAGCCTGATTTGATTGCCCCCGGTGAGTTTTCCGGCGAGAAGCAGAGTCTGCGAGGCGAAATCTTTTTGCATGAGCTGGACGAACGGGTATGGTCGCACGAATATTTTGCGGATAAAGACAGCCCGCTGCATGTGGTTTTGCAGGGGGGGATTGATCGCTTCCAGCGTCCGTTTTTGGATTTGAAAGTGCAGGGATGTCTGCATTTACTCTGTCAACGGTGCATGCAGCCCATGAGTTTTGATTTGGATGAGGATGCGCGTATTGTTCTGTTTGCCGATGAATCCAAGTTGGATGAAGCCATGCTTTCCGATGAGGGATTGGAAGGTATGCCGATGGATAGCGAATTGTCGGTTCGGACGTTGGTGGAAGATCAAATTTTGATGGCGATGCCATACTCGCCGCGGCATGAGCACTGTGCCGGGGAAAATATGGCGGCAGTCAATCGAGATAAACCCAATCCGTTTGCGGTATTGGCAGGGCTGAAAAGCAGCAAATAACTTTTTGTAAATATTTTTAGGAGTTTGAAATGGCCGTTCAACAAAACAAAAAATCCCCTTCTAAACGCGGTATGCACCGTTCGCACGATGCTTTGACTGCACCTGCCCTGTCTGTGGACAGCGCAACCGGTGAAGTTCATCGTCCGCATCACATTTCGCCCAACGGTATGTACCGTGGCCGTAAAGTGATGAAAGCCAAAGGCGAATAAGCCTGAGGCGGATGTAAAACGGAAATCCGTCTGCGGGTTTCCGTTTTTGTTTCTGTTAAAACAGCGGATGTACGATTATGGTTAAAAAAATTTGGTATACCTATGATGATATACATCGGGTATTAAAAGAATTGGCAGGTAAAATTCAATCGGGCGGTGTGAAATATGATGCAATGATTGCCATTGGCGGCGGGGGATTTATTCCCGCGCGTATTCTGCGCTGCTTTTTGAATATTCCGATTTATGCGGTTACTACGGCCTACTATGCCAATGATTTCGGTTACCAGACCAATGACGAAATCAAGAAAATCCAGTGGCTGGATCCTATTCCGGAAAGCCTGGTTGGCAAAAATATCTTGGTGGTGGACGAGGTAGATGATTCCCGCGTAACCTTGGAATTCGTGCTGAATGAGTTGCAAAAGGAAAAATTTGCCGAAATCGGCGTAGCCGTGCTGCACGAAAAAATCAAAGAGAAAAAAGGCATCCTGCCTCAAGGCATTCATTATTACAGCGGTATTACCGTCAAAGATTGGTGGATTAACTATCCGTGGGACGCCGACGATATTACTGCGCATAATATGCTGGCTGCGGAAAGCAGTGCGGAACGATAAGGCCGTCTGAAAATACGGAGCGGCTTTTGCGGATTGATTCGATTGATGCTTTATCGATTTCAGAATCATAATCTGCCGGATGGCCAACCGATATTTTAGCGAATGGAGCAATTATGATTACCTTGGCTGTAGATGCGATGGGCGGCGATGCCGGTTTGGCGGTTACCATCCCCGGAGCATTGTTGTTTTTACGCCAGCAGGCCGATGTCCGCTTATTGATGGTGGGCGACGAGGTGCAGGTTCGGCAGGCATTGGAAGCTGCCAATGCACCGATGGACCGCATTCAAATCGTCCATGCCGCACAAGTGGTCGAGATGGATGAGCAGCCCCAGTCTGCCCTGAAAAACAAAAAAGATTCCTCCATGCGGATAGCCGTGAATCAAGTGAAGGAAGGTTTGGCGCAGGCAGCGGTGTCTGCGGGCAATACGGGTGCGTTGATGGCAACCGCACGCTTTGTGTTGAAAACCATACAAGGCATCGAGAGGCCGGCAATTGCCAAATTCATCCCCTCTCAAAACGGCCACATGACGTTGGTGCTTGATTTGGGCGCAAACGTGGACTGCACACCCGAGCAATTGGTACAGTTTGCCGTTATCGGCAGTGAATTGGTGCACGCACTGTATCCGAATGCGGGCGCGCCGCGTGTCGGTTTGCTGAATGTCGGTACCGAAGACATCAAAGGCACGGATACCGTCAAACAAGTTTTCAAACTCCTCAGCGGCAGCAAGCTGAATTTTGTCGGCAATGTCGAGGGCGGCAGCATTTTCAGCGGCGATGTGGACGTCGTTGTTGCCGACGGCTTTGTCGGCAACATCGTATTGAAAACCATAGAAGGCGCGGTGCGTTTTATGGGTTCGGCAATCAAGCAGGAATTTCAAACCAATCTGCTGACCAAATTGGGTGCGCTGGCCGCCATGCCGGCCTTGAAAGGTTTCAAAAACAAACTGGATCCGCGCAAATTCAACGGCGCCATATTCCTCGGCCTGCGCGGTGTGGTGATTAAAAGCCACGGCGGTACCGATGCGGTCGGCTTCAGTTATGCATTGGAAGAAGCCTTTCATGAAGCCAAGGCCGACAGCCTGACCCGCATCCAGCAAGGCGTGGCTGACCAACTGGCTCATTTGGCAGACAAAAAATTGGAAGTGGAACAGGCAGCCATCAACATTGATTAAACCCTCGGCATGGTTTCGAAAATATGCCGTGATACAGGCCGTCTGAAACCGGAAATCCTTTCAGACGGCCTGTTGCCCGATTGAGAAAACGGCAGACATTCCCTACAATGCCGAATCTTTTATCCAGCCATTACAAATAATTTAGAAAGGGACGCGCCATGCAATATGCAAAAATCCTCGGTTCCGGCAGCTATCTGCCTGAAAAGCGTGTCAGCAATGATGATCTTGCCGAGTTTGTCGATACATCGGACGAATGGATTGTCAGCCGTACCGGCATCAAATTCCGCCATCTGGCCGCCGAAAACGAAAGAACCAGCGATTTGGCCGTGATTGCCGCACAACGTGCATTGGCCGATGCGGGCGTGGCGGCGGAAGAAATCGACCTGATTGTTTTGGCTACGGCAACCCCCGATATGCAGTTTCCGTCTACGGCCACCATCGTGCAGAACAAACTCGGCATTGCCGGTTGTGCGGCATTCGACGTTCAGGCGGTTTGCGCCGGCTTTATATATGCCATCGTCACCGCCAATGCCTACATCAAAAGCGGTATGGCCAAGAAAGTGCTGGTTATCGGTGCGGAAACATTCAGCCATATTTTGGACTGGAAAGACCGTACAACCTGCGTGCTGTTCGGAGACGGTGCGGGCGCGGTCGTTTTGGGCGCGTCTGACGAAGAAGGCATCATCCACGGCAAACTGCAAGCTGACGGCGGCTATTTGGACTTGCTGAAAGTGCCTGCGCAGATGGCCGGCGGACAGATTTGCGGCAACCCGTATGTGGAAATGGACGGGCCGGGCGTATTCAAATTTGCCGTTAAAACCCTCGCCAAAGTGGCAGAAGAAGTATTGGAAGAAGCGGGCTATCATGCAGAACAAATCGACTGGCTTGTGCCGCATCAGGCAAACAAGCGCATCATCGACAGCACCGCCAAACATCTGGGTCTGAGCCTGGACAAAGTCATCCTGACCGTGCAAAACCACGGCAATACTTCGGCCGCATCCGTTCCGTTGGCATTGGACGAAGGCATCAAAAGCGGCCGCATCAAGCGCGGCCAGATATTGCTGCTGGAAGGCATAGGCGGCGGTTTTACTTGGGGGGCGGTATTGTTAAGATACTGATTGGGAAAATTTAACACAAATTCGTAAAAAGATTTATTGCAACCGTTCGGTGGATGAGTATAATGCGCACATCTGCCGAACGGTTGTTTTTTCAGACAAACGGTACAGAAATAATAATTCACTATTCATTACGGGGTATCATCATGCAAGCAATCCAACATTACGGCATTATCATTTCTTGGTTTCAAGACAAACAGTTAGGCGTTGTCCGCGATAAAGACGACACAACCGCCCGCCTGTTGCTTCTGGCGGCAGACCTGCCGGCCGGTTACCGCGAACCGAAAGTCGGCGACGAAATCACCTATATCGCCGGTATGGACGACCAAAACCGTCCTTGCGCACTTTCTCCCGCACCGGTGGGGATGCAGGCGGCCGAACCGTTTGCCGAAAGCGGTGCGACAGTGAAAGAAGGCGATATCGTACGCATCAAAGTCAGTGCTTGGGACATTAAGAAAAACGGCGGTTTCGGCATGTTGTCCAGCGAGCCGGCCGTTCCGGTGTTCGCCTTGGGCCAGCACCTCAACCAATTTTACGTGCCGCAAGAAGGCGACGTACTGAAAGGCCGTCTGAAACGCCACAGCAACGGCCAATGGCTGCTGACCGACATCGACATCCAGATTGCCGAATAAAGCCTTATAAAGCCTTCAGGCCGTCTGAAAATGTACCTCTTTGTTTTCAGACGGCCTGCCGCCGAATGCGGCAGCATAGAACGGCGTATCTCTTTCTGTTACACTTTCCGCCATCCCGCTTTTGCCGCAGATGGCGGTTTGTGCATTTTGCGGCGGCAATTTTTTCAACCGACAGACACACAGGCGGCCATAACGGTGTATCCATTGTTATCCCGGCCTGAGCATGAGAAAGGAATCCCATGTCTTTTGCATTTTTCTTCCCCGGCCAAGGCTCGCAGAGCCTGCACATGATGGACGGCTTCGACGGCGTAAGCGTGGTTAAAAATACTTTTGACGAAGCATCCGCCGCCCTCGGCCAAGACCTGTGGGCGATGATGAACGGTGAAGACAGCGATTTAATCGGCCAAACTGTCAATACACAACCCCTGATGCTGGCTGCCGGCGTCGCCACATACCGCGCCTACCTCGAAGCCGGCGGCAAACTGCCGCAAGTCGTGGCCGGACACAGCTTGGGCGAATACAGCGCGCTGGTGGCTGCCGAAGCACTGGCCTTTGCCGATGCGGTCAAACTCGTCCGCCTGCGTGCGGAATTGATGCAGAACGCCGTGCCGCAAGGCGTCGGCGCGATGGCGGCGATTTTGGGTTTGGAGGACGGGCAGGTTAAAGAACTGTGTGCCGCCGCCGCGCAGGGCGAAGTGGTGGAAGCGGTAAACTTCAATTCGCCGGGGCAGGTCGTGATTGCCGGCCATACCGCCGCCGTCGAACGTGCCATGAACGCCGCCAAAGAAGCAGGTGCGAAACGCGCCCTGCCGTTGCCCGTATCCGTTCCTTCGCATTGCAGCCTGATGAAGCCCGCCGCCGACAAATTGGCCGAGGCACTGCAAAACATCAACATCGCCACACCGAAAATCCGCGTCATCCACAACGCCGACGTCGCCTCCTACGACAACCCCGCGCAAATCAAAGACGCACTGGTCCGCCAGCTCTACAGCCCCGTACGTTGGACGGAAACCGTAAACAGCCTGGTTGATGAAGGCATCACCGAATCCGCCGAATGCGGGCCGGGCAAAGTTTTGGCCGGGCTGGCCAAACGCATCCGCAAAGAAGCAGTGTGCGGCGCGCTGACCGGTCAGGAACAAGTGGCCGCCTTTATTGCCGCCCATCCGTAAGGGAGAATGACAACCGGAGGCCGTCTGAAAGCAAGACGAACTGTTTAGTGTATTTTCAGACGGCCTGCTGTCGGTAAAACTTTCCAAACAACCCGAAAGGACAAACGAGATGAATGCACCTACCGTTTCCATGTTGGTTTTGGCCGCAACGGCCGGTTTGGCTGCCGGCTTCCTGCTGGCGTGGCTGTTCCTGCGCGGCAAACAGTCGCGGCAGGCAAGCGAGCGGGAAGCCTTGAAGCAGGAACTGGACGACTACCGCAGCCGCGTGGACCAACATTTTGCCGACACCGCAGAAGCGGTGGACGCGTTGAACCGCAGCTACCAAAACGTCATCCGCCACCTGAGCAACGGCGCGCAAACCCTGATGGGCAAAGAAGCGCTGCAAGAACAACTGGCCAAGCGCAGCGATAAAGCCGTTACACTGGGCTATCTGGCCGGTTCGGTGCTGCCCGCCGCAGAGTCGGACGGACGGCAAAGCGCGGCGGAGCAAATCCAAGCCGAAACCGTCGAACCGGCAAGCCAAACCGGTTTGCAAACCGAAGCGGCGGAAGAAGCGGTAAGGCCGTCTGAAAACGCCGCAAGCGAAGCGGCGGCCGAAGATAAGGCCGAAGCCGAAACTGAAATTGCAGAAGCTGCGGATGCGGAAACGCCGGAACAAGAACAGGCCAAGCCGGAAGACAAATAGCGTTTGCCGGGCAGATGCCGCCGCACACAGAAAGGCCGTCTGAAAACATATTCCCGACCGATATGTTTTCAGACGGCCTCAAAACATCGCCGCGCAACCGCAGCCGGCCAAATCCGCGCCGAAGTTTCCACATATCCCGTCAGACTGTCTGTATAATGCACGCCGTCTGAAACATAAGTTTCCCCATTTACCGACAAGAAGGAAAAATACAATGTCCAAAAACCTGATTTTAGTATTGAACTGCGGCAGCTCGTCTTTGAAAGGCGCAGTGCTCGACAACGACAACGGCGAAGTGCTGCTGAGCTGCCTGGGTGAAAAACTGACCACCCCCGATGCCTACATCACCTTCAAAAAAGACGGTCAGAAACACCGCGTGGAACTGGCCGACCGCCACGACCACACCGGTGCAGTCGGCGCACTTTTGGACGAACTGAAAAAATACGGCCTGGATGCCGATGTGAAAGCCGTCGGCCACCGCGTCGTGCACGGCGGCGAAAAATACAGCGCGTCCGTCCTGATTAACGACGAAGTCATCGCCCAACTGGAAGCCTGCATCCCGCTCGCCCCGCTGCACAATCCGGCCAACCTGACCGGCATCCGCGCCGCACAAGCCATTTTTGCCGGCCTGCCCAACGTCGCCGTGTTCGACACCGCCTTCCACCAAACCATGCCGGAACACGCCTACACCTACGCCGTACCGCGCGCCCTGTATAAAAAATACGCCTTCCGCCGCTACGGTTTCCACGGCACCAGCTTCCGCTTCGTGGCCCCCGAAGCCGCCCGCATCATCGGCAAAGACGTGAAAGACTGCCGTCTGGTCATCGCCCACTTGGGCAACGGCGCATCCATCACCGCCGTGAAAAACGGCGAATCCCAAGATACCAGCATGGGCTTCACCCCGCTGGAAGGCTTGGTGATGGGTACGCGCAGCGGCGACGTCGATGCCGGCATTTACCCGTTCTTGGCTGCCAATGCAGGCATGAGCGTGGAAGAAGTCAGCGACCTCTTGAACAAAAAATCCGGCCTGCTGGGCATCTCCGAACTGTCCAACGACTGCCGCATCGTGGAAGAAGCCGCAGCCGAAGGCCATGAAGGCGCGAAATTGGCCATGGCCGTTACCGCCTACCGCCTGGCCAAATACATTGCCGCCATGGCCGTGGCCGCCGGCGGCATCGACGCGCTGGTGTTCACCGGCGGCATCGGTGAAAACTCCGACGTCGTCCGTGCCCAAACCGTCGCCCATTTGGCCTTCCTGGGCTTGAAACTCGACGAGCAGGCCAATGTGGACGTACGCTTCGGCAAAGAAGGCATCATCAGTCCGAAAGGTCAAACGCCTGCCGTCGTCGTGGTGCCGACCAACGAAGAACTGATGATCGCGCACGACACCGCCGCCCTGTCCGGCCTGTAAGCAGCGCACTATGGAAAAGGCCGTCTGAAAGCATCAAAACCGCGCTTTCAGACGGCCTTTCGCACTGAAATCCCATTTCACACCCGAAAGGAAAAACATGTCATTGCAAAACATCATCGAAACCGCCTTTGAAAACCGCGCCGACATCACGCCGGCCACCGTTACCCCCGAAGTCAAAGAAGCCGTGTTGGAAACCCTGCGCCAACTCGATTCCGGCAGCCTGCGCGTGGCCGAACGCCTGGGCGTGGGGCAATGGAAAGTCAACGAATGGGCGAAAAAAGCCGTGCTGCTTTCCTTCCGCATCCAAGACAACGAAGTGCAAAACGACGGCGTAAACAAATACTTCGACAAAGTGCCGACCAAATTTGCCGATTGGAGCGAAGAAGAATTCCGCGCCGCCGGTTTCCGCGCCGTACCCGGTGCCGTGGCGCGCCGCGGCAGCTTCATCGGCAAAAACACCGTTTTGATGCCGTCTTACGTCAATATCGGCGCGTATGTGGACGAAGGCGCGATGGTCGATACCTGGGCGACCGTCGGCTCTTGCGCCCAAATCGGTAAAAACGTCCACCTGAGCGGCGGCGTCGGCATCGGCGGCGTACTCGAACCCTTGCAGGCCAGTCCGACCATCATCGAAGACAACTGCTTCATCGGCGCGCGTTCCGAAATCGTCGAAGGCGTGATTGTCGAAGAAGGCAGCGTGATTTCCATGGGCGTGTACATCGGTCAGTCCACCAAAATCTACGACCGCGAAACCGGCGAAATCCACTACGGCCGCGTCCCTGCCGGTTCGGTGGTCGTGTCCGGCAGCCTGCCTGCGAAAGACGGCAGCCACAGCCTGTATTGCGCCGTTATCGTGAAAAAAGTGGACGCGCAAACCCGCGCCAAAACCAGCGTGAACGAATTGTTGCGCGGCGTGTAAGTTGGATAAGCAATCAGGCCGTCTGAAAAACCTGTTGCCAAGGTTTTCAGACGGCCTTTTTGTTTGATGACGGATTGCTTGGAGGGTGTCCTGGTATAGTGGATTAAATTTGAATCAGGACAAGGAGACGAAGCCGCAGACAGTACGGATAGTACGACAAACGAGGCAACGCCGCACCGGTTTAAATTTAATTCACTACGGCGGACAGGGGCGTTTCCGTTTTCACTTACGATAATCCGCGATATGGCGCGGGAGATATCGCAGGGCGGGCCGGGTTTGCCTGCGATGCGTTTGGTTAGACGAATGCCGCAACCAAGCCGTAAAGGCAGAAAAACAATACCGCCAAAGCCACCCGTTCGAACGGGTTTTGCCTCAGCAGCGCCGTGGCGGCCGTGCCTGCCGCCCAGGCGGACAATATGGCGTACATCCTGTGCTCCAGCCACCATGCGGCGGATAGGCCGTCTGAAGCCTTCGGCAGCAGGTGTGCGGGTTGGGCGGTCTGATGGCTGCAATAAACGGCGAATAAGGTCAGCAAGAATGCAATCAGGTAGAGCAGGGTAGATATTTTGCGTTTCATTTTTCAGACGGCCTTTTGCAAGGGCTGCGGTGGGAATGGGCATTATACGGCGGTTGGAGGCGGTTTGCGCCGCCGTTTATGTTTTCATGCCGGGAAAAGCGCGGTTTTTGCAACGTTGATTTTAAAACCGTGCCGCCGTGTGGCAAAATAGCGTACCTACACACATCAATTAAGGAAAATCCATGCACATCATCAAAGCCGTTTGTTTGGGTCTGGCCGTTTCGGCCTTGGCCGCCTGCGATTCCGAAACCGACAAAATCGGCAATGCCAGCACCGTATTCCGCGTGCTGGGCAAAAACGACCGTATCGAAATAGAAGGTTTCGACGATGCCGATGTGAAGGGCATCACCTGTTATTTGTCGTATGCGAAAAAGGGCGGCTTGAAAGAGGCGGTGAATTTGGAAGAGGATGCCAGCGACGCATCGGTGTCATGCGTGCAGACCGGCAATGCAATCGAATTCAACGAACAGGCGGTGGCCAAGCCGCAGCAGGTGTTTAAGCGCAGCGCGAGCTTTGCCTTTAAGAGCCTGCAAATCATGCGGTATTACGATGCCAAGCGCAAAACTTTCGCCTATATGATTTACAGCGACAAAATCATCGACGGTTCGCCGAAAAATTCGCTCAGCGCGATTTCATGCTATGGCGGTGCGCCTGCGGACGAAAAACAGATAGTCGGCCTGCCCAACAAGCAAATCGCCGGTTCCTGCATTATCGATACGGCGGCGAAGAAATAGCAGGCCGTCTGAACAACGGAAGGATAAAGGACGAAACGGCATGTATGAAGAATTGCTGGGCGCGGTGAAATTCGACGACAAAGGCTTGTTGTGCGCCATCGCGCAAGACAGGAACAGCGGCCGCGTGCTGATGGTGGCATGGATGAATGCCGAGGCGCTGCAAAAAACGGTGGAAACCGGTTTTGCCCATTATTACAGCCGTTCGCGGCAGAAGCAGTGGATGAAGGGCGAGGAGTCGGGGCATGTGCAGAAAGTGTACGAACTGCGGCTCGATTGCGACGGCGACGCGCTGGTGATGCAGATTGAGCAGCAGGGCGGCATTGCCTGCCACACCGGGCGGGAAAGCTGCTTCTACCGCGTTTGGCAGGCAGACGGCGGCTGGCAGGCGGTTGATGCGGTGCTGAAGGACGAAAAGGCCATCTACGGCGCAAAACCTTAAAGTTGCAGGCCGTCTGAAACGGGAAGGCGGTTTTCAGACGGCCTCCGTCTGCGGCAATTCATTGGGAGAAGGATGATGGACGACAGGATATTGTCTGAAATTCAAAATGTGATCGATTCGCGCAAGGGCGGCAATCCGGACGAATCATATGTGGCCGGACTGCTTGCCAAAGGCGGCGACAAAATCTTGAAAAAAGTAATCGAGGAGGCCGGCGAAGTGCTGATGGCCTCGAAAGACGGCGGCGGCGAGCACCTTGTTTACGAAACCGCCGATTTGTGGTTTCACTGCATGGTGCTACTGGCGCATCACGGCTTGCGGGCGGAAGATGTGATTCGCGAGCTGGCGCGGCGGCAAGGTTTGTCGGGGCTGGCGGAAAAGGCCGCGCGCCCTCAGGGCTGATATCAGGCCGTCTGAAAGGCGCGAACGGTGTTTTTGTATTACAATCCGACCTCTTTGCCCCAAGCGGAAATACCGCAAGGCGGCTTACCGGAGAATTCATGATGACCGACTGCATCTTCTGCAAAATCGCAGACAAACAAATCCCCGCTTCGGTGGTGTACGAAGACGACGAAATGCTCTGCTTCAAAGACATACGCCCCGCCGCGCCCGTCCATCTGCTGCTGATTCCGAAAGAACATTTCGATTCGCTGGCACACGCCGGGCCGCAGCACGAGGCCCTGCTGGGCAAAATGATGCTGAAAGTGCCGCAGTTGGCCGCCGAACACGGCCTGCGCAACGGGTTTAAAACCCAAATCAATACCGGCAGCGGCGGCGGTCAGGAAGTGTTCCACCTCCATGTGCATATCATGGGTACGCCGGTTTGAATATCAGGCCGTCTGAAAGCGGGTTTCCGCATTGAATAGATTTAACGTAAGGATTTTAAAATGGGTTTGAGCGGAATTTCTCATTGGCTGATTGTGCTGCTGATTGTAGTGTTGGTATTCGGTACCAAAAAATTACGCAACATCGGCAAAGATTTGGGCGGCGCGGTGCACGACTTCAAAAAAGGCCTGAACGAGGGGTCTGAAGAGGCAGATGCCCGCCCGGCCGAGAAGCAGGCCGAGGCCGACAAAGACGATAAGCAAGCCTAAGCCATGTTCGACCTCGGTTTCAGCGAGATGCTGCTGACCGGCGTTGTTGCGCTCGTGGTGCTGGGGCCGGAGCGGCTGCCGAAGGTGGCGCGTGCGGCCGGATTGTGGCTGGGGCGTTTGCAGCGTTTCGTCAGCGGCGTGAAAAACGAACTCAGCCGCCAAATGGATGCCGAAGGGCTGTCCGAAGTCAAAGAGGATTTTCAGGCGGCCGTCCGTGAAGCGCAGGAAGGTTGGCGTGATGCACGCCATGCATTGCAAAATCAGGCGGAGGGCATAGACCCCGAACTCCCCGCGTGGGAGCGGCTGCCGCCGCAGCGTACGCCGGCCGATTTCGGCATAGGTACGGACGACGGCCTGCATGCCGGCGAGACGCGGTACGATGATGCCGTCCCTTTCCATATGGTTACCCTGCGCCGTCAGGCAATGGGCCGCCGCCGCGATTTGCGCCCGCGTTTTCATCCGAGGCCGCAACTCCGCGTCCGCCGCCAAGGCCGTCTGAAAAGATAGGCGGAGTCGGTCGGCTTCGCTTTCCGATGTTTTTCATATTCCCCATATTTTCGATTTTATAGTGATTAAGCTCCAATCCGGACAGGGCGGTGTAACGCCGTCTTGCTTTAAAGCGGATTCACCGTAATGTCGGCGAGATTGAGATGACAGAGCAAACCCAAACCCTGATTGAACATTTGGTCGAACTGCGCCGGCGTTTGGTGTGGATTATGCTGGTGATGCTGGCCGCTTTTTTTGCCGTCATCCCGTTTGCCCAGCCGCTTTATACGTTTGTCGCCCAGCCGCTGATGGCGTCTCTGCCTCAGGGGACGCAGATGATTGCCACCGATGTGATTGCGCCGTTTTTCGTGCCGATTAAAGTCGCCCTGATGACGGCGTTTTTGGCCACGCTGCCGCATACGCTGTATCAGATTTGGGCTTTCGTCGCTCCCGCGCTGTATCAAAACGAAAAACGCCTGATTGTGCCGCTGGTGTTGTCCAGCCTGATTCTGTTTGCCTGCGGCATGGCCTTCGCCTATTTTGCCGTTTTCCCGATTGTGTTCCAGTTTTTAACAAGCGTTACCCCGCAGGGGGTCAGCATGGCGACCGATATCGACAAATATCTGTCGTTTGTGCTGGGTATGTTTGTGGCCTTCGGCGCGACGTTTGAAGTGCCGATTGTCGTGGTGCTGCTGCACAGGATGGGCGTGGTGTCGTTGGCGCAACTGAAAAGTGCGCGGCCTTATGTGATTGTGGGCGCGTTTGTCGTGGCGGCGGTTATCACTCCGCCGGATGTGCTGTCCCAAGTTTTGATGGCTGTCCCGTTGGTTATTTTGTACGAACTCGGTTTGCTGGCGGCAAGATTGTTCAAGCCTGTAACGAGGGATGAGGAAGAAGGGGAATAATCGCTATTCGTTTCGCTTTTACATCATTGAAAAATGTTTGTCGGATATAAAAAGGCCGTCTGAAAAGTTTTCAGACGGCCTTTGGTTGTGCGCGTGTTTACAGCGAACGGGCAACTTCGACGATGTCAAAGCATTCGAGCACGTCGCCTTCCATGATGTCGTTGTAGCCTTTGATCATCAGGCCGCATTCGAAGCCCATGCGGACTTCTTTGACGTCGTCTTTATAGCGTTTGAGCGAGGACAGTTCGCCGCTGTGGACAACTACGTTGTTGCGGATGAGGCGGATATGGGAATCGCGTTTGACCACGCCGTCGGTAACCATACAGCCGGCGATGTTGCCGACTTTCGATACGCTGATGACTTGGCGGATTTCCACCGTACCGGTAACTTGCTCTTTTTCTTCCGGAGACAGCATGCCGCTCATGGCCGCTTTCACATCGTCGATGGCGTCATAGATGATGTTGTAGTAGCGGATTTCCACGTCTTCATTTTCGGCCAGTTTGCGGGCGGATGCATCCGCGCGCACGTTGAAGCCGATGATGAACGCGCCCGAAGCAATCGCCAAATTGACGTCGCTTTCGGTAATGCCGCCCACGCCGCTGTGCAGGACTTGCACGCGTACTTCGTCGGTAGACAATTTTTGCAGGCTGCCCGCGAGTGCTTCGTAGGAACCCTGTACGTCTGCCTTGATGATGACCGACAGGTTCTGCACTTGGCCTTCGCCCATGTTGCTGAACATATTCTCCAGCTTGGCGGCCTGTTGTTTGGCCAGGCGCACGTCGCGGAATTTGCCTTGGCGGAAGAGGGCGATTTCGCGTGCTTTTTTCTCATCGGCCAACACGATGGCGTCTTCGCCGGCATTGGGTACATCCGACAAACCGAGGATTTCCACCGGGATGGACGGGCCGGCTTCGGTAATGGCTTTGCCGTTTTCGTCCATCATGG
>ERZ772772.467-NODE-467-length-24975-cov-4.031581_pt1 | contig 24975 bp, 20 predicted proteins | sample MGYA00511484_ERZ772772 | MGnify/ENA primary metagenome ERZ772772 (study PRJEB29015, sample SAMEA2737913) | human oral metagenome | biome: human oral; feature: human-associated habitat; material: dental | place: China | collected 2088 ... | reverse complement strand
TCAGATGCAAAACTACAGCCCGTCATTTGCCCTGAAGAAACGGTTAAGCTGGAGAATTGGCTGGATAGGTATATCTGCCCATCAAATTCTGCTGATGGCTCTATAACTATTATCGACCTTTCACTCCTGCCAGCAGAAATAACACACATTATTACATCCACTATAGCAAGAGTTACGCTGGAAGCTCTGCAACGCTATCGACGGCAGAAGAATGGTGAGACTCTGCCAACGGTTTTGGTGATGGAGGAAGCTCATACTTTTATCAAACAGTATAATGCAGGTACAGAGAATGAGAACGCAACAGCAATGTGTACGAAGGTATTTGAGAAGATTGCGCGAGAAGGACGAAAATATGGGCTTGGGCTTGTCCTTTCCTCTCAGCGCCCAAGCGAGCTGTCCCCAACTGTCATCTCCCAGTGTAACAGCTTTCTCTTACATAGGCTGTCAAATGACAGAGATCAAGAATTGGTCAGCAAGCTGGTTCCGGATAATCTGCGTGGTTTGTTGCGCGAGTTGCCATCACTTCCTTCAAGAAACGCTATACTCCTTGGCTGGGCCTCTGAACTACCAGTAATGGTACGGATGAATTATCTGAATGAACACTTCCGCCCTAAGTCAGATGATCCAGAGTACTGGAACACATGGACTGAAAACAATAGAATTGTCAAGTGGGATGTAATTTCAAGAGAATGGCAGGACTATCCCAATACAGATGGGAACTAATCCCGCTAGGTAAAAGCGGAAAGGAAAATAAGAATGGATAAACTCAAAATGCACAGCCTGGACGGCGTGGCACGAAATATAGAGCGGATCGGCAAACTGTTCCCCAACGCCATCACGGAGGTGATGCGGGGCGGCAGGGTGGAACACGCCATCGATTTTGACGTGCTGCGGCAAGAGCTCTCGGACACGATTGTAGAAGGTCGGGAGGAACGTTACCAGTTCACCTGGCCGGACAAGAAAAAGGCGATGCTGGCGGCCAACGCGCCCATCACGGCCACGCTGCGCCCTGTGGTGGCGGACAGCGTCGGCAGGGACGGTACGCCCGGCGGTTTTGACAGCGAGAACCTCTATATCGAGGGCGACAATCTGGAAGTGCTGAAGCTCCTGCAGGAGACCTACCTCGGCAAGATCAAGATGATCTACATCGACCCGCCCTACAACACGGGCAACGACTTTGTCTATGAGGACGACTTTTCTCAGAGTGCGGACGAATACATGGAAAACAGCGGTCAGTTCGACGAAGAAGGCAACCGCATGGTGACGAACACCGAGAGCAATGGCCGCTTTCATACGGACTGGCTGAATATGATGTATACCCGATTGAGAACAGCAAAGACTCTTTTAGCAGATGATGGTATCATATTTATTACACTGGATGATAATGAAAACGCACATACACGTATGATTTGTGACGAAATATTTGGGGAGAATAATTTCATAACTGAATTTATCTGGGAAAAAAAGAAAAAACCATCTTTTCTGCACAAAAATGTTGGGAAGGTATTTGACTATATTCTGTGCTACGCACGAGATTCTATGTCAACATGTGCCTTTTCTGTTGAGAGGACAACTGAAGGTAAAAAGTACCCAGTTAATAACGCTGGCAACTCGTTGTCAACTCTGATTTTTCCACCGTATACAGTCGAGTTCTCGATGCCGGATTGTGTTGTTGAGCCTCAAGATATGTCCGAAGGCAACATAATAACAAAACTACTGAATAGACTGATAATTCGTAATTGCACAAACGATACAGAGATGCAGTTATCTGGAGAATGGCGTTATTCACAACAACGCATTAACGAAATCCTAGCTTGTGGCGAGAGATTTGTTATCAGCAAGATACCGTTTAGACCCAACCACATTAAAGCTGGTGGAGAAATTAAAAAGATGCGTAACACATTATCACCAAGTTCATACAACTGCGAAACTAACGAGGATGGTTCTGCTCAGATTATTGAACTATTCGGAGTAAATGTCTTCGATGCACCCAAACCAATTCAACTAATCAAACTACTTATTCAATCAATAACATATATGGACGATGCCCCCATTGTACTTGACTTCTTCTCCGGTTCTGCCACCACCGCCCACGCCGTCATGCAGCTCAACGCCGAAGACGGCGGTCACCGCAAGTTCATCATGGTTCAGCTGCCGGAAAAAACCGACGAGAAGAGCGAAGCCTACAAGGCGGGCTACAAGAACATCTGCGAAATCGGCAAGGAGCGCATCCGACGAGCAGGACGAAAAATTAAGGAAGAAGCCGGGCTGACCGCCCCGGCCGATCTGGACATCGGCTTCCGCTGCCTGCGCCTGGATGAAAGCAACATGCAGCAGGTGTACTATACCCCGGATGCCGTAGCGCAGCGGGATCTGTTCTCTCTGGTGGATAACGTCAAGCCCGACCGCACGCCGGAAGACCTGCTGTTCCAGGTCATGCTGGACTTGGGCGTGCTGCTTTCCAGCTCCATCGAGGTGAAAGAAATTGCGGGCAAGAAGGTGTTCAACGTGGCGGACGGCTTCCTGCTGGCCTGCTTCGACACGGACGTAACGGACGAAACGGTCAAGGCCATTGCGCAGATGAAGCCCTGCTATGCCGTTTTCCGGGACAGCAGCATGGCAAACGACAGCGTAGCCACGAACTTTGATGAGATCTTCAAGTCCTACAGCCCGGATACGGTCCGGAAGGTGCTGTGATATGGCTGAGAATAAGAAAGCGAACAAGAAAAAGGAATTGGCCATTCGCAGCTCCGCAGCGGAGTACCTGACGTTTGTGGCCGCCACCGGAGAGAGCGGCGCCAGCTTTGAAATGCGCTATGAGGATGAGAACATCTGGCTGACGCAGAAGATGATGGCGACGCTGTATGATGTGGATGTGCGCACGATCAGCGAGCACATCAAAAAGGTTTGCAACGATTCGGAACTTGTGCCGGAGACAACTATCCGGAAATTCCGGATAGTTCAAACCGAAGGGGCACGGCAGGTCAGCCGGGAGGTGACACACTATAACCTTCAGATGATTATCGCCGTGGGCTTCAAAGTGAATAATCAGCGTGCCGTGCAGTTTCGCAAATGGGCGGGGCAAATCGTAAAAGACCACACCATTCAGGGCTGGACGATGGATGTGGACCGCCTGAAAAAAGGGCACATGTTCACGGATGAATACTTTGAGCGACAGCTGCAGCAGATTCGCGAGATACGCCTCTCCGAGCGAAAATTCTATCAGAAGGTCACCGACTTGTACGCAACGGCATTCGATTACGATAAAAGCGCAAAGACGACCCGCCTGTTCTTTCAGACGGTGCAGAATAAGATGCACTTTGCCGCCCATCGCCACACGGCTGCGGAGCTGATTGTGGAGCGTGCAGACGCTGCAAAGGAGCACATGGGGCTGACCACATGGGAGAATGCACCGGATGGCAAAATCCTGAAAGCGGATGTGACGATTGCCAAGAACTACCTGAATGACCAGGAGATGCGCTATCTGGAAAGAATCGTTTCGCTCTATTTGGACTATGCAGAGCTACAGGCAGAGCGCAAGATTCCCATGAGCATGGAGGACTGGGCGAAACGCCTTGATGGGTTCCTGGCGTTCAACGGAAACGAGCTGCTGACCGGGCCGGGTAAGATCAGCGCAGAGCAAGCCAAGCTCCATGCGGAGACAGAATATGAAAAGTATCGGATGATACAGGATCGCCTTTATGAGAGTGATTTTGACCGCTTTCTCATGTTGGAACGGGAGGTGAGCCGCAAAGATGAAGTTTAGCTTCAAAATCCAGCCGTATCAGACCGATGCCGTGGAGGCTGTCGCACGAGTTTTTCAAGGCCAGCCCTATCATGCAGGCGTGTCCTATAGGCGTGATATCGGAACCTTTCAGGGACCTGGCGTACAGTTGAGCTTGCTGCCGCCAGAAGAGGATGGAGGCCAGCCGGAAATACAGGACCTGAGCGATGACTCCGGCTTTAAGAACGAGGCGCTCCATCTGACGGATGAGCAGATTCTGCGCAATATCCAGGCGCTCCAGAACGAGAGCAACATTCATCCATCCTCCCAGCTCGTCGCTCCGATGGGACGGTGCTCGCTGGATATCGAGATGGAGACCGGCACGGGCAAGACCTACGTCTACATCAAGACCCTGTTCGAGCTGAACAAGCGCTATGGCTGGAGCAAGTTCATCGTTGTGGTTCCGAGCATCGCCATCCGTGAGGGCGTGAAGAAGTCCTTTGAAATCACGGCGGACCACTTCATGGAGCACTACGGCAGGAAGGCGCGCTTCTTCGTCTATAACAGCAGCAACCTGAACCAGCTGGATTCCTTCTCCAGTAATTCGGGTATCAACGTCATGATCATCAACACGCAGGCATTTGCGGCGTCCCTGAACGAGGACAAGAACGTGGAAGGCCGCAAGGGCGACGCCGCCGCGCGCATTATCTACACCAAACGGGACGAGTTCGGCTCCCGCAGGCCGATCGACGTCATCGCTGCCAACAGGCCGATACTGATTCTGGATGAGCCGCAGAAGATGGGCAAAGAGGACTCCGCCACACAGAGGGCGCTGAAGAGGTTCACCCCTCTTTTTACGCTTTTCTACTCTGCGACCCACGCCAGACAGCACAACCTGATCTATGTGCTGGATGCGCTGGATGCGTACAACAAGCGCCTGGTCAAGAAGATCGAGGTTAAGGGCTTTGAGGTCAAAAATCTGCGCGGCACGGACAGGTACCTTTATCTGGAAAACATTCTTGTGTCGCCCAAGAACCCGCCCCAGGCACGGCTGGAGCTGGAGGTGGCGCATAACAATGGCGCCAGGCGCGAGTTCAGAAAACTGAATGTGGGCGATAATCTCTACTACCTCTCCGGGGAGATGGAGCAGTATAAGGACTTTGTCGTTTCAGGGATTGACCCGTTCACCGGCATTGTGACCTTCACCAACGGCGACGAACTGCGCAAGGGCGATGTGGTCGGCGATGTGTCGGAGGACGACATGCGCCGCGTGCAGATTCGGGAAACGCTCATCTCTCACTTCGAGAAGGAACAGGAGCTGTTCGGGATGGGCATCAAAACGCTGTCCCTGTTCTTTATCGACGAGGTCGCAAAATACCGCCGGTATGACAAGGAGGGCAATGCGCTTTTGGGCGAGTATGGCAGGGTTTTCGAGCAGGAGTATATCTCTGTGATGAACGAGTACAGGACGTTGCTTGACCCGGAATACACCGCCTACCTGGATTCGGTTGGTGCCCACGAGGTGCATAAGGGCTACTTCAGCATCGATAAAAAGGGGCGCATGACCGACAGCTCCGTCAGGCGCGGAACGGATCTGTCGGATGATATTTCCGCCTATGATCTGATTTTGAAGAATAAAGAGCGGCTGCTGTCCTTTGAGGAGCCGACGCGCTTCATCTTCTCCCACTCCGCGTTGCGTGAAGGCTGGGACAACCCGAATGTGTTTCAAATCTGCACTTTGAAACACAGCGACAGCACGACGCAGAAGCGTCAGGAAGTTGGCCGCGGCCTGCGCCTGTGCGTCAATCAAAGCGGAAATCGCATGGATGCCGAGGTTCTGGGGGACAGGGTGCAGGATGTCAACGTGCTGACCGTCATCGCCAGCGAGAGCTATGCGGCCTTTGTAGACGGTCTGCAAAGGCAGACGGAAGCGGTGCTGTATGACCGCCCGCGCAAAGCCACAATCGAGTATTTCTCCGGCAGGAGCATCAAACTGGACGGCCGGACCGTCAAGGTGGACGACCGCCAGGCGCGGGCTATCTATCAATACTTGGTCCGCAACAACTACGTGGATGAGGACGATAACGTCACCAGGGAGTACCGCGATGACGTGCAGGCTGGGAATCTGGCTCCGCTGCCGGAGGCATTGAAGCCTATCGAAGAGGGCGTCCATGTGCTGATACAGGCCATCTATGACGACAGCCTGCTGAAAGCCATGTTTGAGGATGGCAATAAGCCTAAGGTGCTGGAAAATCCGTTGAACGACCGCTTCGAGAAGGCCGAATTCCAGAAACTGTGGGCGGCTATCAATCACAAGTATGCCTATACGGTCGACTTTGACTCGGATGAGCTGATCAGGAAGGCCATTGCACACATTGACAGCGAGCTGAACGTCAGCCGGCTGCAATATACCGTGACATCCGCAAAACAGCAGGAGGTTTTGAACGCCGATATGGTTCGTGAGCGCTCCAGCTTCCATGATGCGAAGAGCAAAACCGCTGTGCTGGAACATGCCTCTGTCAGCCGGGTGGCCTATGATCTGATCGGCAAAGTCGCCGAGGGAACGGTGCTGACCCGACGCACTGTGGCGGCGATTCTCCAGGGAATCCGTCCAGAAACTTTTGTGATGTACCGAGACAATCCGGAGGAATTTATCACAAAAGTGATACGGCTGATCAAAGAACAGAAGGCCACGATGATCGTGGAGCACATCACTTACGATACCCTTGAAGGCCATTATGACAGCAGCATCTTTACCGCTGAAAAGCATAACCTGACGATGGATAAGGCGTATTTGGCGAAAAAAGCGATTCAGGATTATGTCTTTACCGACGGTACGGCTGAAAAGAGCGTTGAGCGCCGGTTTGCGGAAAGCCTTGACGGTGCGGAGGAAGTGTTCATCTACGCTAAGCTGCCGAAGGGATTTTATATTCCCACGCCGGTCGGTCACTACTCCCCCGACTGGGCCATTGTGTTTCATGAGGGCAAGGTCAAGCACATCTACTTTATTGCCGAGACCAAGGGCACCATGGAAAGCCTGAACCTGCGCCCCATCGAAAAAGCCAAGATCGATTGTGCCAAAAAGCTGTTTGCAAAGCTGTCAAATGGCCTTGTGACCTATGACCATGTGGACAGTTATCAGGAACTGCTCAATAAAGTCATGCAGTAGGAGCGTTGGATATAGCGTTGCCCAAAAATATCTGAAATAATTATGGTTCCTTGTGCACGGACGGCAACTTTCCTGTACAATGCATTAAGCAAAAATCAACGACGACGCAACGAAATGACACCTGCAATAGGAGGCAGAGTAAATTTATGCCCTTTGATTCGGAAAAAATACGCAATCTCGCAATCGTGGCGCACATCGACCACGGCAAGACGACCCTCATCGACTCCATCTTCAAGGCGGCGCAGACCTTCAGCGAGCGCACCCAGATGGCCGAGCGGGTGATGGACTCCGGGGCGCTCGAGCGCGAGCGCGGGATCACCATCCGTTCCAAGCCCTGCACCGTGGAGTGGAAGGGCTACCTCATCAACATCATCGACACCCCGGGCCACGCCGACTTCTCCGGCGAGGTGGAGCGCATCCTCTCCACCGTGGACTCCGTGATCCTGATCGTCGACGCCAACGAGGGGCCCATGCCCCAGACGCGCTACGTGCTGAAGCATGCGCTGTCCATCGGCATGAGGCCACTGGTGTTCGTCAACAAGGTGGACCGCGACGGAGCGGACCCCGATGGCGCCCTGAACCAGACCTTCGACCTCTTCTTCGAGCTGGGCGCGACGGACGAACAGGCGGACTTCCCCGTGCTCTACGGGTCCGGGCTCAACGGATGGGCCGTCAAGGACCTGAAGGAGACGAAGCGCGACAACATGGACGACCTCTTCCAGGCGATCATCGACCACGTCCCCGCCCCGAAGGTCTCGCTGGACAAGCCCTTCCTGATGCAGGTCAGCACCCTGGCCTGGAACGAGTACGTCGGGCGGATCGGCTGCGGCAAGATCCTGCAGGGGCGCATCCGCAAGGGGGACCCGTTCGTCCGCGTCTCCACGAAGTGGCGCTCCACGCAGCACGACGAGGGCAGCTGGGACATCACCGGGACGGAGAACGCGAGGGTCGCCCAGCTCTGGGTCACCCGCGGCCTGGAGCGCACCGAGGTGGACGAGGTCCAGGCGGGGGACATCGTCTGGCTGACCGGCCCGACGGAGATCGACATCGGCGACACCTTCGCCGCGGCGGAGCTGGCGGAGGCCCCTTTGAAGCCCCTGGCCATCGAGGAGCCGACCGTCTCCATGTTCTTCCTCGTGAACTCGGGCCCCTTCGCGGGGCGCGAGGGGCAGGCCGTGACGCTGCGCCAGCTCAAGGCGCGCCTGGAGCGGGAGATGCACGTCAACGTCTCGCTGCGCATGGAGGACCTGGGACGGCCCGACGGGGTGAAGGTCTCGGGCCGCGGGGAGCTCCAGCTCGGCATCCTCATCGAGGAGATGCGGCGCGAGGGCATGGAGTTCTGCGTCTCCAAGCCCGAGGTCATCACGGAGACCCGGGACGGCGTCCTGATGGAGCCCTACGAACAGCTGATCATCGACGTGCCGGACGAGCATCAGGGCGTCGTATTCGAGAAGCTGGCCAAACGCAAGGGCAAGGTGAAGAACATCGAGAACCAGGCCCGGGGCCTGCTGCGCATCGAATTCGAGATCCCCACGCGCGGCCTGATCGGCTACCGCGGCGAGTTCCTGACGGACACCCGCGGCCTGGGCATCATGTCCAACTGCTACATGGGCTACGGTCCCTGGGCGGGCGACCTGACCGCCCGCAGCCGGGGCTCGCTCGTCAGCCTAGACACGGGCGAGGCTACGGCCTACCAGCTGGAGAACCTCCAGGAGCGGGGGACGCTCTTCATCTCGCCCCTCGACCCCGTCTATGCGGGGATGATCGTCGGGGAGAACAGCCGCCCGGGCGACATGCCCTGCAACCCCACGAAGAGGAAGCAGCAGACCAACCACCGCTCCGCCACCAAGGAGATGACGACCAAGCTGGACGTGCCGCGGCGTATGCCCCTGGAGAAGGCCATGGAGTGGATCGAGAACGACGAGCTGGTGGAGGTGACCCCCCAGTCCATCCGCCTGCGCAAGTCCATCCTCGACGAGCTGGAGCGCCGCAAGGCCGGACGCAAGTCCTGACGGGAAAGAATCTGGAAACGGCGAAGAAGCCGCGTATGCCCGAAGCCGCGGACGAACACGACGAAAGCCGCCTCCGGAGAAAGGTCCGGAGGCGGCTTTATCTTTTTCGACCATCGAGTGCCGGGGCGGTCCGAACGGAGCCGAAAATACGCCGAGTCCGCTTCAGGGCGCGGTCGGAGAGCCCGCTCGTCTGCGTGTGCTCCGACGTTCCTCAGTCCCGGCTCAGGGGGACGGAAAACGAGACCGTGGTCCCCTTGCCGGGGGCGCTGCTGATGGAGAAGTTGCCGCCCTGCACCGTCACGCGCTCCTCCATGTTCTGCAGTCCGTAGGACCCCCGATCCCGGGCGGCCTGCTTCTCGCGCTCCACGTCAAACCCCTTTCCGTCGTCCATGACCAGGACCTTGAGCGTCTGTCTGGACTTTCCGATGGAGACGCGGATATGCTCCGCCCCGTTTCGGGCGGCGTTGACGACGGCCTGATGCAGGGTCTTGAAGATGTTGCTTCGCTGGCTGACGGGGACGTCCTCCAGCTTCCCGGTCAGCTTATAGGTCACCTCGGATCCCCACATCTGGCGCACCTGTTCGGACAGACGCTTGACGGGCAGGTCGAAACCGCTCTCTATCCCCGTGGGGCTCAGCCCGAACAGGAGCGACCGCACTTCGTTAAGTCCGGTCCTCAGCTGCTCGACGGCCAGCTTCACCTCGCCAGCGGCCGCCGCTCCGTCCCCCCGGGCCAGCAGCTCCTGCGCCATCTCCAGGCTCAGCCCCGCGGCCGAGAAGGACTGGGTCGGCCCGTCGTGAAGCTCCCGGGCAAAGGAACGCGCCTCGCGCTCCGCAATCTGAAAGGCAACGGAAAGGGCCTTCTCGTTATGCATCGCCCCCTGCTCCGGCGAGAATTCCTCGGGCAGGCTGACCAGGTTCATCACCATGCGAAGACGGTTCCCCATGCTCTCGCTCCGGGTCACGAGGCGCTCGAGACTGCGCTCCTCCCGCAGAAGATCGTCCTTCTGCGCCGAGAGGATGCGGTAGCGCTCCTCCAGGGAGGCATGGAGCTTCATCGACTTGGACGCCCGTTCGTAAGCCTCCTTCTCCTGTTCGACGATCCCCTGCTGAGACCAGCGCAGCAGCTCCTCCCGAAGCTGTTCGTACTCCCTGAGGGTCCGGTCGATCTGAGCCGCCAGGTCTCTCAGGTCCTGCGTCAGCTCCCGGAAACGCTTTCGGGCCTGCTCCAGACGTTCGGACTCCTCGCTGCGGATCGAGTCGAGCTCGTGAAGGCTCTCCTGGATGAAATGAGCGATGCGATCCTCAAGGTCCCCTATTTTGTTCGCCATAAGACACACTCTCCGAGAGAACCCTACCGCCCCCCGCGCGAACGGCCCCGCGATTCCCCAAGGGAGCCGCCGCATCGACGCGTACGACCGGAAGGGTCAGGCGGCAATCGTACTCCATCGAACGGAGGGACATCGGACAAAAAGATCAGGCCCCGCCCAGGCCGATGAGGACGTTCGCCCAGCGGCGCATCTCCGCCATCCCCGAGCCGCAGACCCGAAGCGTACGCCCCCCCAGGCGCTCCGCGCAGGGCAGGACGGCCGCCTGGTCGCACTGGGCGGTCGTGTGGAAGGTGATCCGCAGGTCGAAGGAGCCGTCCCCGATATCCATCCGCGGCGCCTCGTTCTTGCGCACGCGCTCGACGGCGCGCGCCGCAGCCTCGCGGAGGAGGGGAGCGCTGGCGCCCGGCGTAAGGCAATCCGCAGCGCAGCGGCCGTGGGCCGTCTTGACGCAGGCGGTCGTCACCCCATCCCCCAGCAGCCCCACGGCCTCCCCGCAGGCGGCACGATCCCCCGTCACGAGCGCCACCGGCACTCCGCACCCGGCGCAGGCCGCGGCGTTCAAGCCGATCTCCCCGACCTCGACGCCGTTGAGCACGACGGAATAGACCCGCCTGCCGCTCACCGTATGGTCCAGGACGGCGCACTCCGTGCCCGCCATGGCATGATAGGCCACGAAGAATGCCGCATCGGCCCCCTCGTATCCCTCCAGCATCCCCATGACCTTTGGCCAGCCGCTCAGAAGGCGGGCCCTCGGGTTCAAGCCTCCGGCATCCAGGTTGATCATGCGGTCATGAGAGTCGTTGACGAGAATGTCATCGACCCCCGCATCGAGCAATCCGTCGACGACGGCGTTGACGTCATGGAGCTGCATCCGGCATCCAAAGGCATACTCCGGCCTCTCGCAATCCGTCTGGTCGACGTTGACGACCCCCGTAGCCCCCTCCATATCCGCGCTGATGTACACCCTCATCCCCGCTCCACCCGTCCTTCGATTCAAGATGACGCGCCGCCTATTCTACACGAGAGACCGCCAAAGCGACAGTAAAAAACGACAGAAAAAATACATAGTTAAAAAACGTCAATCAATATGGCCCGCGCTTCGGCCGCCCCGAAGACCATGACTTTCCGTCTCCGGCCGAAAGTTCTCAGGGCCACCGCTCCCTCCAGATCAGGGGATTCTCGTCCAGCACCGTCGCCGCCGTCCCGTCCGGCAGCAGGACGTCGCGGGTCACCCAGACGGTCTCGAGCTCCAGAAAGGGGAAGGGACCCGACGGCCACGCGGCCCGGATCAAAAGGCCTTTCGGACAGGAGGGAAGGGGGCGCCCCAGCGTGCCGGGGCCGGAGGGCGGCGGTTCGAGGTCGTAGACCTCGGCAATCGCTCCCTCCGGAGTTCGGTCCTCGAAGACCTTCCGGGAGTCGGGGTCGCCGGTGACGCGCTCCGGGAGCGCCCGGGGCGGTCTTCCGGCGGCCAGCTGCATGCGGACCCAGCGGCGGCAGACCTCGACCTGCGACGACAGGGCCGCCCGTTCCTCCGAGCGCCTCATCGCCGCCGTCAAGGACTCCTGGGACCATGCGAGGCTCAGGAACATCCACGTCAGGAGCGAGCCCGCCATCAGGCAGAGGGCCACCACCCCCGCCAGGGCAAGGCCCTTGCGCCGCCTCATAAGTTCTCGGCCCTCCAGGATGCCCGGGAGACGTGCAGCTCGTGGCGCGAAAACGCCGCCCTCCATGGGGCCTCTACGGGCCACGACGGCGGCCTGGAGGCGGGGCCGAAGACGGCGGGGCCCCCCGAGGTCAGAACCCACAGGTCGAGGCATTTCAAAGACGGCCGCCACTCGAACCAGAGGGCCAGCACCCCGTCCTCCAGCGGCTGAAAGTAGGGCGGATACCACACGCTCCGCAGCTCCTGGAAGCGGAGCGTCTCGTTGATCACGCCAAAGCGCTCCCCGCGCATCAGGAACAGATCGTTCACGGGGGGAATATCGACGGGCCCCGGCACCCCGGCCGCCAGCTTCAGGGACACCTCCGTCCCCGAATGCCCCTCGAGGAAAAAAGGATACCCCGTCAAGGGCAGGGAAACCCAGCTTCTGAGGTCGCTGGAGCGTCCCACGGCCGACGCTGCGCTCCCCCAATCCCCCAGGCGGCCCGAAAGGACGGAGAACCTCGCCCCCTCCCCGGGGTCCAGGGAGACGGGGCCTCCCCCAGCGGTCCCCAACACGATGTCGGACGGAACCGCATACAGGAGGCAGAGCCCGCTCCCGCGGAACACCCCGCCCTCGTCCCCGGCAGGCTCGGGCGAGGCCCCGCCCAACTTCTTATAGACCTGCAGGGGGCGGCTCCGGTCCGTCCAGGTCGCGACCATCGGAGCGCCGGAGGAGCCGTATCCGAAGGCCCGCCGCAAAAGCGAGCCCGTCCGGCAAGAGGACAACCCAAGCCCCGCGTGGAGCACCCGCGGCTCCAGGAACGACAGGACGCGCTCCCCCCGGTCCCGCGCCAGGAGGAGCCGGGACACCCGCTCGGAGGACAGGACGAACCACCGCCCCGCCGCGAGGACGGCGGCCCCCACCACCGCGCCCACCATCAGCGCCGTCAGCACCTCGACGAGCAGAAAGCCCCTGCCTCGCCCGGTCAAAATACCCTCGTCACGACCAACGGCGAACCCGACAGTCCGGACCGGACCTCGAGCGTCACCCGGACCTCCCCTTCCTTCCCCGTCCGGGAGGTCCACGAAAAGGCGACGTCTCCCCCGGGAAGGCTGCGGGGCATGGCGTCGAGGGCGGCGGAATGCACCGGCCGCCTCAGGTGGTTGAACCACCACTCCGCCCCATAGAGGCGGTCGTCGGCAGCTTTCATGTTCACGGGCGCGAGGACCCCAACCCCGAACGCGGAGAACAGGGACGGCAGGATCAGCGCCAGGACGAGCAGGGCCACCAGCACCTCCACGAGCGTATCGCCCCTTCTCCTCATGCTTTCCTCACCGTCCCCGATCTCCTCATGTCCATGTCAGGGCTCCCGGAGCAGGGAGCCGTTTCCCTCCCTCAGGGACAGCCGGGTGCACCGGCAGGAGGGAAGGGATTCCAGTACCCGCCAGTCCCGGCGTTCCACGGCGCGGCCGTCCAGAAGGACCACCCTGCCGTGGTCGGACGAGCTGCGGATCAGGCGCCCGACGGCCTGACGCAGGAACATCCGCGCGTTGGGAAGCGTGACCCGGACGAAGCCCTTCCCCTCCTCCAGCTCGTTGCGCGCCCGCACCAGCGGGTCCCCCGGATGGGGAAAGGGGATGCGGTCCACGATCACCTGGGTCAGCCCCTCCCCCGGGACGTCCACGCCCTCGCGGAAGGACACGCTCCCTATGAGGACGGAGGTCTCGTCCTCGCGAAATCGCGCGAGGAGCTCCCTCTGGGGCAGCTCGCCCTGGACCAGCACCGTATAGCCGCCCCCGCCCTCCCGCATCCTCCGCGCAAAGGCCCTGAGGAGCCTCAGGGAGGATAGGAGGACGAGCGTCCGGCCCCCGTTTCCGTCGCACAGCTTCTTCATGACGCGGCACATCGTGTCGTCGTACCCCTCGCCCCCGACGGGCAGGCCGACGTCCACGACCCATATCTCCATCTGCCGGGCGAAGTCGAAGGGAGAGGGGACCGCCAGGGTCCGGTCCGGGGTTATCCCCGACTCCCCGGACCAGAACGAGAAATCGCCGGACAGCGTCAGCGTGGCCGAGCTCAGCACGATCTTCTCGGGGTCCTCCCGCTCCAGGACGTCCCGAACGATCTCCGCCGCGGCGACCGGCATGCTCGTCAGGGACTCCCCGTCCCCCCAGTAGGCCCAGCCGGGGAAACGGCCGACCTCCAGGCACCAGAGCAGGGACTTCTTGAAGGAGCGAACATCGTCGATCCAGTTCATCAGCTCCGCCCCCTCGGCAAGGGCGGACGGGTCCGAGAAGTCCCCGGCCATGAAGCGGTCCTCGATCCCCCGCAGAGCGTGAAGCTCCCGGTCCAGGCCGTCCGTCAGAACCCTGCCGAGGCGCAGCAGGTCCGGGTCGCAGGACGACAGGCCCCCGTCCCGGGGCATCCGCAGCCGGACCGCGTCGAAGAGCGCCCTCAGCGCCGAGCGGCACCGCCCGGCCTCCTCCCTCACCTCGGAGGGCTCGACGGAGTGGGCGCGCAGCAGGGCATCGAACCCCTGAAGGACGCGGGGACTCAGGATGGAGGCCAGGCCGTCCGCACCGGCGCGTATGGCCGAGGCGCTCCGCGCCACGTCCGGCATCCGATGCGCCTCGTCGCAGATCAGCCAGTCGTAGCGCACGGGGAAGGCCCCGCCCCCCTCGAGGATGTGGGAGAAAAAGAGATGGTAGTTGGCGACCACGACGTCCCAGTCCTGAGCGCTCCGATAGGCCCGGATGACGAAGCAGCGGCTCCGGTAGGGACAGCTCGTCCCGATGCAGCCCCGTCCTCCCGCCGTCAGCCGGGCCAGCACGGGATGGTCCCCCCCGGCGTTCAGCTCGGAGAGGTCTCCGGTCTCCGTCTCCGCCAGCCACCCCGGGACGTCGGACAACGCGCCGTCGGCCTCCGCGAAGAGCGATGGAGAGAGGTCCGGGGCGCCCGAGGAGAGAAGGGCCGCCCCCTTGCGGAGACAGGCGTAATGGGAGCGCCCCTTCAGGAGCCCGAAGCTGAAGTCCCGGCCCAGGAGTCCCTTCAGACGCGGGAGGTCCTTGCCGATCAGCTGTTCCTGCAGCGCGATCCCGGCCGTCAGAAACAGGATGCGCCGCTCCCCCGCGGCCTCCCGGAGGGCGGGGACGAGGAGCGCGAAGGTCTTGCCCACACCCGGAGGGGCCTCGGCCGCAAAGGTCCTCTCCAGGGGATCGCGAAGGAACTCCTGGACGGCCAGGGCCAGTTCGAGCTGCTGCGGGCGGAACTCATACCCCGGCATACGCGACAGGGGGCCGGACGGGGAATAAAATTTTTCGAGCGTGGAGTCCGTGATATAATTCCTCCCGATACACGATAACGGGCCGGACCGGAGGCCCATCCTCCGTTTTGTTTTGGAGCGGACATCTTGCGCTTCCATTATACAGAATGTTACAATGCCTTGGCTATGGTTTCCCATGGATCCGATTCGGCGGAGACGACGCCGAGGATGAGGATTTCCGGCTTTCAGTTTTTCAGTGAGGAGGTGACCTGGAAATGCCCAACAAACAGTCGGCCAAGAGGCGTGTCCGCATCGCCGAGCGCAATCGCATCTACAATCGGTACTGGACGACGCGGTGCAGGAACGCCGTCAAGAAGGTCCTCGAGGCCGTCGAGGCGAAGGACGGCGAGGCGGCGGTCAGCTGCTTCAACATGGCGCAGAGCGTCATCGACAAGGCGGTGGTCAAGGGCGTCATGCACCGCAACACGGCGACGCGGCGCAAGAAGATGATGGCCCTTCGCATCAAAAGCCTCGGAGCCTGATTTTCGCTGGATGCAAAAAGTTTTCCGGTGTTTTTCTGAGAAACGGTTCCTGGAGAAAGAGGGGGCGCCCGCTGCGGCAGCCTCTTTTTTTTATCCTCGTTTTCTCTCTTAATTGGGACAAAATTCCCCCTCGAGCCGCCTCCATGAGCGGCGTGGACCCGGCAGGTCCTCCTCGGCCGGCAAGCCGGGGCTCCAGGGGAAGGCTCCACGGGTCGAGTCGGTATTTCCTTTAACAAAACTCCTGATTATCGCTTATAATGATGGACGTGTATCCGTCCGTCTTCCCGGCGTTTTTCAGCCGGACTGCGTGACAAAAACACTGCATTTCGGACGTCTCTCCGACCCCGCGCGTTTTTCGGGAGAGGTCACGGCGGAGGGGACGGCCGCACGATGGAGGGAGAAGGACATCCCCCTCCCATATCTTGGATGGAACCCATATCTTTCGGGAGGAGGTGAACTTGAGTGGCGGAGAAAAACCTGATAGACGAGATCAAGGCGGCAGAGGACCAGGCGGCGGCAAGCGTCCGTGAGGCGAAGGCCGCCGCGGTCCGGAGGTTGAACCAGGCTCAGACCGAGGCGGAGAACACCGTCAAGGAGGCTCGCCAGTCGGCGGCGCGGCAGTTCCGCGAGAGCATCCAGGTTGCGGAGGAGAGCGCCGAGAGTAGGGCGAAGGCCATCGTAAGCGCCCGGGAGGCGGAGGCCAAGACCTTCCATGCGGAGCACAAGGGGAAGGTCGCGGGCGTGGCCTCGTGGATAACGGAAGAGGTGATGGGTAAGTATGGGCGTGGCTAAGCTCAAGAAAGCGGAGCTTTACTATCACAAATCCGTTCGCGAGGAGATAGCCGCCGTCCTGCAGGACAGCGGCGTCTGCCAGGTCATCGGGGACCCCGAACGGGCGGCCCGCCCGGCGGAGATCGAGGCCCGGCTTTCGGAGAGCGAGGAACGGCTCTCCGACGTCCGTTACCTGATGCGCACGCTGTCGGGACGCTACAGGGACCCGATCCCCTCCATGGATCGCCTGCTGGGGGAGCGTCCGATCGTCTCCATGGCCAACCTGGACCGGCTTGCGCGCGAAACGGATCTGGCGGAGGCGGCTGCGGCCGTCCGCCGAAAGGAACACGAGATCAACGAGCTGAAGCTGGAGGCGGCGCAGATCAACGCAAATCAGGCGCTGGTCTCCTCCCTGAGCTTCTTTCCCCTTCCCCTATCCGCCCTGACGGAGGGGACGCGAACCGTGCGCGGCGTCGCCGGCACGGTAAAGGCGGAACAGTTCGGCGCGTTCAAGAGCGCCCTGGCGGAGTTCGCCAGGGATACGGAGGTCTTCCTCTCCGGGGGCGCAGCGGCCGCCCGGGAGGTCCAGGCCGTCGTGCTCTTCTCCCGCGACCTCGGGACGAAGGTCCTGGAGGCCTGCACCCGCAACGGGATGTCGCTCTTCGACATTCCCGCCTCCATCAAGGGCTCCGTTCAGGAGGAGACCGCTGCGCTCGCCGCGAAGCTCGCCGAGGTCGAGGACCGGGAGGGCGTCATCTCGGACGAGCTGGATGCCCTGGCCGAGAAGTGGATGCCCGTGGTCCAGAAGCTCTCGGACTATTGGAACAGCCTTGCCGGGCGCTATCGTGCGCAGGGCGAGAGCGACGAGACCGACCGCACCCTGAGGACCCTTTTCTGGGTTCCGGAACGGGACGCCGCACAGGTTCAAAAGAGGCTCGAGGCCGTCAGCCCGAACGTCGCCCTCTTCCTGAGCGACCCGGGCGAGGGCGACGAGCCGCCCGCACTGCTGGAGAACGGCCGGTTCGTCCGCCCTTTCAACATCCTCACGACGCTCTACTCGCCTCCCCTCTACGGCGGCACGGACCCGACGCCCTGCCTGGCCCCCTTCTTCTTCATCTTCTTCGGGATGTGCCTGGGGGACGCGGGGTACGCCCTGGTGATGCTGGGCGTCATCGGCTGGCTTTTCAAAAAATACCGGCGTATTCCCTCGTCGGTCAAGGATTTCGTCACCCTTTTCGCGTTCTGTGCCGTGTCCACGTTCGTCTACGGGGTGATCAGCGGGAGCTTCTTCGGCAACTTCATCGACTCCTTCCTGCCCTTCCTCGTCCCGCTCAAGAACTCCCTGATGCTGGTGGACCCCATGACCAACCCGATGCAGGTCCTGGGCATCTCCCTCCTGCTGGGCGTCGTGCACCTGATGTTCGGGCTCCTGATCGCCGCTTACGACAACGTCCGGGCCGGGCAGTACCTCGACGCGGCCGGGGACAACATCGCGTGGTTCCTGTTCATCACGGGACTCTGCGTGTTCGGGACGGCCGCGGGCGGCCTGCTTCCCGAATCCTTCGTCCTCCTCGGCAAGGCCATGGCGATCGCAGGGGCCGTCGTGATCTTCCTGTACGCCGGGCGCGGGAAGAAGGGCATCCTCTCCAAGGCGCTCTCCGGCTTCCTGGCGCTCTACGGCTCCACCTCCTACCTGGGGGACATCCTGAGCTACAGCCGGCTTCTGGCGCTGGGCTTCGGCTCGGCGGTCATCGGCATGATCATCAACCTCCTGGGAGGCATGTCGGCGGAGATCCCCTACGTGGGGTGGCTCGTCGCCATCGTGGTCATAGCGGGAGGACACGTCTTCAGCATCCTCATCAACATCCTGGGGGCGTTCGTCCATCCCCTGCGTCTGCAGTACGTCGAGTTTTTCGGGAAGTTCTATTCGGGCGGGGGGACCTCATACGAGCCCCTGACCCATTCCCAGGAGTACGTGGAGATAGACAACCGCTGCACCTCCGGGGCCTGAATCGAAACGACCGGCCAATATTCGGGATTTCAAGCGAGATATCCGTCAATTCGAGCAATACACTCGGAAGGTCCTTCGGGCCTTTCAAAATTTTGAAGGGAGAGCTTGACACTATGGAATATCTTGGACTCACAATGGCTTTGTTCGGCGCCGCCCTGGCTGCGGCTCTGTCGGGGATCGGGTCGGCCATCGGCATCGGCATCGCCGGAGGAAGCGCCGCGGGCGTCATGACGGAGGACCCCAACAAGTTCGCCAGCTGCCTCATCCTTCAGGCCCTTCCCGGCACGCAGGGCATCTACGGCCTGCTGATCACCTTCTTCGTCCTCAACAAGCTGGGGCTCCTCGGCGGCGGTACGGCCGTGGCTCTGAACTGGAACCAGGGCCTCCAGATCTTCGCCTCCTGCATGCCCATCGCCATCGTCGGCTGGATCTCCGCCATCTACCAGGGCAAGACGTCGGCGGCCTCCATCCAGATGATCTCCAAGAAGCCCGAGGCCATGGGCAAGGCCATCATCCTTCCGGCCATGGTCGAGACCTATGCGGTTCTGGCCCTCCTGACGAGCATCCTGATGCTTATGGGAGTCCAGCTCTAGGGCGGGTGGCTCGCATGTCACTTGCCGACATCAAAGCGAGAATAAGCGCGGAAGCTCAGGAGCAGGTGCGCGCGATCGAGGCGGAGAACAACGCCCTCGTCGCGGATATCGAAAGGAAGGCGGCCAGCGAGGCCAAGGCCATCCGGGACTCCTACAACGAGCGGCTTGCCAGGGAGGAACCCGAGGTCCTGAAGCGCCGTGAGATCGTCGCCGAGCTCGACGCGAAGAAGGTGGACCTGGGAGTTCGCCAGGACCTCGTGAACGAGTCCTTCGCGGCGTCCCTCCGCCAGATGTCCGAGATGCCGCGCGACAAGTACGTGGCGTTCGCGAACGCGCTGCTGAAGAAGGCCGTCCGCACCAAAAGCGAGGTCGTCCTCGTCGGAAAGGGCGAGAAATACCTCGACAAGGCCTGGATTGACGAGTTCAACAGCGCCAACCAGGCGTCGCTGACGCTCTCGTCCGAACGCCTGCCCATCTCCGGCGGCTTCGTGCTGAGGGACGACAGGGTCGACGTCAACTGCTCGTGGAACATGCTGCTGGAGGACATCCGTTCCGACATCGAGTCCGAAGTCGTCAAGAAACTGTTCCCCTAGGGGGTGCCGGCCGTGAGTTACGTGTATGCCGTGGCCCGGCTGCGAGGTATGGAGAACCGCCTTCTGGACGCGTCCTTCCTCTCGAGGCTCATGGAGAGCCCGACGCTCGACGATGCGTTGAAAGCCCTGGCCGAGACCTCCTATGCCCAATGGTTCGGCAAGGCCGCCGAGACGGGGTTCGACAGGGCCATCGACGACGAGATGCTCGCCACCTGCAGGGAGTTGGCGCAGTTCGTCCCGGACACCGGCCTGATAACCCTTTTTCGGATGCCCTACGACTACCACAACGTCAAGGTCATCCTCAAGAGCCTCTTCAAGGTTCGGGGCGGCGATCCGGAGGGCAGACGCCACGAGCTTCTCTCGCCCCTGGGCTCCGTGGACCCCGAGGAGCTGACGGCGGCGCTCGAGGCCGAGGAGTACGCCCATCTGCCCTACGGTCTGGGGTATCTGATCCCCCAGTGCTGGCTTCATTGGGACCAGACGAAGGACGCGCAGGAGGTGGAGCTGCTTCTGGACCATCATCTGTTCGCCTCGATGCTCGCCCTCGCGGAGAGCCTGAAGCTGCCCGAGATCGTGGCGTGGGTCAGGCACAAGATCGACGCGGAGAACCTCCGCAGCGCCGTGCGGCTTCAGCGCATGGGCGTCGACGCGGCGGGAGGGCTCTCCTTCTTCCACCCGGGCGGGAACATCCGGCCCGAGGACGTCGCCCGATTGCTGGGGGAGCCCCCCGAGACCTGGGGCAAGCTCCTCGCCCACACCGATATCGGTGCGGCGCTGGACGTCCTTCAGGAGCGGACGGACCTCCGGGGCACGCTCTCGGACGTCTCCAGAGCCCTGGACGAGTACCTGGTCCGGGTTTTGGAAAAAGCGCGTTTTTCGATGGACGATCCGGCGAACGTCCTCCTCTACCTGCTGACCAAGGAGGCCGAGGCGCGAAATCTGCGTATCGTGCTGGTCTGCGTGGCGAGCGGGCTGAACCGTGAATTTGCAAGGAGGCTGTTGAGCCATGTCCGATAGCCTTTCCCTGCCGATGGCGGCCATCGGCAGCTACGAGATGGTGCTCCCCTTCCAGGCCGTGGGCGTCAGGCCCTTCATTCTGGAGGCGGACAAGAGGGACACGTTCGAGCGGACCCTCGACAAGCTGGCCCGTGAGAACTATGCTGTGGTCTTCGTCCAGGAGGATCTTTTCGTGGACTTCATCCACAAGGTCCAGGAGATCAACGACGCCTACCCCACCAGCGTCCTGCCCCTGCCCGGACTTTCCGGCAGCACCGGCGCGGGCCTGGCCTCCATCCGCAACAGCGTCGAGAAGGCCGTGGGCATGGACATCTTTGCGGACAGATAGGAAGGGGATCCTTCTTTACTTTGAGTTTTTTCCTGGAGTTCCTTGAGGAAAACGCATAGCGGAGGCGATAATAGTGCCCAACGAAGGATTGGTTAAAGGGACCATAGAACGGATCGCCGGCCCCCTGGTCATCGCCAAGGGAATGACGGGCGCCAGCATGTACGACGTGGTGCACATCGGCGAGATCGGGCTGGTCGGAGAGATCGTGGAGCTGGAGGGGGACAAGGCCTCCGTCCAGGTCTACGAGGAGACCTCGGGGCTCATGCCCGGGGAGCCCGTCGTCTGTCTCGGCGAGCCCCTGAGCGTCGAACTGGGGCCCGGGATCATCGAGCAATTCTATGACGGCATCCAGCGCCCGCTCGAGCTGATCGAGCAGGCGGCGGAGAGCCATTTCATCTCGCGCGGGATCAACGTCCCCGCGATCGATCGCAAGAAGAAGTGGACGTTCGAGCCCCGCGTGAAGGCCGGCGATGTCGTCGAGCCCGGCGACATCCTGGGGACCGTGCAGGAGACGATCGTCGTGGAGCACCGCATCATGGTGCCGAACGGCATGAGGGGCAAGATCAAGAGCATCCAGTCCGGGGACCATACGGTCGAGGACGTCATCGCCGTGCTGGACGACAACGGGACGCAGCACGAGGTCCGGATGCTCCAGCGCTGGCCCGTGCGTCAGCCGCGCCCGGTCGCCAGACGCCTGGCGCCCAACGTGCCGATGAGCACGGGGCAGCGCGTCGTCGACGCCTTCTTCCCCATCGCGCTGGGCGGGACGGCCTGCGTGCCCGGGCCCTTCGGTTCGGGAAAGACGGTCATCCAGCACCAGTTCGCCAAGTGGGCCCAGGCCCAGATCGTCGTCTACGTCGGCTGCGGCGAGCGCGGCAACGAGATGACGGACGTGCTTCTGGAGTTCCCCGAGCTGGAGGACCCGCAGTCCGGGCACCCGCTGATGAAGCGGACCACGCTCATCGCCAACACCTCCAACATGCCCGTCGCGGCGCGCGAGGCCTCCATCTACACGGCCATCACGCTGGCCGAGTACTACCGGGACATGGGCTACTCCGTCGCCCTGATGGCGGACTCCACGAGCCGCTGGGCCGAGGCCCTGCGCGAGATGTCCAGCCGCCTCGAGGAGATGCCCGGCGAGGAGGGCTACCCCGCCTACCTCGGAACGCGTCTGGCGTCCTTCTACGAGCGCGCCGGCCGCTGCATCGTCAAGGGAAAGGACGGACGCGAGGGCTCCATCAGCGTCATCGGGGCGGTCTCGCCTCCCGGCGGCGACCTCTCCGAGCCCGTCACGCAGAACACGCTGCGCGTCACCAAGGTGTTCTGGGGACTGGACGCGAACCTGGCCTATCAGCGCCACTTCCCGGCCATCAACTGGCTCTCCAGCTACTCGCTCTACACGGAGCGCCTGGACGCCTACTGGGACGAGAAGTTCGACGACGAGTGGAGCGGCCTCCGCGTCGAGGCGATGAGCCTGCTCGAGGAGGAGGACCAGCTGCGCGAGGTCGTGCGCCTGGTGGGCATCGACGCCCTCTCCAAGGAGGAGCGCATGGTTCTGGAGACGGCGAAGTCCCTGCGCGAGGACTTCCTGCACCAGAACGCCTTCCACGAGATCGACACCTACGCCTCGATGGAGAAGCAGTTCAAGATGCTGAAGACCATCGTCCGGTTCCACCATCTGGGCATGGACGCCCTCAAAAAGGGCGCGCCCATGAACGAGCTCTTCAACCTTCCGGTTCGCGAGCAGATCGCCCGCATGCGCTACCTGGAGGAGGCCCAGATCGGCCAGATCGACAAACTTGAGGATACGATAAAGGAACAGATCAACGGGATCGTCCCGGTGGGTGGTGAGAGCAATGTTGCCTAAGGAATACCGGACCATATCGGGGCTCTCCGGGCCCCTGATGATGGTCGAGAACACGAGCGGCGTCCGCTACGACGAGCTGGTCGAGATCGAGCTCGGCAATGGGGAGAAGCGCCGCGGGCGCGTGCTCGAGATCGAGTCGACGCGCGCGCTGGTGCAGGTCTTCGAGGGGACGTCGGGGATCGACATCGCCGACACGAAGGTGCGCTTCATCGGCAAGGTCCTGACGCTTCCGGTGTCGCGCGACATGCTGGGGCGCGTCTTCAACGGGCGCGGAGACCCCATCGACGGCGGCGCTCCCCTGATCGCCGAGAAGAAGCTGGACATCAACGGAATGCCGATGAACCCCTACTCCCGCGACTTCCCCTCGGAGTTCATCCAGACCGGCATCTCCACGATCGACGGCCTGAACCCGATGGTGCGCGGCCAGAAGCTGCCCATCTTCTCCGCCTCCGGCCTTCCCCACAACCGCATGGCGGCGCAGATCGCGCGCCAGGCGACGGTCATCAGCGGACACGAGGACTTCGCCGTCGTGTTCGCCGCGATGGGCATCACGTTCGAGGAGGCCTCCTTCTTCATGGAGGACTTCCGCAAGACGGGTGCGCTCCAGCGCACGGTGCTCTACATCAACCTGGCGGACGACCCGGCGATCGAGCGCATCACCACGCCGCGCATCGCCCTGACCGCCGCGGAGTACCTGGCCTTCGAGTGCGACATGCACGTCGTGGTCATCCTCACCGACCTGACGAACTACTGCGAGGCCCTGCGCGAGATCTCGGCGGCCCGCAAGGAGGTCCCCGGGCGCCGCGGCTACCCCGGCTACCTCTACACCGACCTGGCGACGATGTACGAGCGCGCCGGGCGTCTGAAGGGCAAGAGCGGCTCCATCACGCAGATCCCCATCCTGACCATGCCCGAGGACGACAAGACGCACCCGATTCCCGACCTCACCGGCTACATCACGGAGGGGCAGATCATCCTGAGCCGCGGCCTTCACCGCAAGGGCATCTACCCGCCGGTGGACGTCATGCCCTCCCTGTCCCGACTCAAGGACAAGGGCATCGGCAAGGAGAAGACCCGCGAGGACCACGCCGACCTGATGAACCAGCTCTTCGCGGCCTACGCGAGGGGCAAGGAGGCCAAGGAGCTGGCGGTCATCCTCGGCGAGGGCGCTCTGACGGAGGAGGACAAGGCGTTCGCGAAGTTCGCCGACGCCTTCGAGGACCGCTACATCCGCCAGGGCGAGTACGAGAACCGTACCGTCAAGGAGACGCTCGAACTGGGCTGGGACCTGCTGACGATGGTTCCGACGAAGGAGCTGAAGCGTATCCGCGACGCCTACATCGAAAAGTACCTGAAACCCCTGCTCGAGAAGAAGGCGGAACAGGGCGCGAAGGCGTAAGGGGGCGGTGGAGCGATGGCACGCATCAACGTCAACCCCAACCGCATGGAGCTGTCGAAGCTCAAGAAGCGCCTGGTCGTCGCCAGACGGGGGCACAAGCTGCTGAAGGACAAGCAGGATGCCCTGATCAAGGCGTTTCTGGAGCGGGCCCGGGCGGGCAAGGCGCTCCGGGAGAAGGTGGAGGCGGAGCTCCAGGAGTGCTACGGCACCTTTGCCTTCTCCCGCGCTCAGACGACGCCCGAGATCCTGGAGCAGGCGCTGATCTTTCCCGGCGCGCGCTGCACCCTTTCCGTGGCCTGGCGCAACGTCATGAGCGTCATGGTCCCGAAGTACGACGTCAAGCAGGAGGGCAACCCCGTAAACTACGGTTTTGCCTCCGTGCCGCTCCTCCTGGACGTGGCGCTGGAGCAGTTCAGCAAACTGATTCTCCGTCTGCTGGAACTGGCCGCGGAGGAGAAGGCCATCCGCCTGATGGCGGGCGAGATCGAGCGCACCCGGCGCCGCGTCAACGCGCTGGAGTACGTCATGATCCCCAACCTGCAGGAGACGATCCGCTACATCAGCATGAAGCTGGACGAGCAGGAACGCTCGACCCTCAGCCGCCTGATGAAGATCAAGGAGATCGTCCGCTCGGCGTGATGCTCCTTATCCAAGCAAAAGGGCAAAAGGGCAAAAAAGCAAAAGAGCGAAGCTCCCCCGCGCGGGGGAGCTTCG
>ERZ772772.463-NODE-463-length-25094-cov-3.632014_pt1 | contig 25094 bp, 16 predicted proteins | sample MGYA00511484_ERZ772772 | MGnify/ENA primary metagenome ERZ772772 (study PRJEB29015, sample SAMEA2737913) | human oral metagenome | biome: human oral; feature: human-associated habitat; material: dental | place: China | collected 2088 ... | reverse complement strand
TCTCAACCTCGGTTCCGCCGTCAGCATCACCCGAGGCGACCATGCCCTCGTCATTCTTGACGCAGACGGCGGAGTCTGCATGGGTCCCGGCCCGCTCCAGCAGATCGGGGAGCCCCGCGGGCGGTTCCCCGGCCGCGGACAGGGAACGGCTGCGGAGCTCCTCCTGCGCGAACCGGGCGTCGTCCTGAGAGGCGCCGATCTCGAAGCCGGCCCTCGACAGTTCCCTCATGCGCTCCTGAAGCGCCCTGCGCTTCTCCTCCGGCAGACACGCGGAGAGGTAATCGTCCTCGCTGCGGAACCCCTTGGCGAGCAGGCTCTTGCCGAAGGCGATCTCCTCCCGCTGAAGCAGCTCCCGCCTCGTCGCCTGCACCGTCTCCAGATCGTGCAGGCGGATCATGATCCCGTCCAGGCGGGCGCGGCTCTCGTTGCGGGCCTCCCGGCGCAGATCCAGCTGGCTGCGCAGCTCCCGGACGGACTCCTCCATGCGGCGCTCCTCGGTCTCCGGGTCCTTCGAGGCGAAGAGGACGATGCGCTGCTGCTGCAGGGCGTCCCTTTCCGTCTCGAGGTGTTTGACGAGATCCAGCTTGCCCACGGCCTCGGCCCTGAGCCCGTCCTTTTCCTTCTGAAGGGCCAGAAGGGAGGCCTGCTCCGTACAAAGGGCCCGCTCCAGCCTCTCCTTTTCCTCCGCCCTCCGCTCCCATGCGGCGGAGCGCGTGGTCAGAAGCTCCAGGAGCTGCCCGGGGTTGTCGTCCGGAAGGGTTTTGTAGCCGAAGAGGGAGACCTGGCCGATGAGCTCCCTGCGCACGCTGTTGAAGGACTCCTCGTGGCTCCGGATCTCCTTCTCCAGGCGCTCGGCCTCCCCCTGGCTCTGCTTGAGGCCGGAGAGCGCCTCCTGATGGTAGCGCGTCAGTTCCTCCTGACTGCCCCGGATGCGCTCCAGCGCGTCCTTGGCGGCCATCAGCTCCCGCTCGGCCTGTTCCGCGGCCGTCAGGACATCGTAGGCCCTCTGCATCTGGTCCCTGGTCCTCTGGCGGACGCGCGCCAGCTCCTCGAGGGGCGAGACGCCGACGCCGAGCTTCAGTCCCAGCGAGGCGACCCCTTCGGTTATCGCGTCGTTCAGCAGGGAGAGCTCCCTCTGAAGCTCCTCCTCGTCCCGGGCGGCGGACAGGATTTTCTCCTCGAGCCCCGCAGCCTGGGTCTGGCGGGCCGCGGCCTCCTCCTTCAGCGCATCGAGCTCCTGCCTCGCGTCGAGAAGCTGCTGCCGCGCCGCGCCCGAGTCCGGAAAGAGCCCCCCCGCATAGGGGTGGGTCAGGGAGCCGCAGAGAGGACAGGGGGACCCGTCCTGAAGAAAGGTGCGCATGTCCTCGTCCAGTGCGTCCACGCGCCGCAGCATCTCCAGGCGCTTTTCAAGCGGCCGCAGGGCCGCCTGCGCCCTCTCGATCCGCGCGGCCCGCTCGGTCTCCTTGATGCCCAGCTCCCTGCGCTCGTTCTCCATCTTCAAACGGCGGTCCAGGAGCTGACGCACCTCCTCCTGAATCTCGCGCTCCCGGTTCAGGTTCGCCGCCAGCCGGTCCATCTCCTGAATGCGCCGTTCGCCCACGGTGCAGATCTCGCGCCATTCCTCCATGGGCTTCCCCTTCAGGCTCGCCCCGAAAAACGCCTGGGCCCTCTCGAAGTTCTTCTCGACGATTCCGAACCGATGCGTGATGTCCGAGAACATCGCCTGCCTGTCGTTCAGCGTGTTCTGGGCGTCCTGCCGTCTCCGCAGGGCGTTGTCGTAGCTCTCCCTCAGCGCCTGACGGTTCTCCTGCGAGCGAGAGAACAGGCCGAAGCACTTGCGTATGCCCTCGAGGGCAGGGGCGAGCTTCTCGTCGGCCGCGTTGATCTGAAGGTACTTGCGCGCCTCCCGGAGCGAGACCCCGGTCTTCTCCAGTGCGGCCTGCTCCTGTTCCGCCCGCACGGAGACGGCGCTCAGCCTCGTCTCCAGGGCCTGGAGCTGCGCGCGTGCCTCCTTGACGGCGTTCTGGCGTTCCTGGCTCTGCTGATCCAGCTCCCGGACCGTCCGCACCGTATCCGTCAGCCTTTTTTGCGCGACGATGCGGTCCCGGAGGGTCACCTCCGCCAGGCAGAACGCCTCCTCGGCGGTCTGCGCCTCATCGCGGCAGCGGTTCATGTCGGCGCTGAGGCTCAGCTGCTCCAGCCTGTCCCGTTCCTGTTCCTTGCGCATCAGGGAGAGCGTATGGTAGGCATCTCCAAGCTCCAGGGCCTGGCGGGCCTGGTCCAGCCGTCGCCGGTCCGGGGCGAAGAGCGCCATCTCCTTCTCCCACTCCGCCCTTCTCCGGTCCAGGTCCTGGAGGTCCCGCTCCGCTTGCGCGAGCCCCTCCCCCTCGGAGGGGGCCGAGACGCTCCGCGGCCGTTCCCTTCCTCTGTCGGCCAGTTCCCGCAGGACCGAGGACAGCTCACGCCTCAGGTCCTCCGTTTCCCCTGCCGCCGGGGTTGGGCTCCGGGCCTCGCCCCGGGCCGTCCGCTCCGCTTTTTCCGCCCTGAACTTTTCGTAGGCCAGGGACTCGGTGCGGGGGTAAAGACCGTCCCCGAACAGGACGTCCAGCATCGGGGCGCGGGTCTCGGGCTCCGTCCTCAGGAGGGCGGAAAAGGCGTCCCGCCTCAGCAGGGCCGAACGCAGAAACGCCTCGAAGGAGAGCCCCGTGACCTCCTCGATCGGCTCGGACGCGTCCCGCTCCTTCGTCCCCTCCTCGATCCGGCGGAGGGTCCTCCGTGCGGGCACGACCCCCTCCCCGCCGCGGCTCAGGGTACAGGCAGCCCGGTATCGGACGGGGCGGCCTCCCTCATCCCCGGCCTCGAAGACGGCCTCGACCTCACATTCCTCTTTTTCTCCTTCCTCGCCGTCGAGCGGGGAGGGGGTCCCCACGGGGCGGGGGACGCCGCGCCCATACAGGGCGAGGCAGAGCGCTTCGAGCAGCGCCGCCCCGCTTCCGAACGCCCCGGAGGAAAGGACCCCGGAGCCGGAGAGGTCGAGGGTCCGTTCCTCCGGGGGGGTGCCGCCGCAGATCATTTTTATTTGAAGGATACGCATCATCAGGAACTTGAGCCCCTTCCCGGAAAAACAGCGATTGAATCGCTCGAGTCCATGGAGTCCCAAACGGAAGCGCTGATTGAAACAAAAACGCATGCCTTGCCAAGGAAAAGATGCAGAACATCTGCAGGCAAAAATCTCCCGCGCTTCTTCAGCCGGCCTCCTCCGCCGTTACGCCAACATTATAACGTAATGCCGCGCGCGGCCTTTCCCTCAGATCCCCGACAAGGCTCCCGACATGGCGCCCCTGGCCAGCCTGGGCAACCCGAAGGCGCATTCCACGGCGGCATCGGCCTCCCTCGCCAGGAGGACGTGGAGCGCGCCCAGGACGCGGAGGTACGCGTCGGTCCCCGCATCGTGGCGTATGCCGTCGCAGAACGCGTCGTTCGACACGATCAGCAGGTTGGCCGTGCGGTCCCGCAGCATCAGGGCCGTCCTGTGGATCTTCCCGACGGTCCTCTCCGCGTCCTCGATGTCTCCGTCCTCGCCGAAGAGCTCGTTGGCCGTCCAGTTGCCCAGGCACTCCAGCAGGACCGTCGCGTCCCGCGGCAGCGAGGGGAGGACGCCCTCCAGGTCCCGGGAGCGCTCGAGCGTCGAGAAGCCGCGCCCCTGCCGCGCCGTTTGGTGGAGCTCGACGCGGCGGCGCATCTCGTCGTCGAGGACGCGCGCCGTGGCCAGGTAGACGCGCGGTCCCGACGGGGAGAGCGCCATCGCGGCCCGCTCGGCCCACTCGCTCTTTCCGCTGCGTACCGCTCCCGAGACAAAGACGAACATTTTGTTGTCAGCGTTCCTCCTTATTTTGACCCCACTTTTTCCAGCAGATCTTAATAATTGTTTTAAGTTTCACGTGTACAATGACGTTATCCGTTTTTTGGTATGGGGTCAAGGGGGCGCTGTCCCCTTGCGGGGTGCAGGGGCAGCGCCCCTGCGTAATGAGCAAGAAGAAGGAGGCGCGGATCATCGATATGATACGGTCTTTTCTGATCGCCTGCTCCTTTCTGACGGTCCTGCCCGTGCCGAGGCCGGACTGGACGGAGCGGAACACGCGTTTTTTCAGCCTCGCGCTTCCCCTGGTGGGGTTTGTGCTCGCCGCGGCGTGGCTTGCGGCCTTCCTCCTTTTGTCGTGCTGGGACGTGACGCCCCTCCTGAGGGGCATCCTCATGGGGCTTGTCGTCCTTGCCGTCACGGGGGGGCTCCACAGGGATGGCCTCATGGATTCCTGCGACGCCATCTTCTCCCGCAGGGACCGGGAGACGCGCCTGAGAATCCTGTCGGACCCCCATTCCGGCGCGTTCGCCGTGACGGGCTGCGTCGCCGTCTCGCTCCTGCAGAGCGCCGTCTTCGCGGAACTCTTCGCCCGTCCGGTGGGCGTGACGCCGCTGGGCCTCCTGGCCGCGATCCCCGTCTGGTCGCGCCTGGGGCTCGGACTGCTGCTGGGTGTGCTTCCGTTCGCCAGGGACGACGGGCTGGCCCGTGCGCTGGGTGCGGCGAGGACGCCGCGCCACACCGCTGTCCTCATCCTCGGAGCCGGGGCGTTCGCCGCGGCTCTCGCGGGGCTCGAGGGCGTGCGCGCACTGGTCCTCCCCGCCGTCTGGCTCGCCGTCCTGCTGCTCTGGGGACGCTGCTGCACGAGGGGGTTCGGCGGCATTGCGGGGGATCTGCTGGGCGCGTTCGCGGAGCTCTCGGAGACGGCGATGCTCCTGGCCCTGGCCGCCCTGAGGTGACGGCGATGCACCTGATCCTCGGGGGGCGGTACATGGGCAAGCGGGCCTGTGCGGAGTCGCTCTACGGGCCCTTCGCTGCCCTCTGCGACCTGAGCCGCGACGAGCCCGAGTCCATGACGGACGCGGCGGTCGTGATCAACCTTCAGGACGGCGTCCGTACCCTGCTGCTGCGCGGCTCCGACGTGCGGGCGTTTTTTGAGGCGCGCATGGAGCGCCTGAGGCGGTGCGTCCTGATCGGCGACGAGATCGGGGGCGGCATCGTCCCCATGGACCCGTTCGAGCGGCGCTGGCGGGACGAGACGGGGTTTCTGTACCAGTTCCTGGCGCGGGAGGCGGAGACCGTCGACCGGGTCTGGGCGGGGATCCCCGTTCGGATGAAGGGGTGATGGCATGGGGCGCAGGTACGTGTTCTTCGATATCGACGGCACCCTGGTAAGCTACGCGGGGGGAACCGGCCACATCCCCGACGCCACGCGCAGGGCCGTGGAGCTGCTGCGGCGGAACGGGCACGTCCCGGCCATCGCGACGGCCCGGGGAGCCTTTCTGGCCCGCGGGGTGGCCGAAGAGCTGGGCATCGGGCTCCTCGTCTGCTGCTGCGGCGCCCACATCCTGAACGGCACGGAGGTCCTGAGCGCGGTATGGCTCCCCGAAGGGGCGCTCCGCCGCCTGCGCGGGACGGTGTCGGAGGGGGGCGTCCGTTCCGCGGCGCTCGACGACCGCTGCGTCTACATGGACGACGAGGACGAGGCCGTCAGGGACTACCTCGACGGGCAGGCGGGATACCCCTGCATCCGGCCCGTGGCGGAGCTGCGCCGAGCGTTCCTGATGTACTCCTTCTCGCCCGATCCGTCCGCCTCCCCGCTCTTCCGGGAGCCGATCGAGGGCGTCGTGCTCGACCGCACGCAGCATTTCATCGAGGCGCGTCCGGCCGGGACCTCGAAGTGGAGGGGCATCCTGGAGGCCGCGCGCCGTCTCGGGTTCGCTCCCGGCGACGTCGTCGCGTTCGGCGACGGGGCCAACGATGCGGAGATGCTGTGCGGCGCGTCCGTCGGGGTCGCGGTGGGGGGCGCCCCGGACGCGGTCAAGGCCGTGGCCGACCTCGTGACGGACGATATCGATGCGGGAGGGATCCTGAGGGCCTGCGCCGAGCTGGGGCTGACCGACGGGGCGTAGGCCGGGGAAGCCGTGTTGGGACGCGTTGAGCCTCGGGTGTGGCACCATGGCGGTTCGAGACGAAGGACATCATGAGAATGCGGTTGATGTGCGGGGAATAACCGCGGCCGATGTCTCGACAAAGCTGTCGCGGCCTTTGGGGGAGACCGGAAGGACGCGAAGAAAAGCGATTCCGATAGCCGGGGGATTCGCATATCATGGAGGCGAGAGGCCGATGGAGACGTTTACGGAGGTCAAAAGCCTTGGGCCGTGCAGTGAGGAGGCCAAGGCGGCGCTGACCGACGAGGTGATGCTGTCGCTGTGGTACGGCGGCTTGAACAGGATTTACGTGCAGAAATTCCGTGGCGAGGGACGGTGGATTTTCTGTCCCGCTTCCTCTACGCCTAAAGATTTTTTGCGGGCCTGGGCTTCGGACAATCCCCACATGCGTGCCTTTGCCTACTATTGTAAGGCTGTGTGGCCTTTCCTGTGTGCGGCTTCCGGAGCTCTGTTCCTGGGAAATTGGAGTATGGTCACTTTCATGAATGACATCAAACACCGCTCCGTACAGGATAGTTTAGGATTGTTTCTTTATGTTGTGATCGTTGTTTTCATTATTTTTGGTGTTCCGATCTTCATGCTGTCCTGCGATGTATATGGGAAGTGGATAAAATGTTACCGTGCGTTGAATTGTGCTTTGAAGCAGGGGGATGACCCGGACCTTTCCGACCGGGCGCGCATGGCGGAGATGCGCCGGACCGTTCTGGGCTGGGGGGTAAACAGCGGCTATGTCTGCTACGATCGGGATCGTGGTGTCTGGCAGCTGAACGCGCAAAAGGGGCGGATAATCGGATGATGAGCCGGCGATTGGCGCTGAGCCTGCTGTGGGTCATCGTTACGTTGGTCTGGATGCTTCCCGTTCCCTGCACATGGCTGCGGCGTGCATCTCAAAGTAATAGGCGAAGTCCGTCCATTTTTGAGAGCGATGCCTGGTGTCATACAATCCAATTGGTTCTGCATACCTGCAGCGGCGTCCTGTTGGGGCTGGGAGTCATCTGGGATGAGTACACCTTTTGGTTTATCGTGGGAGCGCTTGCGATACACCTGCCTCTTTTCCTTACCTTTGGTGGAAGGAGATGACGACTCTGCGGTTCTCGCTGGGCATCTTATGGCTTATTGTATGTCTGGGGATGGTTCTGTACCCGCTACCTATTGTCGCCTGATGTTTACAGCGAGTGGATGCCTCGATGTCAGGCTCTGTCCCGTGCATTGCATGAGGGGCGGAACGCCCATGCCGCCGGGTTTTTCGAGGCGATGCGGGAGGCGGGGGAAACACTGTTCTGCGGCCTGCACAAACAATGGCCTTGGACAAGGAGGCGATGAAACGTGAAAATACGGTCCGTTTGCTGGGTACTCCTTTTTATCTCGGGGGCGTTTCTGCTGTCGTCGTTTCTCATCTCATTTTTTGGGAAGCAGGGGGTAGGCGGCCGGATTGTCCTGCCTGAGGGAGTCTCTGTAGAACTGTCTTCCCTGACCGTTTCTCTATCGTTCCACGATGAGGAGACGAAACCGGCGTCCAACGGGCGCTTCGGCCCTCTGGAACTGCCCCGGGACGAGATGTGCAGCCTGCATACCTTTCTGCCCCCGCGTAAGGGCAAGGAGGAGGTACGTTTTTTTCTGAGCGGTCTCTACATCCCCGGGGACGAGACGGTGACGATCGACAGCATGAGCACGGCACTGACGATGATCTGGCCCGTGGTGTCGGCCCACAGACCCGTAAAGGATCGGGAAGCGGAGGTCCGAAGAGTGCTGCTGGCGCTGCCGGAGGTTCGGAGATTGGGTCGCCTCGTCGCCGAAGGGTTGTCCAGAGACCCGGATTACCTGACCTCCCAACTATCGGAGCGCTCGGCTCGGACCACACATTTGCCTGATGTGCCGCAGGAGCTTTTTGAGGCGGCAAATGCCGCCATTGAAGCGGGATTCAAAGCCCTGCACGACCCGTGGGCATCTGTTGGGCTCAGACTGCCGAATATTGATCCGGGGCCCACGAGATCATTCAAGAGCGATACGGACGGGGATGGAGTTCCCGACGTCTGGGACGCCGGTCCGCTCGACCCGTCGCGGGGTGCCTACCCGGAATACGCGGAGGCCGAGACGGGGTGCGCTTCAAACAATGGCATCGACACTGCGGAATTCAGGGAAGCTCCCGCCGCGATGCCCGCCGCCATGTCGGGCGTCGTGGACAACAGCGCCGGCTGTGACAGCGACTGTTTTGCGATCCGCTTCGACAGAGCGGGGGCCTATTCGGTCCTGGTCGCCCACACGCCGTTCATGAACCCCGTCATGAGCATCGAGACGGGGAAGAACGAGGAGCCCCTGACCGTGTCCAATATGCCGGGCCTTCCGGCCAGCGACTGGACGTGGGCACAGTGCGACATTCCCCGTCCCGGGGTGTACTGGTTCACCATTATGACCCTGGCGGAGACCGCACAGAAGTGGCGTTACCGAGCGCTGATCTTTCCGGATGAGTACGCCGATGGCATCCCGGACGAGCTGCACGACCTTCTGGGCATGGACAGGGGGTATGAGGACACGGATGACGACACCCTGCCCGACCTCATGGAACTGCTGACGGTACTGCGCCGTCTGGAGCCGTACCGCGAGGCCGGAACCTTTTCCGACTCCGTCTGGCGGAATGCGGTCAACCCCGGCAACTCTCCCAAGGGCGCCGTGTGGCTGGACCGGAACTCCGACGCGGACGGCGACGGCATCCCCGACTTCGTTGAATATTACCCCTTCAACAGGATCTTGGCATTCAAACTGCCCTTCGAGCAGTTCTTTCCCCGCAACGATACAGACGGCGACGGCATCCCCAATTTTCTCGATACGGACAGCGACGGCAATGGCGTGCCGGACGATGTGGAGGGGATGTTCAGAGGCGGACGCCCTGCGGACACGGATGGGGACGGAGTTTTCGATTACAAGGACAGGGATGACGACCAGGACGGTCTTCTGGACGTGAACGACCCCGACCGGCTGAGGCCGACGAAGCTATGGAATGTGCATCGGATGCCCCGCGTGTCGTTCTTCAACCCGGCGCGGGAGGTCCCTGACGTTATCGCTCCGGGGGAGGAGATTGAGGTCCGGTGCGAGGAACTGAGGAAGGCAAACGCGGAGGATACCTGGATCGTGCTGCGCGAATCGCTGAAGGAGCACTCCGATCCTCTGAACGTGAGGCCGCGCCTTCTGGACGGCGACAGGGCTGTCTTTTTGTGCCCGAACGAGGTCTCCGAGGGCGCCTGGGTCGTTTCCCTGTCGATCGGAGGACGCAGGAACTACGGCGTGGAGGTCCAGAGCCTCCGCTCCCGCGTTCCGGTCCTGCACTCCATCACGCGTATTGGGACGGACAAACTGAGAGTGGAGGGAGAGAACCTGGATGTCGCCCTTCAGGTCGTGTTTGCGGGGGGTGTCGCGGCGGTGGACAATTCAAACGGGGCCGCCGATTTTTTCGAGGTATCTGTTCCGGAGAAGGCGGTTTCCGGCCCCGTGCATCTCTCCAGCCGTTTCGGCAAGAGCGCGTCCCTCGATTTTTCGGCCGGAAGGGCTGTCATGGGGCGGATTACCCTGCCCAGGGGGGCGCGGGTGGACATCGCCTCCTCGACCGTCTGTGGGCTGGGGAACATGAGGGTGAAGCCCTCGGCGGACGGAAATTTCGGTCCCATTGCGATATCGTGGGAGAGCTCGTGCGTGGTGAGGGCCATCTTTTCTACCTCGGGGGATGAGGTCTCTCTCGGCTTGCTGAGCGGGCTCTGGATTTCGGGCGACGAGACGGTCGAGATCGACTGCATGAACGATGCCTTGGCCTCGGTCTGGGTTTTCCTCAAGGTGCATTCGATGTTGAGGGAAGGGCGTGAGGCGGAGGACCGAGAGCGTCTGTTGGGCCTCCCCGAGATTCGGGCGCTGAGCGGTGCCGTTGCGGAAAGGCTCTGTAAAGGGGAGACCCTGCCGATAATTCAAAAAATAGAGAGGGCCTACCGGGCCGCGACGGAGGCGGCGGTAAAGGCGCTGGGTGGGAAGACGAAAAAATGATACCGCTGCGTTTTGTGCTGGGGTTTCTGTGGCTGGCGGGGGCGTCGGCCTGGATGCTGCCCCTGCCCTGTATGAATCTTTGGCGGGCATGGGGGTATCGCAGCGCCCGGTCCGGGGCCGGAAATGGAAACTTCGCCGTCATGGGGGCGATGAAGCAGCTTTGCTTCATCGCGTCGGGCATCGTCGCGGGCCTGTCCGCGTTCTGGTGGGAGCACCTGTATCTCTGCCTCGAGACGGCCTTGACCTTTTTGCTGCTGGGGGTGTGGCTGATCTATTTCGAGGCGCCCATAGACGGCCTGTTTGATGCGGACGACGAGGAGGTCTTGGGCGATGAGGAGATGCTGTCGCTGTGGTACGGCGGCTTGAACGCGATTTATGTTCAGGCCCGAAGCCGATGGGGTATGGATTACAGTTTTTCCCGAACGAGGGCCTGGTTTTGGGATGCCCCCGAGCTCAGGGCTGCGGGTTATTACTTCAAGGCCCAGTTTGCCGCTTTTTTGTTGGTGCTGCTGCTGCTGCTGTTGGCGGCGGGGGAGGTTTATGGAGCCAGGGACTGTATAAAAAGGATTTATCTGCCCTATCCTTATCTATATTTAAGTACTGAATATATGTCGAAAAATATGCCCGATTTGTGTATTCGATCCATCACGCTGTTTTTTGTCTGTGCTGTCTTCCTCCCCTTTGCTTGGTCTATCCACCGGGAGTGGATGGCGCGTTACCGGGAGCTGGTTCGCGCCCTGAAGGACGGCAGGGACCCCGATCTGTCCGACCGGGCGCGGTTGGCGGAGATGCGCCGGGTGGTTCTGGGCTGGGCTCTGGAGAAAAGTCTCGTCCATTACGACCGGGCATCCGGGGCATGGAAGCTGGGCTCGGGAATGACACGATCGGAAGGGGGGCGCCTGATCGGATGAACCCCTATGATCCCTATTCTGTTACCTTTCCCTTATGGCTGGGGTCCCTGTGGCTCGTCGTGACGTTCGTTTGGCTGCTTCTGCCTCTTTGTCTGCACCTGTGGCATTCGAGACATTTTGAGGGGCAGGACGGCAGGTCGTCTCTTGTGGAATATGCCCGGGACGGCGTTCTGTGTCGCATATCTCTTGTTTTCGTCTTTGTCTTTTTGGGCTTGGCGCTTCTTTGGGCCGACAATTATTGGGTATGGTTTTTTGCCGGAGCAGGCGTCGTTGCGATCATCCTTTTTTTGTCCCAGGACGTATTCAAGCGATCGAGGGGGCCGTCCTCGGATAAGCAGGGGAATTCTGCAGCTGCTCTGGGCTTGGAGCGGAAGCGTGTTTCTTCCCCGCTCGCGGGGGAGCACGCAAGCCTTGGGCCGTGCAGTGAGGAGGCCGAGGCGGCGCTGACCGACGAGGCGATGTTGTCGCTGTGGTACGGCGGTCTGAACGGGATCTATGCGCGGAAGTGCCGGGCGGCGGGGCGATGGATTGGAACGCCTTTGAATCATACGCCTCCGGAATACCTGCGGGCCTGGGCCTCGGACAATCCCTACCTGCGAACTTCCGCCTATTACTGTAAAAGTATGCTCGGCTATTTTGCCGTCGTTGTTGCTCTTATGCTCAATGTGAGCAAGAACGTCATGAATGTTGTCAGGTTTTGGGTGCGGGAATCGTATAATATTCCCAGCAGGACATATCTTTGGTATCACTTGGTTTTATTCACTTTGGCGTTTTCTGCCGTTATGAGCCTGCCTTTTATATATTCATGGCTGACGAGCAGGAAGTGGATTACACATTATCGAACTCTGTCCCGGGCGCTGAGTGAGGGGCGGGACCCGGACCTGTGCGACCGGGCGCGTATGGAGGAGATGCGCCGGACGATTCTGGGCTGGGCGTGGAACAGCGGCTACGTCCGGTACGACCGTGAAAAGGGCTGGCGATTGAACACCCCCTCGAAAGGTTCGAAAGGCGGGCGGCTGATCGAATGATGCCTCATGCTCCCCGCATCCTGTCCTGTACGTTCTTCCGATTGAGCTGCGGCGCCTCCTTGTCCGGAAGGCGCCGCAGCTTTGACGTTGCTCCAACTATTCGTCCTTGACCGGCCTCACCAGCCTCGCAAGTATCCATCCCTCTCGGCCGCCCTGCTCCATCCGAATACGGAGCCATCGTTCTCCGTCGTCATTCGTTCGCTCCTCCAGAATCGCCAATTCCTCCCCCTTGCGGGCACGTCCGACGATATTGTCGTCGTTGGTACGGTCCGGGGTGGAGCGAATCCTGACGGAGTTGCCCCAGATGCTGCTCTTGGCGGAGTCCGCCATATTCAACGGCTCATCGCTGACACCGACGGCAGCCTGCGGAAGCGCCGCATCGGAATCGGCCGATGCGGCCGTATCCTCCGAGGCCTCCGGCTCCGTCCGAGGGCTCCGATCTTCCGTACGGTTCTCCAAGACGCCCTTCTCCACGGACACGGGGTTGTCCTCATGCTTCGACGGGGCCTGGATCCTGCCCCGGACCTCTTCAGAAGAGGAGTCGGGAACGGCGATTGCCGGTTCCATGGAGACGCCGTCGGCCCCGCTCTTCGGCGGAAGGGCCGGCGATTCCCGAACCTGGGGGCGTCCCATCAGGTCGTCGATGAACTCGAGAAGGGTACGACGCGCCTCCTGAACCTTTTCAACCCCAAATACCCGGTCCAGGCCGGGCAGGAGTTTCAGGGTATCCTCGGGCAAGGCGACGACTCCGACGAACAGGAGAACGATAAGAAGCAGCAGGATGAGCAAACATCCGCATCCGCCGCCTTTCTTTTCCCCGGACTCTCCTCCCTGCAAAGGCGCGCGGCGGGATCGGGCTTCGGCGCCGGACCTCGGTGCCGTGTCGAAGCCCGCGTCAAGCAGGGCGTTTCCCCGTGCCGCGGCGTATTCCTCCTCGGTGATGTAGTTCTCCTGCCTCAGTTCCTTCAGTTCGTCCAGTTTCTTCCTTACCGGGTCGCTCATCGTGTCCTCCTTGTCATTCTTCCCAGACTCATTTGAACAGGCCTTCCAGGCCTTTTTTCAGCTCGTCTCCAATCTGTTCCTTCAACTGGTCCTCGATGGAGGGGGTCGAGGGCTGTACCGGGCCCTGATCCTGCGATGCCGTTTCCTCAGGGGCACCCTCCTGCTGTTCCTGGGGCGCCGTCGGTTTCTGAGGGGCGATGGCATCGATGATCCGGTCGACGGTACTGTCCCCCTTCTGCTCCTGGGAGGAATCGGCCGGCGCCGCGTCGCTCCCCGGAACGGCTCCATCCTGATTCGTGCGCGAGGAGGGGCCGACTTTGACCAGGGATACGGACGGCGAATCGGCCTTGCCCGTAATCTTGACCGTAACGTCCCGGAAGTCCGCGGAGGCGCCGCCCTGGTGTCCGCCCTGAAGGGCGCCTTTCAGGATCCCCTCGAGTCCCGCTCCGGTGGTCAGCTGTTTCGCACCGCCCTGAAGCAGGGCGCCTGCACCCCCAAGAGCCCCGCCGGTAAGCGCGTTGACCAGCTGGAAGTTGACGTTGCCCTCGGCAAGAAGGTACAGGCTCTTGTCGAACTTGATCGTGCCGTCCTCGGCCAGCCGTGCATAGCGATATATCGGGTCCCCATCGGGCGCTTTCGCTGCCGCCCCCTTCTTCAGGACGAGCCGGCCCGTCCTGATCTCCAGGGGAGCGGTCACCTCCGTGTAGCGGATGGCATCGAGCCCATAGAGTCGGGTCACGATATCCAGCCCCTTGAAGCCGCTGATTCCCCCGGCCCCCATGGTAAACAGCCCGGTTCCGGAGTAGCTGGGCGTCTTGCCCGCCGAGCCCGTTATCTTCAAGGAGAGGCTTCCCTGTCCCGTGACCTTGCCGCCGAGCCCGCCCGTCGCGTCCTGAGCCAGGGCGTTGACGTCGACGCCGCTCGCCGTGAGGGAATCGGAGAACTTGAGCGTATTCAAGTCCAGGGTCAGGTTGTTCGACGCCTTGCCCCCGTAAAGTTCGAGCGTTCCGTTCGAGGATTTGAAGGCATTGCCGTCGAGGGACAGCGGCAGCTTGACGTTGGCGAGCCTGAGCCCGAAGGCCTCGACCGAGGAGGCCGACAGGCTCCCCGTCCCCGTATTGCCCTTGTCCGTACCGGAGAGGTCGAACACGAGGTTAGCCTTGCCCTTGATCTGCCCCTTCAGGTCCGGGAACCCTTCGGTCAACGCTTCCAGGTCCAGCCCGTCGCCTCGGATGGCGAGATCCGCCCTCATCGAGGGCGTCAGCCGCAGCGTCCCGGACGCGCTCAGGGGCGCTCCGCCGACTTTTGCACTGAAGTTGTTGACCTTCAGCGCCTGCGGGGAGCCCGAGAGGTCCGCGGCCACATCGGAGAGCAGGGCGCCGTTGGCCGTGACGGACGGGGACTGCCCCTTGAAGGAGAACTCGGGGGAATCCGCGGTCCCGCCCAGGCCTACCTTTCCGCTGAGGGTCCCCTTGAGGCCGACCCCCGAGGCCGCCGCCAGCTGCGCGAGGTCAAGCCGGTCGAGGTCGAAGGAGAAGTCGAGCGCGGGGCTCTTGCCGCCGAGGGTCGCGGAACCGGAACCGGAGAGCGTGCCGGACCCGCTGCGCGCGGAGAAGGAGGACAGGCTGACCTTCGTCCCCTCCTTCTTGAGGGAGGCCTCCAGGGCGGAGAGCCCGACGCCGTCTGCTGCGGCGCTGTCGGCTTTGATGGAGAGGCCGAACTTCTCCCCTTTCATGATGTCGCTACCGGGAAGGGTGGAGACCTCGAGGTTCTTCACGTTGAGCTTACCGAGGGCGGAGAGGGCGGGGGAGGAGGCCAGCAGGCCGATCTCCGGGGTCGGAAGCCTGCCCGAGATCTTTGCCCCGGCGCGAATCTCGCCCTTGAGGCCATAGCCGGCAATGCCGGGAACATAAGCCCCCAGGGCCTCCGGCCGGACGGTGAGCTGTGCCTTCACGTCGATGGCCGGCGTCTTGGACGTCAGCGGCCCAACGGTGCCCGAGAGCTGGATGGGCATGCCGTTCAGGGTCCCGCCGCTCTTCTGCAGGGTCAGCACGTCCTTGGCGTAGGAGAAGGTAACCGAGGGGTTGACCAGCGTATTGCCCTGAACCGTGAAGGAGGGGCTTTGCAGGGTACCCGACAGGACCGGGGAGGAGGGGCTTCCCTTGATGCCGACCGACGCATCGATCTTTCCGGCCAGCCCGTACTTCCCGGAGTCCGGGATGAGGTCGGAGATCCCCTTCACGTCGAGCCCGACCAGTTTCGCCGTGAGGTTGAGCCTGGGCCCCGAGAGGATGGAGGCGGCAGTCCCCTGAAGGTAGCCCTGAGCTCCTTCGAAGAGGAATTTTCCGCTGACCGCCGCGGTATCGCTCTTCGCGATCTTGAGCTGAAGCGCGAGGTTCGAGACCTCCTTGCCCATGAAGGCGATGCGGGGCGCCGAGAGGCTGACGGCTCCGTTCAAAGCGTTCGTCGGGCCCTGAATTTTCGCCGTGAAGGCGGATACCTTGCCCTTCACCCCCTCCAGGGACGGGAAGGTCCTGCCGATCTCGTCCAGCGGGGCGTCGCGTCCCTCCAGGCTGATCATGACGGACGGATGTTGCCCGGGACGGGACGCGACCGCGAGCTCCCCGTCGATGGGGACGCTCAGTACGACGGCATGGACGTCGCCGGCGGTCAGCCTCTGGTCGGAGTATCGCAGCTGCGCCCCGAGCCGCTCCACGGGGTACCCGGCCAGCTTCATCCCTCGGTAGTCCACCGTTCCCGAGATCTCCAGGGTGGCGGACGTCCCCTTGGCCTCCAGGTCGAGGTTTGCCGTTCCGTCGTAATCCGCGTCCTTGAGGTAGGCGGGCCACAGCGCGGCAAGCTCCTTCAGGTCCAGACCCCGGACCGAGCCCTGAAGGTCCAGCGTCGTCGTGCTGTCGGTCTGGGAGACGGGGCGTATCTCCCCCGTGGCCGTGATCCTGCCCTTCCCGAAAGCGATGTCGGCCTTGCCGATCGAAAGGGAGCTGCCCTGAATATCCAGCGCCGCCGTGCCGCGCACGGAGACGCCGTTGACCGCTCCGGCCGAGTCGACGTCGACATTCGTACCCCGGATGTTCGCCCCGACCTCCTCCACGTCGACGGTGCCCCACTTGGAGGTAAAGCGGCTGTTCCGGAGGCTGATGCGGTTGATGGGGATGTCGGAATCTCCGCTGCTCTCAGGCAGCTCGATACGCTGAATCTCCGCGATGAATTGGTCCAGGTCCGTGGCGACCCCTCCGACGGACAGGACGGAAAGCCTGGGAGACCCGCGGAACAGGGCGAGAAAGTCGATCCGACCGGACAGGGACTGCGCGGAAAGAATCCTGTCCCCCTTTTCGGAGGTCAGGAGGACATCCTCGAACGTGTAGCCGCGAATGGGGTTTCCCTTGACCCCTGCGGCGGAGAGCCCCATTCCCGTGCGTTCCTTCAGGGTTTCCCGAGCCATCTTCAAAATGGCCGCTCCTCCGACGTCCACGAAAGAAAGAATCGCGGTCGCGACGCCCAGAGCGAGGGCCAAAGCCATGATGACGACGGGGATCTTACGAATACGCCGAGGACGCTGCCTCGGGGAGGCAGAGCGTTCGCTGCACATTGAGCCCACTTCCCTTCTGCGGTGGCGTTGATTGCAACGGATTACCCGGATGGGAGGCCTCGCGGCCGCCCCATCCGATTGGGGCTATTGTACGACGAGGGGATGTAAAAATCCAACCGTGATAATCCCGAGCTTGAGGACGATCCCCAAACGCTCGATATCCGTATTGGATATCTGCATTAAATGAAAGGAAAGGGAAAAAACGAAACTCGAGCGAAAACCGGATAAACCGATAGAAATTCATGTTATATTATCATATTGAGACAAGTGCGAAGGTGTTGAAACAAGTCTGAAGGTGCGTTGTGCGAACGACGCGCACAGACAGAGGGACGAGATGGGAGGCGGGAAGGATGAATTCGGTCGGAGCGAACATCAAGGCCCGTCGGCGGGAGTTGGGCATGAACCAGGACGAGCTGGCCCGAAGGCTGGGGTTGACGCAGGCCAACATCAGCCGTATCGAGGCGAACGCCAAGGGGCCCAGCGCGGACATGCTGCCCGCCATTGCGGAGGCGCTTTGCTGTGATGTGAGGGATCTTCTGGGGGTGGGGCGCGAGGGCACGCCGGAGGGCGACGCGCTCGACGGAAGCGCCAGGACCTTCGTCCTGAAGGCTATGGAGGGCGATCCTCAGTTGGGGATGTATCTGCGCAGCTTCATCAGGGACTCTTCCTCCTACACGGACGAGGATTGGAAGTTCCTGGCCACAAGCCTGAAGCTGGCCCTGGGGTACGCCGCGGACACGATCAGGGCGCGGCGTGTCGGCGGAAATTTTTAGTGCGGTTTCTCCGCCGCTCGGGAACCCCATGCCCTTCGGAGACGACGCCGTACGATCGCTTCTGGACGCGACGCTTCCCCTGATGCAGGCCCCGCCGGTCAACCTCGGGGTGATCTGCCGCTGGCTGGGGATCGAGGTCTACGCTCAGCCCTGCCGTGCCTTCGGGGCCCTCTTCCTCCTCAGGGAGGGCAGGGGCGTCCTGCTGGTCAATTCCTCCCTGCCTCAGGGGCGCGCCCGTTTCTCCATCGCGCACGAGCTGGGCCATCTGCTCCTTCGCCACAACCCACTCGGCCATATCGGCGGGCCCCGGGATCCCGACCAGGAGCGGCAGGCGGACCGTTTTGCATCGGAGCTTCTGATGCCCGAGGCGCTGTTGCGCAAGGACTGCGAAAAGCTGCCCTTCGAGGCGCTGTGCCGCCGTTACCGCGTCTCGCGCCAGGCCATGCGGATACGTCTCGAGAACGTGGCTCGGGGAAGTCCCTCATGATAAAATTCTGCACATCCTTCCGCATTCCTCGCGTATCGCACGGATCGATAGCCTTCTATAATGATTAATAATCTGACAAGCTGAGTTTCATCATGCCAAGGAGACCTGCCGATGATTCCGTTCCTTTTCTTTCTCGCCCTCTTCCTGGGGTTCTGCATGGGCGCAGCCCCCGCTCGAGCCTGTACGACCGTCCTGGTCGGCAGGGATGCCTCCGAGACGGGGGAGGTCCTCGTCGGCCATAACGAGGACAGCGGGGGACGCTATGTGATGCGCTCGCATATCGTTCCCGCGCTGACGCGGGCGCCGGGACGGACGGTCCGTTTCGAGCCGGACATGGCGGAGCTGCCTCTGCCCGAGGCTCGCGCGCGCCTGCTTTGGTCCGAGGCACGTCCCTTCGTGGCGGACGGGGGCGCCTCGTTCTGCGATTTCTTCGTCAACGGCCATGGGGTCGTCCTGTGCAGCGACAACTGCGCGGATTCCCGTGAGGACCGTCCGGACCTGAAGGACGGCGGCATCGGCTACGGCCTTCGCCGCCTTGTGGCCGAGGGGGCGCGGAGCGCCCATCACGCCCTGGAGCTTGCGACCGGGCTTCTGGACCGTTTCGGCTACGCGAGCAGCGGCCGCTCCTACCATTTTGCGGACAGCCGGGAGATATGGGTGCTTCAGGTCGTCCACGGCAGACACTACGCCGTGAAACGCGTCCCGGACGACGAGGTCTATATCAATCCCAACCACTACACCATCCATGACCCGGACCCCGAGGCTCCGGGGTATCGGGAGCTTGTCGAATACGCCCGTTCCCGCGGCTGGTACGACCCCAGGGAGGGGGCCTTCGACTTCGCCCTGGCCTATCAGGCCCCGGGCTCCTGCGGCGTGCCGCACAACGTGCACCGTCACGTCCGAGGCCTCTCCATCCTGATGGGGCGCGATATGGGGCACCTGCTTGCCCCGGGGACGAAGCTGCCCTTCTCGGTCAGGCCGCCGCACCGGGTAGGGGTCGAGACGGTCAAGGCCATCCTGAGGACGCATTTCGAGGGAACGCCGTCGGACGTCTCGGAGGGGGCGTCGCCCCACTTCATGCCCACCCGTCCCATCTGCGCCTCCACGACGCTAGAGAGCAACGTGGTGCAGATACGGGAGCGGACCGAGATGACGCTGATCCGCCGGGCTTTGGGGCGTCCCTGCCTGTCGCCCTACATCCCATGGTACCTCGGCATCTCCTCGGTGCCCGAGGGATATGGGGCGTCCGACCCGGAGGCGGCTCTGGCGACGCACTTCTCCGTTCCGGCCTCGGACCTCGACTGCACGGGGACAGCCTGGTTCCGCCACACGGCCCTGCATGCCGCGGCCGACGCGCTTTATGCAGAGCGCGCCTCGGAGGTCCGGGAGGGGCTCCGGGAATTCGAGGCCTCGCTCGAGGAGGAGCTTCGGCTCGTGGACCGCGAGGCCGAGGCCCGCTTCCGTTCCGATCCCGAATCGGCCCGCGCCATGTTGGACGAGGCCGTGAGCGGTTGGGCGACACGCACCCTCTCCAGGCTGGACGAGCTGTACGCGGGGCTGGGCGTCCTGGAGGCCGAGCCCGTTGGCGAGATCGACGCGGACGATGCGGATGCGGCCTTCTCCTTCCTCCTGGATGGGGAAAGGGCCGGGATGGACGCGGCGGACGTCGCGCTCGACAAGACCTCCTGCGGACCGCATTTCCTCGTGGACTCGCGCCGCTCCGGGGCCGTCGGGGCGGCCGCGGACGGGGGAAATATCCGCCTGTCCTTCCGCGGCGGGGAATGGCTCCGGACGGCCGTTCCCTGTCTGACGGACCTGTGGATCGTCCTGGAGGACGTGTCCGGCCGGCGGCGCGTCGGGCGCGCGTTGGTCCGGGTCCGAAAAAGTCCGCCCCCGGCGGACGGCAGGACGAAACGGGAAAAATCGGCATGCGACGGCGCATAGCGGACTTCGGCCTCTCCGTCGGTACGATGCGTCCCGGCCCCCGCGATGCGCTGACGGACGTTCCGGGGGTCCGAGTCGGACACTGTACGCTGGACGATCCCCAAAAGGGGCTCCGCACGGGCGTGACCGTCGTCATTCCCGCTCCGGGCAGCCTGTTCCGGGAAAAGCTCGCCGCCGGAGCTGCGGTGTTCAACGGTTTTGGCAAGAGCATGGGGTTGATTCAGGTTCGGGAGAAGGGGACGCTGGAAACCCCCATCGTCCTCACGGGGGTCTCCAGCGCGGGGGCCCTTTACGACGCCCTGTTCCGGCGCTCCATGGACGAGCACTCCGAGATCTGCACGACGGACGGCAGCGTCAACCCCGTCGTGCTCGAGTGCAACGACTCCTATCTGAACGACGCTCGCCAGGCCAGGCTGGGCCGGGAGCACCTGGATGCGGCGTTCGGCGCGGCAGCCTCGGATTTCGGCGAGGGGGCGGTCGGGGCCGGATGCGGCATGTCCTGCTTCAATCTGAAGGGCGGGATCGGCAGCGCCTCGCGGGTCGTGGAGACCTGCGGACGCGAGTTTACCCTGGGGGCTCTCGTCAACGCCAACTTCGGGAGGATGGAGGACCTGATCCTCGCTGGGCGCCCCATCGGTTCGGCCTTGAGGGCCCTGACCTCTGCAGAGTCCAACCGGGAGGGGGACAAGGGCTCGATCGTCATCGTCCTGGCCACGGACGCTCCCCTGGATTCCCGCCAGCTCGCGCGCCTGGCGCGCCGCAGCTTCATCGGGGTCGGACGGACGGGGTCCTTCGTTGGGGATGGGAGCGGCGACATCGCCCTGGCGGTCTCGACGGCCGTCCGCATCCCCCATAAAGCGCCCCGGGAAGGGATCGTCGAGGTCGGAGTCCTGCACGAGGAGCACATCGATCCCCTTTTCAAGGCCGCCGTGGAGGCCGTGGAGGAAAGCATCCTGAACGCCCTCGTCTCGGCGGAGCATATTGCCGTCGGCCGCGACGGACACTCGAGGCGCGGGCTGGCGGACCTTCTGTCCGACCTCGGAGTCGGACGGAATTGAAAAAACACGGCGGATGACCAAAATGCGGCGTTTCATGACTGCGATACGGACGCGCCCCCACCTCAAATGGATTCTCCTCAGCACCATGGCCTTTGTCCTGGGCCTAACCCTTTATTATCGCTGCATGTGGCTCGAGAATCGCGAGGCCGTCCTGAGGTCCGTCGACGATCGGCTTTCCGCCGCCGCGGATCTGGTCCCCATGCTCCTGCCCGAGGATTTTCACGACAGGGCCCTTGGCCCCGCGTCCGTCTCCTTCGACGAGGAGCTCCTCAACCGGAGGCGGATCAACGAGTTCGTGGAGATCGAGGGCCTGCGCTACGCCCAGACCCTGGTCCGCTTCGAGGGAAAGTTTTATTTTTCCGCCCCGACCGTGAGCGCGAAGGAAGCGAAGGATCGGCGCTCCTGGTATTTCTACCCTTACGACGACGGCCCGGAGTTCCTGGAGCGGGTCTACGACACCGGACGGGCGGCCTTCCTGAGCTACCGGGACCGATGGGGAGGGTATCGTTCGCTGTGCAGGCGGTTTTTCAGTCCCGGGGGCATTCCGTACCTGGTCCTCGTGGACATGGCAGCGGAGTCCGTCGACGGCCTCCTGGCGCGCTCACTTCCCAAAATGTTTCTTTCGGCGCTCTCCATCTTTCTGGTCATCTCCCCTCTGGTTTGCGTTCTGCACATACTGGGCGTCAATCTCAGGGCGGCCAACGCCAAGCTGGAGGAGGCGAACCGCAGTCTTTCGAAGCAGATCGCCGCGCAGAGGGACTGGCTGTTCGACGTCGAGTCCGCGGTCCGTGAGGAGCAGGACAAGCTGGAGCAGGTGCAGGAACTGCACCAGAACAGCCTGGCGGGATTCCTGACGTTCGACGGCGACGGGCGGATCACGGAGATCAATCAGACGGCCCTCGACATCCTGGGAGTGCCCCCCGAGCGAAAGGGGCAGATCAGCCTTGCCGAGTTCGGGGGCCCCTTCTTCTGGGACCGCCTCTCGCGGCAGATTCAGAACGCGGAGGTTCGGGACGAGGAGAGCTTTTCGGAGGAGATCGGCGTGCACAGGCTGGACGGAACGTCGGCGGTTCTGCTGATGCGCGTGGGGGTAGGCCCCAGGGAGTCGGACGCCCCGCTCTATTACGCTTCCTTCGTGGATATCTCCGAGATGAAGAGCAATCAGGAGCAGCTGCGCTACCTGGCGTACCACGACGAGCTCTCGGGGCTTTTGAACCGTACGGGGCTGAGGAAGGTCCTGCTGGACAAGGCGGATCTTTACGGCCGTTCGCCCAGCGTCTTCGTCCTCGCCGTCCGGGACTTCAAACGCATCAACGCGGTGCTCGGCGTCAGCACGGGGGACTCCGTCCTGAGGGAGCTGGCGCAGCGGCTCAGGGATATCCTGCACCCGGGGGAGGAACTGGCGCGGTTGGGCGGGATGGAGTTTGCGGTGGCCTCCTTCGGGATCATCGCCCGCGAGGAATCGGAGGCCGCGGCTCGCCGCCTTCTGAGCGCCTTGGACGAGCCTTTTCTGGTCGAAGGCCGAAAATTCATGCTCTCGGGAAGCCTGGGGGTCATGATGGCCTCGGACAGCGGGACGGTCGACGAGACGATGTCCGGTGCGGCGCTCGCCGCGGCGGAATCCAAGCGGAGGGAGCGCGGCTGCATCCTCTTCTTCAGCGACAGGCTCAAGACGCGGAGCGTCAAGTCCATAGAGATGGAAAACGCCCTGCGGGAGGCCATCCTGCAGGAGAATTTCAGGGTCGTGTTTCAGCCCATCGTGGAGATACGGAGCCGGTGCATCCGCGGGGTCGAGGCCTTGGTGCGCTGGACCGGCGCCGACGGCAAGCCGGTCAGCCCCGAGGACTTCATCCCCATGGCCGAGGAGACGGGGATGATGCCGTCCCTATCGGAGGTCCTCTTCAGGATGACGGCCGATGCTTTTCTCGCTCTCCGTCGGGCCGTGCCGGGGATCTATCTCAGCCTGAACGTCTCCGCCACGCTTTTCCGGGACCGGATCGTCGAATCGATGCTGCAGGATATCGTCGAGGGACAGGGCATTCTGCCGTCGGAGGTCCTCCTGGAGATCACCGAGACGGCGCTCATCGCCAACATGGAGGACTGCCGCGATACCCTCGTCCGCCTGAGCGGAAAAGGGTATACGATAGCCATCGACGATTTCGGGGCGGGGAACTCCTCCATATCCTACCTGCAGAACTTTCCCATCGGCAAGCTGAAGATCGACAAGTCCTTCGTCCAGCGCGTCGTGTCCCACGACGAGGACTGGACGCTCGTCCGCGCGATCCTGCGCATGAGCGAGGTGCTCCAGGTCGGCGTCGTCGCGGAGGGCGTCGAGACGGAGGAGCAGGAGCGGCTCCTCGACGGGCTGAACTGCCCCCTGGGGCAGGGCTATCTCTACTACCGCCCGATGGATCTCGAGACCTGCCTGAGAACCCTGGAGCCGTCCGATACGGGAGGAACGAATGCCTAGAAAGAGACTCCGCCCGTTACCGCGGCGATTCTTCTCGAGCCCTCTGGCGTCGATGACGCCGAGGAAGCTGGTTTTTCTCCTCGTCCTGCTCCTCCTGGGGTTCCTTGCCCCGCACTGGGAGAGGCGCACGGGCGATTTCCTCGAGGGAGTCGTCACGAACGTCGTCGATGGGGATACCCTTGTGGTGAAGGTGGAGGGGGAGTCCCGCCGTGTGCGCCTGATCGGGGTCGATACGCCCGAGACGGTGCATCCCCGCAAGCCCGTTCAATACTATGGACGCGAGGCCAGCGCCTTCACGAAACAGGCGCTCTCGGGGCGGCGCGTGTGGCTGGAGTACGACGTCGCCCCCCTGGACAGGTACCAGCGCCATCTCGCCTACGTCTGGGTGGAACGGCCCGCGCGGGACGAGGATGCCGTGAGGCGGGGGATGTTCAACGCCAGGCTGCTCCTCGAGGGGTATGGACGCGTCATGACCATCCAGCCCAACTCGCGCTATGCCGACCTGTTCGCCCGTCTCCAGGCCGAGGCGCGTAAGGCGGGACGCGGCCTGTGGGGGCGGAGACGTTGAGCCCCTTCGCCCCCGGCTGTTCCTGCAGGGGGAGTGAGGTCGCTCAACGAGATATTCGGCGAAAACGGGTTTCACCCCCAGATGCAGGCCCGGCCTTGAAAAAGGGAGTTCCGTCATGGAAAAAGCACGAGCCATGGGCCCTATCGTTTTAAGCCCTGGATTTACGCCCCGGATGCAGCGGCAGGGGATAATTGGAGCGGAGGCTCGGGCTGTTTTGAAGGAGGTGCACCGATGATGGGGAGAGTACGTTGCGTCTTGATCGCGGGTCTGTTGATGTGGTCGGTCTTTCTGCCCTGCCGTGCCGGGGGTGGGGAGGCGAAGAGCGGGACGGGCTGGAACGACGGAGAGATGCCGCCGGTCTTCAACCCCTACGTGGAGGACGAGGCGGAGGAGACGGACGAGATGCGGGTCGTCCTGTTCGAGGGAGTGTCCCGGGACATTCCTGCCTACGTCCTCGACGGCCTCCGTCGGCAGGGTGGTTCCTTGGACGTCGCCGTCCGGGATTACTTCGAGGACAGACGTTTCGACACGCTTTTCACCCCCACGGGGCTTCTCTCCCTTTATTACGGGAAAGAAGCGGGAGATAAGACGGCGAACCCCGACCGGGAGGCGAAGGCCTGGGTATGCGCTCATTTGCCCGACTTCTTCGACCATTTCTCCCGCGCGCGCCAGCTCGACGCACTGCGCCTGGAGTACCTGCGCCGCATGGAGGAGCGCCGCCTCATGGCGGAGCTGGGCGCGGAGACGGAGAACGAGGAAAGCTGGGAGCAAAACCCTCGTTACAATGAGCTTCTCATCCGGCAAGGGAAGGTAGAAATAAAGGGCTATTATGACGAGAGGGGAGAAACGCTGCGTGAGTTGATGTGGATGCGAGCCGGAAGGGCCAAGTACTTTATAATTCATCTTGACGACATTATCGCCCAAGGCCCGACGGAGCGCGAAATACGGATGGCGAAAAGCCCCGAGGAGATCGTCCGGTTCGTCGCGGATTACTGGGAGATCCCCGAAGAGGCTTCGTGGGACGTCTGGCCGCAGTACGTTTGGGAGAAGGAGCGGAAGATGCGGTCCATGGAGGGGGAGGCTCTGACCAGCCCGACGCACCTGCTGTTTCTCGTCGAGACCGGGGCGCTCCTCTGGCCCTTCGTGCCGGAGGAGGCGTATCGCTGCATGAGCCTGGCCTGGGT
>ERZ772772.462-NODE-462-length-25153-cov-13.844251_pt1 | contig 25153 bp, 19 predicted proteins | sample MGYA00511484_ERZ772772 | MGnify/ENA primary metagenome ERZ772772 (study PRJEB29015, sample SAMEA2737913) | human oral metagenome | biome: human oral; feature: human-associated habitat; material: dental | place: China | collected 2088 ... | reverse complement strand
CCATGCCACCGGGGCGGTGACGCAACCATCCACCCACACGGGCTCACGAAGCCTCCAAAAGTTTGGGTGTTTGCGCCGCCCATGCTGCCGGCGGGAGGTTGCCCCTGGCTCATGCTGCCAGAGGGAGGCTGGGCCTGACCGCTCGGTGGCTGTCCCTGGGCGTTGGGAGCCGTTCTCTTGCTGTTACCCGAGGGTGGGGTCGGAGGGATGCTGCTGCCCTGGGAGTCGCCGGAAGGTGCCTGCGGCTGGGCGCTGCTTGTGGTGGAGCCCGTGTTCGTCGAGCTTGCCGAGCTGTTTTCGGCAAGGGCCGCCGTCGGGATCATCGAGAGCGTGAGCGCCCCCGTCACGACTGCGACGCCAATTTGGCGCAGGAGTCTATCACCATCGAGGGTGACCAGGCGTGTCGCCGTCTCGTTCTTGTACTGCGAGCGTCTTTTTGTGCTAGTCGTGGTCATGAATCTCACCCTGCCTTTCGATGTACCCGTGTCCGATAGGTTGCGAGGAACTTTATCCAATGCTGAGGATGCCGTAGCGCTTGTCGGGGCAATGTCACGTGCGTGGTACAAGCTTCTCCTCCCTCTGAAGCCACTTGATAAGGAATCTAAAAATCTTGGATTCACAGCATACTGTCTGGCCGGATCCTTACCCAAAGTCTTGCAAGAAGTATGTGCCCTGCTTGTGCCGAAGCCCTGACCAGTATTCCAGTGGGAGAGTGTGAGGCCAAAAGGTGGTATTCTGTGTACTGCCATATCTAGCCTGCACGGTGTCTGGCTCTGGACATGCCGTCTAGGCGTATGGGTGCTCCAACTGCATATCAAATGGACAAGGGGATTGTTTTGGAGTTCAACGACCTCACGCGCAGACAAGCGCTCAAGCTCATGATGGCTGCCGCTACCATGGCTGCCCTGACGCCCTCGGTGGCGACTGCCGATACAGCCTCGGACCTCGCACAGACCGAGGCCAACCTCAACAATGCGCAGGCTCAGGTTGAGCAGGTGCAGGCCCAGCTTGACCAGATTGCCCGTGACTACCAGGCCCTTGCCGAGGAGCAGTCCAAGACCCTCGCCCAGATAGAGGACAAGCAGGGCGAGATAGATGACACGCAAGAGCAGATCGACAGGAAGCAGAAGGAACTCGAGGAGAAGCAGGACCGCTTAGCCAAACGTCTCTCAAGCTCCTATAAGCATGGTGACGATAATATCCTCTCCATCATACTGAATTCGACAAGCCTCGAGGACCTCGCCTCTAACCTCTACTACTTTGGCAAGATCTCCGACAGCGATCGCAGGATGATCGAGGAGGTCAAGACCGTTAAGGAGGAACTCGCCCAGAAGAAGGCTGAGCTTGAGGACCAGAAGGCCGAGCTCGAGGCGCTCAGTCAGACGCAGCAGCAGCAGATGCAGGCCATGCAGGCCAAACAGGAGGAGGTTAACGCCACCTTGGCTGGTCTCTCTGACCAGGTGAAGCAGCTCATGGCGCAGCGTGATGACCAACTGGAGCAGATGGCTCAGGAAAAAGCCGCCCAGGAGCGGGCCGCCCGTGAGGCCGCAGAAGCTGCAGAAGCTGCAGAAGCTGCGGAGGCCGCAGAGGCAGAGCGGAGACGGACGAGCTCACGGAGTGGAAACTCAGGTAGTAGCGGAGGCTCGGGTAGCAGGGGTACCACAGGCACGGTCAACTCCGGTGGCTCCCTGACCGGCGCGCAGCAGAGGGTCATCAACTGCTGCCATTCGACGCCATCACCGGGTGGCGGTCTCTGTGCCATGTGGGTGAGTCGGGTCTTTGCTAATGCTGGTTACGGCTATGCCTCGGGCAACGCGAACGATATGTACAACGCCTGGTGCACCAGCTCCAACAAGGGTTACCTTCAGCCGGGCATGGTCGTCGCGGTCTCCACGCACAGGCACTCCACGGCGGGGCGCATCTACGGGCACATCGGCATCTACGTAGGCAACGGTATGGTCATGCAAAACGTCGGTTCCATCACTACCCAGTCCTTAAGCGACTGGATTGCCTACTATGGTACGACGGTGACGCCGCGCTGGGGATGGCTCATGGGTATCTCGCTACGCTGATGAGGCGTGGATGTGCGGGTGGGTGCTCTTGACACAGGTGGGCAGGCGCCTGCGCATGCTGGATAGGACACTGGTGGGTGAGCTGTGAGGGAGTGGTCCCATGCAAATCGACAGGAAGCACACGGCGCTCTTGGTCATCGACGTGTTGGAGGGGACGGATGCTGACAGCGTCTATCGACCCACACCCGACGAGCAGACCATGAACGAAAACTGCGTGAAGGTCACCCATGCCGCACGCTCCGCTGGCCTCCCCATCATCTTTTGCGATGACGCCCACATACTGGGCATCGACAAGGAGCTCGAGTTGTGGGGCGAGCATGGCATTGCCGGCAAGACTGCGCCGATCGCCGCCCTCGAGGCGGGTTCCGGAGAGAGGGACTTCATCATCCCCAAGCGTCGCTATAGCGGCTTCTTTGGCACTGACCTCGACCTCACCCTGCGCGAGCTGGGCGTGACCCATCTTATCGCCATCGGTGCGGACACAAACATCTGCGTGCTTCACACGCTTGGCGATGCCTACTTCTTGGGGTACGATTCCATCGTTGTCGAGGATGCCACCCGTACGTTCCTCTGTGGGACGCAGGAGGGCGCCCTCGAGCACTTTAGGAAGTGCTACGGCTCAAAGATAGTCTCGACCGCCGAACTTATCGCCGAGTTGGCATAGGACACCCTGCTTGGCGCAGCCGCACGTTCTTCGCAGTGGCTAGACCACGTAGAGCAGCGCGGAGAGCGTGATGCAGATGGCACCTGCGAGCACCCAGAGGTGCCAGATAAAATGCAGGTAGGGAACCTTCTTGGCCACATAGAAGCCGACGCCTATGGTGTAGCAGATGCCTCCGGCCACGAGGAGCATGAAGGCGGGCGGTGCCAGCAGCTCATAGAGGTCCGTGATGCGAAAGACTATGAACCAGCCCATCGCGAGATAGATGAGGGCCGAAAGCCAGTGGGGCTGCCTCTCTTTGAGGAGTACCTCGGCGATGACGCCGGCGATCGCGATGCCCCAGATGAGAAAGGTGAGCTGCAGGCCACCGCGATTGGCGAGGGTTATGAGTTCAAAGGGCGCGTTGCTTCCGGCTATGAGCAGGTAGATGGCACTGTGATCGAGGACGCGAAAGACCGACTTGGCTCTCTTGGGCACGAGTGCGTGGTAGAGCGTCGAGAAGAGGAACTCAAGGATGAGCGAGATGCCCATGAGGAGGGCTGCCACAAGGCGAGCGCCACCCCCATGGTCCATCGCCCGTAGGGTGAGCAGCACGAGCGCTGCTATGGAGAGGAGCACGCCCACCCCGTGCGAGACCGAGTTGGCGATCTCCTCTCCTGTCGAGTACTGCCGTCCCTCCTTGGTGAGGCCTTGCTTTTGTTGGGTCATTTCCATGGGCTTACCTCGATTGCTGTAGCGGCTCTTGCTCCCTCTTGGGCAGCTGCCTGTGTCTGTGCACCTATCCGTCGCTTCGCGAATATGCGTTTCGCATGTTCTCGCTCGTTGTGAAGAGGACGTTGAAGAGGAGTCGGTCGGTTTCGTCGCGTAGCATGGCGGCGAGCCACTCATTGGCTGTTGCGAGCTGTGCCGCCGCATCCGCGCGAGTGAGCTTCGCGACCTCACGGTCCGCCTTTGCCACCAATGCGTGGCCCTTCGAGCCCACGGCGAGCTGATAGCGCTCTATGTGGGCGGTGTTGAGCGAGAACTGTGCGTCAGCCAGAGCGGCGATGAGGCGGCTTGCCCAGTAGAGGCTCTCGGTTGAGACGCGCCCCTCCTCGGTGTTCGAGAGGTATTCGGGCAGTTCGTCCACGTTGGCGAAGAGGGGTACGAGCGCATTGAAGATGTTGGAGCCAAAGGACATCCACTGGAGCGCCCTGCTACCCGCGGGAGCATAGGGCCTGATTTGCAGGACGGCGAGGAAGTTGTTGCGGTTGATGCCGATGGGGCGGTAGATCCCACGCGTGGAGTCACTGCCCAGCCGTCCGTAGGGGTCAAACGGCGTTCCCTGGTAGTGGAGGGAGAGCGCGTACTTCACGTCCTCTATCGTGAGCTTGCGCTCGGGGGCCCTGCACCAGGGAAGGTCGTCCGACTCGGGTCCCAAGGCCCCGGCAGGGTCGTTCCAACCACCGTGAGGTGCAAGGTAGCGGTGCATGGACCAAGCTCGCGGCGTGTTGTAGACGTGATCGGCGTCGGAGTGGCTGCCAAAGGCGTCACGCGGATTGAAGATGCGCGTCGCAGCTGCGCCTGCCTCACTGCTTCTTGCTCCGTCTGTCTTGCTGCCCTTTGCCTCGCCTGTGGCGCGGGCGGTGAGGGTCAGGTCGAGATGGTGCTCGTCCATCCATGCCTCGAGATCGGCAGAGCACATGAACTTGGACCTCTTGCCACGGGCGTCAGCGAGGTCAAACTCGTCGATGCCAAGCTGGTTGGGCATCGTGACGTAGCAGTCGTCCGGCACGCGCCGCGCGATCCAGTGGTGTCCGCCCACGGTCTCGAGCCACCAGATCTCATCGACGTCCGAGAAGGCGATGCCGTTCATCTCGTAGGTGCCGTACGCCTCGAGGAGCGAACCCAAGCGCTTGACACCCTCGCGGGCCGAGCGGATGTAGGGGAGGACGAGCGTGACCATGTCTTCCTCGCCTATACCGCCGCTCTGCTCGCCCACATAGCCCGCCTCACCCTCTTTGCCCTTGGCCTCTGTAAGCTCGACCAAGGGGTCGGCGCCAAGCACGCGCTCGTTTGAGGTCAAAGTCTCGGTCGCGGTCATTGCGACGTCAGCCTCGTTCACGCCTGCCGCCGCCCAGATGCCCTTTGATATGCAGGCGTCCGGGACCGAGCTGTAGCGCAAGGGGTTGTCAGGCAGGTCAATCTCCACATGGCTGATGGTGGAGCGATAGTGGCGAGGCTGATCGGCGGGAAGGACGACCTTCATGCGCTTCGCCGTGAACTGGCCCGCAGGCGAGTCCTCGTTCCTCGCGATGATGGTCGAACCATCGTAGCTTGCGTTCTTGCCGACGAGAATGGTTGTGCAGGCCATACGCCCTCCCTCTCTCTGTGCATGTCCTATTCTTGCGCAAATGCGCGCAGCCATAGCGGTTTCCCGAAGCTTACACAACTCGCTGGTCTTTCTGTGGACGCATGTCGTCAGGCTGCATGTGCATGTTGTCGGGTCAAGACGAGTTGCTTCGTGTGACTTGATGCTCAGGTGTGTCCATGCCGTGCCTTACGATTCTGCAACATCTGAGACGGTCTTGACCACTCGAGGCAAACACGTGGCATAATGCACGCGACCAACACAGGTGGTTGAGGGCTAGGAGGATGCACTCAATGGCGATGAAGTTCAAGCGCAGGTTACCCATTCCCCAAGAGATTCGCGAGGAGATGCCCCTTCCTGCCCATCTTGCGGACAAAAAGCGCAGCTTCGACGAGGCCGTCGCCTCTGTGATCAAAGGAGAGGATCCTCGCCTCCTGCTCGTTATGGGCCCGTGCTCTGCAGATCGCGAGGACTCGGTGCTCGATTACGTGGTCCGCCTCGCGAGCCTTCAGGAGGAGGTTGCGGACAAGCTCCTCTTTATCCCGCGCGTCTACACCAACAAGCCGCGCACGAAGGGTACGGGTTACAAGGGCCTGCTTCACAACCCAGACCCGAACGGCGCGCCCGACCTGCTTGAGGGCGTCAAGGCGATCCGTCACATGCACCTGCGTGTGGTGGAGGAGTCGGGCATGTTCACTGCCGATGAGATGCTCTATCCAGAGAACTATCAGTACCTGATAGACCTGCTCTCCTACGTGGCCGTGGGGGCCCGCTCGGTGGAGAACCAGCAGCATCGTCTTGTGGCGAGCGGCGTCTGTGGTGCCGTGGGCATGAAGAACCCTACGGGCGGTTCCACTGCGGTCATGCTGAACTCGATACATGCCGCTCAGGCCCGCCAGACCTTCATCTTTCGCAACTGGGAGGTTGAGACGACGGGCAACCCCCTCGCGCATGCCCTCCTGCGCGGGTACGTGGGTGACGACGGTGTGAACTATCCCAACTACCACTTCGAGTACCTGGAGCGCCTTGCTGAGATCTACGATCCGGCTGCTTACGAGAACCCTGCCGTCATCATTGACTGCAACCACGACAATTCCGGCAAGCGCCCTGGCGAGCAGGGGCGCATCGCGATGGAGGTCCTTGACTCCGTGCGCCGCAGCTCAGACATCGCGAGGCTCTTCCGTGGCCTCATGGTCGAGTCCTACCTCGTTGGTGGCAGCCAGGACGTGGGCGGCGGGGTCTATGGACAGTCGATCACCGATGCCTGCCTTGGCTGGGATGACAGCGTCAGGCTCGTGCGTAGTATCGCTGAGCGCCTGTAAGCGGTAGACTCTCTCGCGTCCGTGTCCCACAGGTTTTGGGGCACGAGGCTCCGGGCGTTCGGTGGCGACGAAGCAACCATTCGGTGCGCATGTGGCGTCTCGTACCCAGCACAATTCTGAGGGCGTTGTGCTAGCTCGAGCGAAGGGGCAGCTCTCTCTGTGCGAGTTGCACGTACTCGAGCGCGTTGTCACGGTTGCGTCCGATCTCATCGGGAGACATCGCCCTCCTCACCCGTGCTGGGCTGCCAAACGCGAGGCTACCGTCTGGTATCTCGGTCCCTTGGGTCACGAGCGCGCCTGCGCCCACGATGCAGTCGCGCCCGACTCTCGCACCGTTGAGGAGGATAGCGCCCATGCCGATGATGGTGTTGTCGCCGACCGTGCAGCCGTGCACGATGGCGTTGTGGCCAATGGAGACCCCCTCACCGACACGCACCGGAAAGCTAGGATCGACGTGGATGGTGACGTTGTCCTGCACGTTGCTCCTCGCGCCGATGATGATGGGGGCGCAGTCGGCCCTCACGACCGCTCCGTGCCAGACAGAGCTATCCGTTCCCATCGAGACGTCGCCCGTGACGGTTGCGGATGCGGCGATGTAGACGCTTCCCTCCATGGCACTATCCTCTCTCTGTGCGGTCCTCTGGCCTCCTGCTGCAAGGCTATGGCGCCCTACGGGTACCGTACGTAGAGTGTACACGAAGAAGGTGCGGGGTGGCGAAGGGCGCGTGCCTGGCCCTCTGTCGGCGTCGGCACAGACGTCGTTATTGGGTGTGGGGCGGCGGGAGGCACGTCAGGGCGTTTCGGGATGGTGACGCGCCGATAAACCTTAGGGTCGCGCCGCGCGTCGTCACGACGCGTATGCGACAACTCGTCTAGAATAGCTATGGTCTTCTGCCTGGATCGGTTAAGGGCAACAGGACAGATGGAAAACGTATGCCATGGACTAAGGCGGCGTTGTAGCCGTGAGCGACCAAGGCCTCGCCTTCCAAGCGACCACCACGAGACCGAGTCGCGAAAGGCGCGATGGGTCCAGTGAGGAGGGATACATATGGCCGACATGATAGAGATCAGCCATCTCGATAAGTACTTCGGCGACCTACACGTCCTCAAGGACGTGAGCCTGAACGTGCGCGAGGGTGAGAAGGTCGTGCTCATTGGCCCATCGGGCTCGGGCAAGTCGACCCTCATTCGCTCCATCAACTGGCTCGAGGAGCCCACGAGCGGTGAGGTGCGCGTGGGGGGTACGCTCCTCACGCGCAAGAATCACCTCGAGGTCACGCGCACCTATACCTCGATGGTGTTCCAGCAGTTCAACCTCTATCCCAACATGACCGTCATGGGCAATCTCACGCTCGCACCAATACGGCTGCAGGGCAAGAGTCGCGAGGAAGCCGAGAGTACCGCACTCGCCAACCTGGAGCGCGTCGGCCTTGCCCATAAGGCGGACGAGTATCCTCAGAACCTCTCGGGCGGCCAGCAGCAGCGTGTCGCCATCGCACGGGCACTATGCACGAAGCAGCCCGTGATGCTGCTCGATGAGCCCACGAGTGCGCTAGACCCCGAGATGGTCAACGAGGTCCTCAACGTGATGGTCGAGCTGGCCCAAGAGAACATCACGATGGTCTGCGTGACGCACGAGATGGGCTTCGCACGTCAGGTGGCTGATCGTGTGGTGTTCATGGATGACGGCCAGATCCTCGAGACGGGTACGCCCGAGCATTTCTTCACCCATCCTGACAACCCACGTTGCCAGGAGTTTCTCGACAAGATCCTCAAGTAAGAGGAGGCACAGGGGACATGAGGCAGAACAGTCGAGAGCAAGGCGGCTTCGGGATCATGGGCATCGTGGGCCTTGCAGGTGGCAAGGGCGGCACGGGGCGTGACGCCATATGTCCACCAACCCTTACGAGGCGCTCCTTCGTGGGCGCGATACTGGCTGTGGCCTCGGCGGGTCTCTCGCTTATGGGCTGTGCCGGCCCGGGCTCGCTCAGCGCCGCCGACGGCGTGTCTGCCGTGAGGGCCCGTGGTCGTCTCAAGTGTGGTGTCAAGACTGATGTTCCGGGATATGGCTACCAGGACCCCGCCACGGGTACCTTTCGTGGGATGGAGATAGACATCTGCTACGAGATCGCGGCGCGCCTCTTCTCCGTGACGGCGGTCGAGGCGCAAGAGAGGGGCCTCGTTGACTTCACGGGCGTCACAGCCAAGACCAGAGGCCCGCTCGTCGATTCGGGCCAGGTGGACCTTGTGTGCGCAACCTACACGATCACAGAGGAGCGCAAGAGGTCCTGGAACTTCACCGATCCCTATTACACGGACTCCATTGGCATGCTCGTCCTCAAGTCCTCGGGCCTCAAGACCCTCGCCGACCTCGATGGTAGGATCGTCGGCGTTGGCGAGGGCGCCAACACGAAGAAGCTCATGCAACAGATGCTCAAGGACCAGGGCCTTGGTGACATCAGTGTGAGCTACCCGCAGTATCTCGACTATCCCACGCTCGCCGCAGCTCTTGCCTCGGGCAACATCGACGTGTTCGCCATCGACCGTTCCATCCTGGGGGGCTACTTCAACGACAGCAACGAGCTCCTCGAGCCCGACCTTGTCTTTGGGGAGCAGCGCTACGGCGTCTGTACCAACAAGCAAGCGACGGAGCTCTCGGACCTCTGCGATGAGGTGGTCGCCCGCATGGTCTCAGACGGCAGCATCGATGCGCTCGCCGAGCGTTACGGCCTGCTTTAGGAAGGGGCTGACAGCATGGAACTTGCCAACGCTGACAGGTGGGCTGCGACGCTCGCCAACGCGGACCTCCTGTGGCAGGGGTTCCTCTTTACGGTGGGGGTCTCGCTTCTGGGGCTTGTCCTCTCGCTCGTGGTGGGGACGCTGCTGGGCGTCCTCTCGACCACGCGCTCGGGGGCGCTGCGTGCCATCGCCCGCGTCTACGTCGAGTTCTTCCAGAACACGCCAATCGTGGTGCAGGTGTTCTTCGTCTACACCGCAGGTCCCATGATACTGCAGGCTGCCATGGGCGCCGAGCATGTGGTAAGGATAGCTCCCTTCCTGCTCGTGGTCGTGTGCGTCGGTCTCTATCACGGCGCGTACGTGGCCGAGGTCATCCGTACCGGCATCGAGGCGATACCGCGCGGGCAGATGGAGGGCGCCCAGTCCCAGGGCTTCTCGCGGGTGCAGGCGTACCGCTACATCATCTTGCCCCAGACCTTCCGCATCATCCTGCCGCCCTTGGCAAACCAGGCGCTGAACCTCGTGAAGAATACCTCGGTGCTCGCGCTGATAGCCGGGGGCGACCTCATGTACCAGTCAGACATCATCGTCGCCGACACGGGATATTTGCAGGGCTACGTCGTGTGCTGCGTCCTGTACTTCCTCATCTGCTTTCCCATTGCCATGCTCATCACGTGGCTCGAGGCTCGCAGCAAGCAGACGCCCAAGGCGAGCAAGCAAGCCAAGGGACGCGCGTCCGTCGCTGCCACGGGCACCAAGGGGGTGTAGAGATGGAGATCTTCACCGCCAGCAACGTGAGCTTCATGCTCCAAGGCCTGTTCAACACCATCGTCATCTCACTCGCCTCCATAGGACTCTCTATCATCTTTGGCACGATCCTCGCACTTATGAAGACGTATTGCACAGGCAGGCTCCGCTGGCTCAGCTGGATCGTGAGCGCCTACATAGAGCTCTTCCGCTGTACACCCAACCTGCTCTGGATCCTGATATTCCGCTTCACGATACAGGGGGACAACGTCCTCATATCGATCCTCGCCTTTACGGTGTTCACCTCGGCCGTCATGGCCGAGATCGTGCGCGGGGGGCTCAACGCCCTGCCCAAGGGGCAGTTTGAGGCCGCCCAGTCCCAGGGCTTTGGCTTCTTTGCCACGATGTGTCTCATTGTGCTGCCCCAGGTGTTCAAGATGATCGTGCCGGCGCTGTTCAGCCAGTGCACGACCGTCATTAAGGACACCTCGTACCTGCGTGGCATCGACGTCCATGAGTTCATGAGGAACTCGGCCGTCGTCATGGGCCAGGCCTCCACGCTCCAGCAGATCCTTCTGCTCTATGGCTTCGTCCTTCTCACCTACTTCGTCTTGAACTTCGCCATCTCGCTGGTTGTCCGTGCCTACCAGCGACGTATTGTTGCCGCCTGACCCAAGGCGAAGTCCTCTACCAACGCGTCTGTCTTCGAAGGGAACGACATGAGCGACAGCTACATCGACGCACGTCACAGTACAGATGTCGCCGGAGGTCACGGCGACAGGGACCCCATCGTCATCTCAATCGCCCGTGACTACGGGGCCGAGGGCCATGAGGTGGGCAAGCTCCTCTCCGTACGCCTGGGGCTTCCCCTGTACGACAACGAGCTGCTCGTGCGCTCCGCCCGGCGTATGGGCGTGGATGTGGACGAGGCGGCTGCCTACGACGAGCGCACCCAGCGTGGCCCTCTGGCCTTCCTGCCCGACTCGACGGACCAGCGTACGGGTGCCGACAAGCTTTTTAAGGCCATGAAGCAGGTCATACTCGACCTTGGAAGCAGCAAGAGCTGCATCATCGAGGGGCGCCTCTCTGACTACATTCTGCGTGACAACCCCAACCTGATCTCGGTGCTCGTGACGGCGCCGCTTGAGTGCCGCGTCAGGATCGTGGGTGACAAGAGGGGCCTCTCCACGCACGACGCACTCGTGCTCGTGAGGCGCATGCAGCACCGTCGCGAGCGATTCTATACCCGATACTCCGCAGGCAAGTGGGACATGTACACCGACAAGGACCTCATCGTGGACCGCTCGGTGTTCGGAAGGCAGGGCTGCTGCGAGATCATCGCGGCCGCCTACGAGTACAAGAGGGGGTTGCTCGAGGCGGATCGCTGAGCGCGGTCGCAAGACGGGTCCCGACTGTGTGTACGATGTGGACTCAGGTCGCACAGGTGTCGCCGGGCCAAGCAAGCGGGTATTCTTTCAAAAGTTAGTGAGTAATCTTTCAAGCTATGCCGGCTGCGTGCGAGGCTTCAATGCGACCAGGGGCCTTCAGGGTCGGGGGCTGCAAACGTCCGGCGACAAGGTAGGCGCGCATGCTTCAGCTCAGGGATGTCTCGAAGGCGTACAGGACTGGCTCCTTCACCCAGGTCGCACTCGATGCGGTTTCGGTCTGTCTGCGTGACAATGAGTTCGTGGCCGTGCTTGGTCCCTCTGGCTCGGGCAAGACCACGCTGCTCAACATCCTTGGTGGCCTTGACCGGGCTGACTCGGGCGACATCATCATCAACGGCGTCTCGACCAAGAGCTATCGTCCCAGGGATTGGGATAACTACCGCAACCACCGTGTGGGCTTCGTCTTCCAGAGCTACAACCTCATACCACACCAGTCGATACTCTCCAACGTGGAGCTTGCCCTCACGCTCTCGGGTGTGGGGCGCGCTGAGAGACGCCGTCGTGCCGTCGAGGCTCTCACGGAGGTGGGGCTTGCGGAGCACGTCCACAAGAGGCCGAGCCAGCTCTCGGGTGGCCAGATGCAGCGCGTGGCGATTGCCCGCGCCCTCGTGAACGACCCCGACATTGTGCTCGCCGACGAACCGACCGGTGCCCTTGACAGCGAGACCGGTATCCAGGTCATGGACATCCTCAAGCGGGTGGCCGATGACCGCCTGGTCGTGATGGTGACGCACAACCCCGAGCTTGCCGAGGGCTATGCGACGCGCATCATCCGCGTGCAGGATGGGCGCATAGACGGAGACACGGATCCGCTCTCGGGCGACGCGGCCCTGGCCGTGGGGACTTCCGGCATGGCCAAGTCCGCGATCGATGGTGCGGCGGCGCAGACCCCTGTGTTTGGTGGGTCGCCTGCGGGGGCCTCAGACGGGAGGGGAGAGCCTGACGCAGACGTGACCGGCGTCATGCCGCCTGTGGGTGCGAGCAGACTCGACAAGCGACGGAGCAGGCGTGCCTCGATGGGATTTCTCACTGCACTCTCGCTCTCGTTCAACAACCTCATGACCAAGAAGGGGCGAACGGCGCTCACGGCCTTCGCAGGTTCCATAGGCATCATTGGCATCGCGGCCATCCTCGCCCTCTCCAACGGCGTCAACAACTACATCACCAAGACGGAGGAGGACGCGCTCTCAAGCTACCCACTCACGATCAACAAGAGCAGCCTAGACGTCGCAACCCTGCTCTCGTCCGCGATGGGGACGGGTAGTAAGGGCAGCTCGGAGTCGAGCGAGTCTGACCAGGCCGGCGTGGACGGATCTGGCGAGATCAGGCAGACGAGGCTCGCCGCAGACATGTTCGCCAAGGTCAAGTCTAATGACCTCGCATCGTTCAAGCGCTACCTGGAAGGCGACGCGTCAGACATCGGTCGATACGCGGCCGACGTCCAGTATGGCTATGGCATCGCCCCACAGGTCTTCGAGAGCGACAGCTCCAAGGGCATCGTGAGGCTCAATCCCTCCGAGACGGGCAGGAAGATGGCCAGTGGGGCCATGGGCTCGGCCCTCACGGGCGGCTCCACGAACTCGTCCTTCAGTGAGCTCGTGGATGACCGCAGGTTGCTCGAAAGTCAGCTGCGCGTGGTCAGGGGCCGCTGGCCCGAGGCGGCTGACGAGGCGGTGCTCACACTCGACAAGGATGGGTGCATTAGTGACTACACCCTCTATAGCCTAGGGTTCTATGACCCCGACGTCATGCGCCAGATGACACAGCAGATGCTGAACGGCGAGGAGGTGAAGATGCCTGATAACACCCGGGCGTTCACCTACGACGACGCCATGGGCATGACCTTCAAGGTGATACCCGCGAGTGCCCTCTATCAGAAAAACGAGGCGCAGGGTACGTGGACAGACATGTCCGACGACGAGGGCTACATGAGGGAGAGGCTCGACGAGGGCATCACGCTCAGGGTCGTGGGCGTCGTGAGGCCCTCTGACGCTGCGGGCTCCACGAGCGTGCGAGAGGGCATCTCCTACACTTCGGCGCTCACCCGTAGGCTCATCCAGGAGTCGTCTGACTCCCAGATAGTGCGAGAGCAGCTTGCCAACCCCGACGTGGACGTCTTCACAGGCAAGGCCTTCGAGGAACTTCGGGACAGCCAAGGCAGGGCCCTTGACATGAGCTCGATGTTCACGATCGACCAGGGCGCGCTCAAGAGGGCCTTCTCCTTCGACTCGAGTGCGCTTGGCAGGTCGGCGGCCGACATGGGCGAGCTCGACCTCTCGGGGGTGAGCCTTGACCCATCGGGCTTCGACATGAGTTCGATGAGCCTTGACACCAGCGCACTCGCCTCGATCTTCGACGCGGACACGATGTCAAAGATCCTGGGCAACGCACCCAAGTTCGACTTGGCAAGGAGCGGGCTTGCGGATCTTGGTTCGGGACTCACCGACGAGCAGGCCAAGCGTATCACCCAAGCTGCCAACAAGCTCGCGAGCGGCTTCATCGCATGGATGGAGAAGAACCATCCGGGGGAGTTGGGTCCTTGGGCGGGGCCTGGCCCGGCAGCGGGATCGAGGGCCGCGGATGCCGCAGGCGCATCAGGCGACACCTCCAGCGGACCTGCAGCTGATGGCGGCCGTGTATCGGGCTACGTCGCGTATCTGCGGGAGTACCTCTCAAACGATGAGACTGCCAAGGAGGTGCTTGCGGAGCTGCGAGGCATGCTTGGGGAGGAGGCCTCGAGGCTCGTGGAAGGGGCCATGCAGGACTACCTGACCAAGCAGTTCGTGCCGTACTTCTCCGAGGCCCTAGGCTCCCTCATGTCAGAGGCGGCTCAGGCGATGGCGACACAGCTCGCCCTCCAGATGCAGCAGCAGATGGCGGCGGCGACGGGCCAGTTGGGCACACAGCTTTCGAGCGCCATCTCGGGGCAGCTCCAGAAGCAGATGGCAACGCTCTCGAGCGCCATGCAGGATGGATTCAGCGTAGACCCGACAGCCTTCGCGAGCGCCATCAGGCTCAACGTGAGCCAGGATGACCTGACGTCTCTGCTCACCAACTTCATGAACGCCAAGGACCTGAGCTACGAGAGCGACCTCAAGAAGCTCGGCTACGCTGACGTCGCCAGCCCGGAGTCCATCAGGATCTACCCCAAGGACTTCAAGGCCAAGCAGGGTGTTCTTGACATCATCGACGGCTATAACAGGAAGGTGAGTGGCGCGGGCGACGATAGCCAGACCATCCAATACACCGACATCGCGGGGACGCTCATGAGCTCGGTCACGAGTATCGTGGACATGGTGTCCCTTGTCCTGATCGCCTTCGTGTCGATCTCGCTCGTGGTGAGTTCCATCATGATCGGTATCATCACCCATATTTCGGTGCTCGAGCGCAGGAAGGAGATAGGCATCCTCCGCGCGATGGGTGCCTCGAAGCTCGGCGTTGCCAACATCTTCAACGCCGAGACCGTGATAGAAGGGCTCTTCTCGGGAGTTCTTGCCATGGCTGTGGTGTACGTGGTGTCCGTACCGGTCAACAGCATCGTCGAGCAGACGCAGAAGGTTTCGAACATCATGGCGCTCACGCCGCAGAATGCCTTGGCGCTGATAGCGGTCTCGGTCGTGCTCACGCTCGTCGCCGGTACCATGCCCGCCATGAGCGCGGCTCGTCGTGATCCGGTCGAGGCGCTCAGGAGCGAGTAGGGACGCCGGGCTCTGGTGTGTCTCACCTCAGTTCTGGTGGGTGCCTCGGTAGGTTCCTCGGTGCTCCAGGGTCTGCGGGGCATCGAGGAGGGAGTGCGTCAGCCCGGCAAGGCGAAAGGAGCTCTGCTCGGCCGTCCTACCAACCAAGCCTGCTGCCATTGATGCCTTCCCAGTTGTCGTTCATACCACCTGTCTCGTACGCCCCGCCTGCAGCCGCACCCTTGCGCAGCCGGATGGCACCAAGCAGGAAGAGGACGGACATGAAGAGGTCTATGGCATTTCCCAAAGGAAAGCCAAAGGATGTATCCACGATCAGACGATAGCAGTCCCGCGCGGTGAACATGGCGTCGGCCGCGCTCAGGAAGATGCCCATCAGAAGGATGCGACGGGTGTCCGAAGGGCCGTCGTGGGTGCTCGCCTGATGGCCGATGATGCCAATCAGGAGGCGCACGATCATGTACGTGCACATGAGCGGCGTTTGCGGCAGTCCCAACAACAGAACGCAGACGAGATCAAACGTGGACCACGCCATCAGAGTGATTGACATCCTGCGCAGCAGGAGACGATCTCCCTTACCCGGTGTAATAGTCGCGCAAAGGGTACCTGCGTAGTGCTGGTTCGTCTGGATGACCCCATACACATAGAGGATGGACAGGACAAGAGCAATGAGGTTGCCCACGTTCAGCTGAGGCAAGTGTGCGACGAGCTGTATGGCAGGTATGGCCACAGAGACGATACCCAGAACGAGGGCTGGAGTGTTCTTGCCATCATGCTTTCCCGCACGATAGCCGACGATGCCCGTGACGACTTCAAACGCAGCAAGGGCGAGCATAGAAAGCGGGATAGACGTTCGACCATGCAGGGAGTCAACGGCCTGTTGGTATACCTGTGGGTCAATCTGTGAGTGCAGCGAGCTGTTCTGTAGTATCGCGCTTGTGCAGACCATGCTTACGAGGCCTACGCCCCAAAATATGCTCAATGCGAGCGATACCCGTCGCAGCAGCGCGCTTCCCTCGTCCTGCATGAAGACCCCATCTCCATAGTCTGTCACCAGGCCATCCTCCTCTGCGAGGCCATGTGACGCTGAGGGTCCCCATGGCCATCTGTCCTTGGTCGTGAGCTACTTGCGCTACCAGCCGCCAGCCCGGTATCCGTTATTTTGCCTCGTCTCGTAGATGCCATAGACGTAAAGTGCGGCAAGAAAGGCGAAGAAGAAGGTAAGGATGGTAAAATCAGAGAGCAGTGACAAGAGGCGTATGACCAAGAATATCCTACCGAGGACAAACGCGAGGGTGTTCTCACCGTTACGCTGTCCCGCGCGGTAACCGACCACGCCCACGAAGATCTGAAACAGGTAATCGAGGTACAGGATGCCCGCGTTTTTCTGCATGAACCTGACGTAATCCACTGTGTCCGAGCCAAAGTCGGCACGGTACTGCTCCACACTCTGTCCCAAGGAGCTTAACCACATCAGCATGATGATGCACAGAACGCAGATCACCATCCAGGTCACCGATACGATGCGCAGCAGCGAGCTGCCCTCCCGATACCCCCATGATGCCATCTCCCCACGACACGATGTCCAGGAGGCCCTGGGCGACTTCGCAATTGCTCACCCCATGTGAGTAAGTCTAATGTGGCATTCTAGCAAATTACGAGGCGTCATTCAAGCCTAAGCAGCGCGCCTGGTCCCATACGAGGGACCAGGCGCTTTAGTGCCGCCGATCGGATGCCAACGGACAGCAATCTCAAGCCAGACTGGCGGCTACTTCTTCACCTTGCCCTGGTTGGCGACGGCCTCTATCTTCTTTGCGATGGTCTCGGGATCGCCGATGTAGTGCTTGTCGGTGATGTTCCAGTCGCTATCGAAGGTATAGGAGCAGGGTACGCCGGTGGGGATGTTGACCTTCAGGATCTCGTCGGGCGTGAGGTGCTCGAACTCCATCACGAGCGCGCGCAGGCTGTTGCCATGAGCGGCGATGAGAACGCGCTTTTTGGCCTCGAGCTCGGGCTTGATGTGCTGCTCGAAGTAGGGCCAGGCACGGGCGATGGTGTCCTTGAGGCACTCGGTGTAGGGGAGGTCCTCCTGCGGCACCTCGCGAAACTGTGCCTGGATGTGGGGATCGCGCTTGTCGCCTGGCTTGAGTGCGGGAGGCTGGATGTCAAAGGAGCGACGCCAGATGAGGACCTGGTCCTCGCCGTGCTCAGCAGCTGCGTCGGCCTTGTTGAGGCCCTGCAGGGCCCCGTAGTGGCGCTCATTGAGGCGCCAGGTCTTGTGGACGGGAAGCCAGGCGCGGTCAAGCTCGTCGAGCACGATGTCAAGGGTGTGAATGGCACGCTTTAGCAGCGAGGTGTAGCATACGTCGAAGTCGAAGCCTGCCTCGCGAAGCGCCTTGCCGCCTGCGGCCGCCTCCTCGCGGCCCGTATCGGTGAGGTCGACGTCAGTCCAGCCGGTGAAGAGGTTCTTGAGGTTCCACTCGCTCTCGCCGTGGCGTACGATCACCAGCTGCATGCGCCCGTCATTCTCGGCCATGATGGCTCCTTTCTTCTTGGAACGCGCGTCTCTCGTTCCATATGCTCGGGCCTCCGCCCCCATGGCGGCCGTCACCCGAAGACCATCCCTATTACAGCACCTTTTTGGGTGCCCGTCGGCGAGAGAACTGCGAGTTGCGTCATCGGTCGGTGACGTGACGATGCCTCGTGCGATGGGACCAGGATGTAGTTTCGCAGAGCCTCTTTAGTATAGCGGGAGCTCGCCAGTGATGGGGTCGATCTCATCGGCGTGCAGAGGTTCGAAGGCAAGGCAGGTATGTGTGGGCTTACCGTGGAACTCCGTGAGGCCCGCGTCACGGATGAGTGCGACGATGAAGTTGCGCTCGCGTCCCTGTGCCGCGATGTCGAGCAGCTCATCTTCGGAGTCCACGTAGACGCAGACTTTTGCGATGCCGGCGTCGAACCAGTCGGAGAGTGCCGTCGGTATCCCGTTCTCGTCGTCGAGGTAGACTCGACTGCCGTCCGGTGCCACGCGCAGCTGGTCTTGGCGCCCCTCCCGGACGAGTGCCGCTAGGGTTGCCTCGACGCAGGCGTGTCCCGCCTGGGCCGCGACCTTTCCCTTGCGCATCTTGAGGTCGCGTCTCATGACGATCAGCTGCTTTGCCTTGTAGGACGAGTTTGGCATGAAGACTCCTATCCTCGCGTCGGCTTCCTTTGGGCTGGGTGGCTCCCGGTGTGAGCGGATCGCCCAGTTTCGACTCTAGGCTACGCACCTGACCTGCGTGACTATAGACCGTCACACAAGCTTGCGTATCTGATCCCTCTAGAAAATCACTCGCTTTTGCGAGAGGACAGCCGTGTCGGGTCCCATCATTCTACATAATTTGCTATCCTATGAGGGCAAACGAGTAAACGAGTGCATGTTGGTAACGTTTGGCGACGGACGGTGCCGCGTTGGCAGTGCGAGGTGTGGTGGGGCTCACATGATAAGAAAAAGGCTGTTCGAGCTTGTGCCGGGGGCGCCGTGGCATGTGTTTCTGACGGTCGCTCTGCGGTGGTTGGGACTCGTCTCGAACATCGCCTTCGTGTGGGTGGTGTGCTCGACGCTCACACTCGCTCTGGAGGGCGCCCTGGATGTTGGCGGCATGCGGCGGGCGCTCGTAGTCGGCCTTGTCGCGCTTGCGCTCAAGGCCATCTCTACCAAGCTGGCATCACGCGAGAGCTTTGCTGCCGCCGTAGACGTCAAGCGCGTGCTGCGCCACAGGATCTACGAGAAGCTCTTGCGCTTGGGTCCAAGCTACAACAAGAGGGTCCCCACAGCCGAGGTCGTGCAACTTTCCGTCGAGGGCTGCGAGCAGCTCGAGACCTACTTTGGCCAGTACCTGCCTCAGCTCTTCAGCGCAATCCTCGCACCGATCACCCTGTTTGTCGCCCTCCTCCTCATGGCACCCGCAGCCTGGCCCGCAGCGCTCGTGCTTCTTGTCTTCGTGCCGCTCATCCCCTTGGTCATCGTCTTGGTGCGGCGGACGGCCAAGGGTGTGTTGTCCTCCTACTGGGATGAGTACACGAGTCTCGGAGACTCATTCCTTGAGAGTCTCCAGGGGCTCACGACCCTCAAGATCTACCAGGCGGACAAGGCTCGACACGAGGTCATGGACGAGGAGGCGGAGCGTTTCCGAGCCGTCACGATGAGGGTCCTGCGCACCCAGCTCAACTCCATCGTGTTCATGGATGTCGGAGCCTTTGGCGGGGCTGCGGCAGGTATGGGCATGGCGCTGTGGCTTCTCTCGGTGGGATCTATCGACTTCACGGAGGCCCTGTTGGTGGCCTTGCTCTCGGTCGACTTCTTCCGTCCCCTGCGACGTTTGGGCTCATACTTCCATGTCGCCATGAGCGGCATGGCGGCATCCGATAGGATCTTCAACCTGCTCGACCTCGAGGAGCCCACCGAGGGTGGCACTCAGGTCCCGGCGCAGGGGGATCACCTGCTCATGAGTCACGTGAGCTTCTCATGGGACGGTGGGCGTGAGGTGCTGCACGACGTCTCGGTCGACATCCCCTCCGTCGGGCTCACCGCCATCGTTGGCGAGTCAGGATCGGGCAAGTCAACGATAGCCGCGCTTCTGGCAGGGCGCGCGGAGGGTTATGGGGGTAAGCTCCTTCTTGGCGGCAGACCGCTCGCGCACTTCGATCGCAGGGCCCTCGCACGTTATGTGACGACAGTGCCTGCGGCAAGTTACCTCTTTGCAGGTACTGTCAAAGATAACCTCCTGATGGGGCATCCCCGCGCCTCTGAGGAGGATATGTGGTCGGTTCTTGAGGGCGTTGACCTTGCGGCCTTCCTACGCGCACAGGATGGTCTGGACACCAGGATCGAGAAGAGGGGAGAGAACCTCTCTGGTGGCCAGAGGCAGCGTCTGGCCCTGGCTCGAGCCTTCCTGCACAACTCGCCCGTTTATATCCTGGACGAGGCTACGAGCAACATCGACGTCGAGAGCGAGAAGGCGATCATGACGGCCGTGCGCGGAATCGCTCGCTACAAGGCCGTGATCTTGATCAGTCATCGCCTGGCAAACGTCACGGCCGCTCGCAGGATCTATGTGCTCGAGCACGGCCGGGTGGTCGGCGAGGGTGATCATGCGCGACTCCTGCTTGAAAATACGACCTATCGACGACTTTGGGAGGGTCAGCAGGCGCTCGAGGCCTTTGAGCCCACCACGCTCGACGCGCCCTTTGATGACGAGATCGAGGATGAGCAGGCCTCATCAGGGGGTGTGGACGCTGCAGAGGAGGGCGGGGTGGGTGGAACGGCCGATGCCGGTGGTGCTGGGGACGCGAGCTCAGACGCCCCTGGCGGCACAGGTGACGCTGACGCCCTTAGCGACACTGACGATGCAGGTACCGAGCCCGTCGCAAAGGACGCTGCAGACGAAGCTCCCACAGCAGAGGTGAGCGCCGCACCTACCGAAACCGAGGTGGTTGACATGCCTGAGCCTGCTGATGTCGATGCCAAAGACGTACCCGTCATGTCCGTTGCCGATAGCAATGCTAGGGAGGCCGATGATGCAAAGCCGGAGTAACGCCCGCGTCATATGGCGCATGCTGGGGCTTGTGAGACCACTTTCGGGCTTCATGGTCATCTCGGTCCTCTGTGGCGTTGCGGGCTTCTGCTGCGCCACCTTTTTGCCGGTGCTTGCGGTTTGGGAGGCCTGCTCCATCGTGCTTCGCCAGGAACCGCCCCTCTCGCTCGGCGTCTGCCTCGGCACGTTGGCGCTGATGGCTCTGCTGCGCGGCATCTTGCGTTATGCAGAGCAAATCTGTAACCATTACATCGCCTTTAAGCTGCTCGCCCACATCAGGAGCGAGGTCTTTGCCAGCCTCCGTCGCCTGGCTCCCGCACGGCTGTCAGGTGTTGACCGGGGTAGCCTCATCTCCACGCTGACCTCTGACATAGAGCTACTCGAGGTCTTCTTCGCACATACGATCTCACCCGTCTGTATCGCGGCGCTCATGCTGGTGGTCATGGTGGCCTTCACGGGGAGCTTTGCGTGGCAGCTTGGCTTGGTCATGCTCGTCGCCCAGCTCGTTGTGGGTGCCGTGGTGCCCATCATGGTTTTTCGCGTTTCCGGAAATGGTGGGCGGGTGGTACGGGACCGAGCTGCAGGCCTCTCGACCTTCGTGCTCGATGGCTTGCGCGGTCTCACTGAGGTTCTGCAGTTTGATGTTGGCGCGTCACGCCTCAGGACGCTCGACGAGCGGTCGCGCAGGCTTGCCGGGGCGCAGCGCGCCATATCGGCTGTAGGTTCGACCGGCTCCGCTGCCGCAGACGCAGCCATAGCCGCCTTCTCGCTCGCAGAACTCTTGGTCGGTGTGAATCTCCATATGGCGGGTGTCGTCGATGCGAGCGCGGTGGCCATCTCTGCCGCCGCCATGCTCGGCTCATTTGGTCCGGCTGTGGCGCTCGCCAGTCTCGGTTCGACCCTGCAGGGTACCCTCGCTGCGGCACATCGCGTCATTGACGTGCTCGAGGAGGAGCCTGTGGTTGAGGAGGTCAGTGAGGGGGACACGATTTCCTTTGGTGGTGCCGCAGCCAAGAACGCGTCGTTCTCGTATGGTCGCAAGAGGATCTTGGATAATGTCACGGTCGAGATACCCAAGGGCTCCATCGTGGGTATCGCGGGCAAGAGCGGATCGGGCAAGTCAACGCTCTGCCGCCTGATGATGCGCTTTTGGGATGTTGACCGAGGCCAGATCTCCATCAGTGACCAGCGTATCGATACCATCCGCACGGACAACCTGCGCGATATGGAGGCGCTCGTGGAGCAGGACACCTATCTCTTTCACCAGAGCATCAGAGACAATCTACTCATTGCCAAGCCTCATGCCATCCAGTCGGAGCTCGATGCCGCCTGTCGCGCAGCGTCGGTCTATGACTTCATCATGGGCTTGCCGGAGGGGTATGACGCCGAGGTCGGGGAGCTTGGAGACACCCTATCGGGAGGTGAGCGCCAACGTCTGGGATTGGCTCGCGCCTTCCTGCACGATGCACCGTTACTGATCCTGGACGAGCCCACGAGCAATCTTGACTCACTCAATGAGGGTATCATCCTGTGTAGCCTCGACAGGCAGCGTCGCAAGCGTACCGTACTGCTCGTGAGCCATCGGGCGAGCACCATGGCCGTGGCTGATAGGGTCTTTTCCATGGACAGCGGTCGTGTGAGCTAGCCTTGAGGTGGTGTTCCTGTAAGGGGTAAGCGCTCATGGGTGACAGTCGCCGGTAGCGAGGAAGTGCTTGTTCGGTCGAGCGAGATTTTTGGCCTGTGTGGTGGTGTATGATCGTCCTCGTTTACGGGAGTGCTTTCCTTGGCAGGTCGGGCTATGATGCGGCGGGCGCCTGTGCTGCTGTACGCGAGGGCTTGGCGCGAGTGGAGGTAGGTGTGGCTATGGCGACGCGGCTCATGGATGATGACGCGCGGTATGGTGACGGGATGGATGGTGTGTTTCCCGACAGGGCCGCGCAGTTTATGGAAGGCGGGGGGCTATACAGTGGCGAGGGAATAGACGGCCTGTTCCCCGACAGGTCGGCGCACTTCGTGGATGATCCGGTAGGCGACCCTTTGGGCAGCGTGTTCTCGGCTGGGTCCGCGCAGCCGATGGGTGCCGCCGCACCGTATGGCACCAAGGTGGACAGCGTGTTTCCAGACAGGGCCACGCAGTCCATGGGAGGGGGCAGGAAGGCGACGGCATGGCCGTTCGTCTGGAGGTACAGCGATGGGGCAAAGGGGTCGCAGGTGTTCATACCGACCCTCCTGTTTGGGGTGGTGGGGAGTCTGGTCGTGGCGTTTCCGGGTTTTGCGCTCCTGACCAATCTCTCGGAGGGCGTGTGGCGCGAGGGTTCCTCCCTCGGTGGGCTGGCAACATGGATCTTGCTGGTCACCACCATCGTTGCTGCGGCCGCTCCCGCCATTGCCGCCGTGCACGTCATCTCGGCGGCCTCCGTCGAGTACGCGCGCGACTCATGGGGAAGGATGTGGGTTTCCGACTGGTCGAGGGGCTTGATAGCGGGAGGGCCAGGCACGGCGGCCTCAATCGCCGCAGCTATCGTTGCGTGCCTCGGTGGCCTCGGTCCCCTCTCCTCGCTTGGCGGGCTTGGCGATATGTACGAGGCCCTCAGAAAGTTCGAGGTGGGCGAGGACTTCGAGCGGGCGGTCACGAATGGGTATGCTAACCGTCTCGCGCAGCGGATTGTCTCTGTCCAGTCATATGCCGCCGGGCCCTTCACCACGAGGGTGAGTTGCATGGTGGAACCCTACGGCGGTGGTCAGCCCAAGCGTAGGAGGCTCTTCATCTCCCACTCGTGCAAGGGACTCGACGAGCTCATGTGTGAGATAGACACCCTGATCCAAGAGTAGGGGTGTCCCCCACGGGTTGTGTGGGAGTCTTTGGGCTGCCCACACGCCTCAAAGTCTGGACCAGCGACCACAATTGTCTCCGAAAGTAGTAGTTGTCCTTCGAACGTTCTCCAAAATCTCGTTTACATCTGATATACGCTGTGCTATACCTATTAATGTCGGAAATAACCGATATTAATAAGTCGTATGTTCAGAGTGTGCAGATCGTATCAGGAGGCGGTCATGGTTCAGGAAAACTCATCCAACGCAATGCAGGGGATCGGCGCAAGTCTCAAGTCATGGCGGGCCATGGGTGGCCTTACGGCCGACGAGCTCGCTCAGTCCGTGGGGGTGTCTCGCGACACCATCTCGCGCGTGGAGCGTGGAGACGCGAGCGTGGGCGTCGGCACGGTGTTGGACATCTGCGGGGAGTTCGGCCTGCTCGGCAAGGTGAGGGCTGCCTTTGACCCCGCGAACAGCGAGCTTGGCAAGATCGGTCTCTCGCGTGGCGTTCCCAAGCGCGTCCGCAAGGCACAGGACGCCTTGCCAGAGGAATGGCGAAACAACATGAACTGGTACGAGAGTTCCTTCGTCTATCAGATCTATCCTCTGGGGCTGTGTGGCGCCCCCTGGTCCAACGATGGCTCGACGCAAGGAGCGACCAATGACGACGATCACCGCCTGCTCAGGCTCGTGAACGACGGATGGGTCGAGCACGTCTCTAGGCTCGGTGCCACCTGCGTGATGCTCAATCCCGTCTTCGAGAGCGATGCCCACGGCTACGACACGCGCGACTACACGCGCGTGGACGCTCGCCTGGGTACGAACGATGATCTCAAGACCGTCGTGGACGCCTTCCACGAGGCGGGCATCCGCGTGATGTTTGATGGTGTGTTCAACCACGTGGGACGCGGCTTCTGGGCATTCCAGGATGTCATCGCAAAGCGTGCCGACAGCCATTATGCCGGCTGGTTCAACATCGACTGGAACGGTAACTCATCCTATGAGGACGGCTTTGGCTACGAGACCTGGGGGGGCGTCCCCTACCTCGTGAAGCTGAACCACAACAACCTCGACCTCAACGATTACCTGGCTGGCGTCATTCGCGGCTGGGAGAGCGAGTTCGACATCGACGGCCTGCGCTTGGACGTCGCCTACTGCCTTGACCCGGGCTATCTCGGGTACCTGCGGCGCATCGCCAACGAGCTTACCGAGAAGCGTGACGAGAAGTTCATCCTCGTCGGCGAGACGATGTTTGGCGACTATAACCGCTGGATGAATGACGACGCCTGTGACTCCGCCTACAACTATGAGGCCTACAAGGGTCTCTGGTCAAGCATGAACTCCGCCAACATGCACGAGATAGCCTACACGCTTGAGCGCCAGAGCGGCGACAAGCCCTGGGATCTCTACACGGGCAAGCACCTGCTTACCTTCGTCGACAACCACGACGTGCCGAGAATCGCGACCCAACTCACTGACAAGCATCAGCTCGGCTGCCTCTACGGCCTCCTGTTTGGCATGTGCGGTGTGCCCTGCGTCTACTATGGTAGCGAGTGGGGTATCGAGGGTGCCCAGAGCTTCGGCGACCACGAGCTGCGTCCCGCGCTCGACGCACCCCAGTGGAGCGAGCTCACGGATCTCATCGCCGCCTTTGCGGCCGCGCGGCTCCAAAGTGAGGCGCTCTGCATGGGTGACTACCACGAGCTGCAATGCCAGCCCCAGCAGTTGG
>ERZ772772.458-NODE-458-length-25243-cov-6.599412_pt1 | contig 25243 bp, 23 predicted proteins | sample MGYA00511484_ERZ772772 | MGnify/ENA primary metagenome ERZ772772 (study PRJEB29015, sample SAMEA2737913) | human oral metagenome | biome: human oral; feature: human-associated habitat; material: dental | place: China | collected 2088 ... | reverse complement strand
ATTATTTATTGAAACATATAATAAAAAATATTTTTCTTCTTTTATTTTATTTAGTATTTCCTCATAGTTTCCAGGTCTTTTCATACAATTTTCGCTTTTTTATTTTTTAAATTTTACTGAATAAATTATATTTTTTGCTTGTCCTAAATCGTCAACTTGAGCGATTCCGATACCAATAGCTTTGGATTTAAATGGATTAAAATTATATTTTGAAATAAACGATTGTATTTGAGATGAATTTACTTGGGAAAGTAAAGGTATATATGGTTCAAAATTTGTAAATACATCTGACGAGCCGTATAACTTGAAAAGTTTTTCTCTTTCTGGAATATATTTTATCCAATCAGGAACATTTATATTTTTGGCATGATATTTAGTCAGATTGACTGTAATTTCATCTGCTAGTTGTTGTATATTTTCATTGTTTTTAGCATCTAGTACAAGTAATTTTCTATCTGTTTTTCTCAACCTGTAAAACTCTACATTGAAAGATTTTGTCTGATTTGCAATTTTTTCAATGATTTCCTTAATTTTATGTAAATTATTCATATTATATTTTGTAAGATAAAGTGTTAAATGAACCAAGTATCCTTTTGCATAAAGGCTTTCAATTTCAATTTCTTTTAATTTTTTTGAAATATTTTCAACATTTGTCGCTGTATTATTGTCCAAAATTACAAAAACATTGTAATCCGTATTCTCATCAGAGTTTGGGGTGAACAAGGATACAAGGAAAACTATAAAGCCGATAGTAAATACAAAATTAATGAGATCAGAAATAGAAACCTCTTCCTTAGAAGCAGAAATATTTTGATCTGAAGCGGGAACATCAGTATTAGAGGTATTGGAATCTGCATTGGAAAAAATATTAAAACAAAGTAGTATGAAAGCTAAAAAAAATATTTTTTTTATCATAATAAAGCCTCCTAGAATTTCTATTTTAGATTACTTTTATTTATTATCATTATACCTTAAAAAAATCTAAAAACAATGTTTAATAAATATTTTAGTTAGCTTTGATTATTTTTTATATAATCTGTTCAAGTCTATAATTTAATTCGTCAAAATCAATAATTTTAGCTTGTCTGTGTATCTCTCTGCCTTCATAAAATAGAATAACTACTGGGACTGAAAATAGACTTAATTGCCCAACAGCTTCAGGAATTTCAGATGCTTTGATATGATAAGCGGGAAAATTTTGTTCATTAACAATTTTCTCAACTTTTGGCATATCAACCTGACAAACGCTGCAATTATTCATTGAAACGTATAATAAAAAATATTCTTCTTCTTTTATTTTATTAAGTATTTGTTCATAATTTTCAAGTTTTTTCATAGAATTTTCTCCTTTTTTATTTTTTAAATTTTACCGAATAAATTATATTTTTTGCTTGCCCCAAATCGTCAACTTGAGCGATTCCTATACCAATGACTTTAGATTTGAAAGGTTTAAAATCATATTTTGAAGTAAATGCATCTATTTTTGCTGAATCCTCTGGAGTAAGTAAAGTTATGTGCGGATCAAAACTTGTAAATACGTTTGGAGAGCCGTACAAATTAAAGGATTTTACTTTTTCAGGAATAGATTTTGCCCAGTCGGGAACTTTTGCGTCCTTTGCACGATATTTGTTTAGGCTGACTGTTATTTCGTCTGCAAGCTGTTGTATAGCTTCATTGTTTTGAGCATCAAGCATAAACCAGTTTCCGCCAGTTTTTCTTAATCTGTAAAATTCTATATCAAAGGATTTTGTCTGATTTGCAATCTTATTGACAGTATCCTTTATTGTTTTTAGTGCTTCAGGCTTATATTCTGTAAGGTAAAGAGTCAGATGGACTGCATATCCTTTGGAATAAAGGCTTTCAATTCCTGCCTCTTTAAGCCCTTTTGAAATGTTTTCCACATTTTTAGTTGCATTGTTATCCATAATTACAAAAACATTATAATTTACATTGGAAAAAACGTTGATACAAAACATTAAAAAAATTGAAAAAAATAATTTTTTCATAATAAAACCTCCTAAATTTTTTGTTTCAAATTACTTTTACTACAATTATACCTTAAAATATTTTAAAAACAAGATTTTAGAAAGTATTTTAAATTGAATTTAGCTATTTTCTACATATTTATTTTATTCTTTTGTAAGTTTGTCTAAAAACTTATAGAGAAGATTATTCATTTCATCATAGCTATTGTTACGTATTGTTTGAGAAGATTGAACAAAAGGTAAAGTTTGGCTATCCTGCTCAAGAGTTTTATCTGAATATATTAATAACTCAGTTAGTGCTTTGGTAAATTCGAGATGGCATTGAAAGCCATAATGTTTTTCGCTGTATTTTATAATCTGGCGTGGACACCCTTTACTTGTTGCCAAGACTTTTGCAGTATCTGTTAATCCTGGCATATCACTATGCCAATGCCCTACAATAGCCTGTTTTCCAAAATGCTTTATTTTATCGTCTTTCAGTCCATCTTTTGTCAGTTCAATTGGAAAATTTCCTATTTCACGGAAAGGGCTTTTTTCTGTTTTTCCACCAAATGCTTCTCCCAGCAACTGAGCTCCAAGACAAACTCCAACTACGAATTTATCAGCCTTTATAGCCTTTTTAATCAATTCAATTTCAGATTTTGCGTCAAAATAGGGAAATTCACTATTATCTCCAATAGGACTCTGCGGTCCTCCCATTACAATCAGAAAATCAAATGAATCTGCATTTTCAGGCAAGTTTTCATATTGATATACTTTTGTTATGGAAACATCGTGTCCAGAAAGTGCTGCCCAAGCAAGATAAGCTCCTGGTGCTTCAAATGTTTCGTGTAATATGAATTGTATTTTCATTGTTGTTCTCCTTTAGTTTTTGGATTTATAGTAAAGTTTAAAATTAAACGTAGAAATTATAATATAGGTTTAGTTGTTTTCCCAGATAAAAATGTTACAGGAATTTTTACATTTGTTTTATTTTCCATATTTTCTTTATTTTCTATTGTATCAACTAGTATTTTAACAGATTGTACAGCAATTTCTTCAATGTCCTGTCTAATTGTAGATAAATAATTTTTTTCTCTTTTTGAAGACTTTGCCCCGTCAAAGCCTATTATTTGGACATCTTCAGGTACAGAAATATTTAAATCTTCTAGTTTTTCTAAAATGTAGAAAGCATGTGCATCTGTTGAAGAAAAAATACCATCAATTTTTTTGGTTATAATAAATTTTTTTATAAAATTATCTACTTCCATTTCAAATTCTTCTCTTGTTCCAGTATTGTAGCATATTTGATTGAAAATATTATGTTCACTGCAATAGTCCTTGAAACCGTTTAATCTTGAAATAGTGTCATTTGAATATTTTGAGCCATGACCAATATAGGCTAAATTTTTACTTCCATGTTTTATTAACATTTCTGTAGCTAATCTTCCACCTGAATAATTATCACTGCTTACAAAATTGGTTTTATTTGAAAAAAATCTATCTATACTTACAAATGGAAGACTTTCGGATATATATTCATCTATATTGCTATATGTCACGGCTATTATTCCGTCTACTTTGTTCTGTCTTGACATTGTTATGAACTGGATTTCCCTTTCAATGTTATTTTCAGAATTATATAAAATCAGTTTTATTTCATGTTTACGTAATTCTTTTTCAATGTGGAAAGTCAATTCACTAAAAAAGGGATTCCAAATGCTGGGAATTATGAGGACAACAGTATTGGTCCTGTTAATTTTTAGTCCTTTAGCATATATGTTTGGTTCATAATTTAATTCCTTTACTGCTTTTTCAATTGCAAGTTTAGTTTTCTCCTTTAAAGCAATACCATTGAAATATTTCGATACACTTCCAACAGAAACTTTTGCTAATTTTGCTACATCTTTCATAGTAGGCATTTTTTCACCTCTAAATCACTAAATTTCCCATAATTTACCTCTGATTTCGATTTCTCCATCTGTAAAAAATGAAATTTCATTATTTTCTATTTTATTATATAATCTTGAACTAAAAACTTCAAGTCCATCGTTTACAAAAATTTCAGCTGAGGACTCGTCTAAAAATAAATGTAATTTCAGATTTTTTTCTTTAAATTTACATTTTCTGATGTCTCCGCCTTCAAAATTTTCTGTTAATTCACCGGAATGGGTTCTATCAAATACAAGTTCATTATTTTTTAAATCATAGAAAAAGATAGTTTCTTCGTTATTTCCAACTCTAAATTTTATTCCAACTTTCTCAGCTTTTATATTTTCAAAATTTACATCCAGTTCATAAGTTCTTTTCTCATTTTTTAAATTGACAGGATTGTTATTCAGTTTAAAAGAGAATTCCTCTTCTGATTTTCTAAGTTTAACAAGTTCAGGTAAAGGTTTCTGATATAAAATATTATTTTTCAGTTCAAGTACTCTAGGAATTGTCAGACAATGAGCCCAGTCATATTTATCAGTTACACTGTCAGTTCCCGGAAGACCAAACCAGCCAATTAATATTCTTCTGCCTTTATTATCTTCCATCGTTTGAGGTGCATAAAATTCAAATCCTCTGTCAAATTCTTTAAATTCCTGATGTTTAAATTCTCCTTTTTCAAAATCAATTTTTTCTCCAATTAAATATCCTGACTGAAAAATATTATTATATTTTTCTCCTTCAGCTTCCATTCCTTGTGGAGAAAACATTAAAACAGCTTTATCCTCAAATTCAAAATAATCAGGACATTCCCACATAAATCCACTATTTTCACTGAAATCAGTCTTTAAATTTCCACGAAACTCCCATTCCTTCAAATCATTTGAACTGTAATAAACTATAGCTCCCTTATTGTCATCTGTTTCAGCTCCTACTAAGCAATAATATTTTCCATTTTTTATAAAAACTTTTGGATCCCTGAAGTTGTCTGTATATCCATCTGGAACTTTATTTATAAACGGCTTATCATTTTTTGTGATTTTTCCTTCCTTATCCATTGCTGCAATACATTGATAAGGATTTCTGATCCAGTTCTCGTCTCTTGTATTCCCTGTATAGAATAAAAACAGTTTATCTTCTGACGGAAGAGCAGTTCCCGAAAAAACACCATGGCTATCATAAACAGTATCCGGCTTCATTGCAATCCCTTCATCTGTAAAAGTTACTAAATCTTTTGAAGAGAGATGATACCAGTATTTAACACCATGTACTGGACCCAATGGAAACCATTGATAAAATAAATGATATTTTCCATTAAAATAACTGAATCCATTTGGATCATTTAATAATCCAGTGTTGGGCTGGATATGAAATTTTTGTCTGTATGGTGAATTTTTTACTTTTTCCTTTAATTTATCGTATTTTTCTTTTGGAAAATTTTCTAACCGTTGGTATCTTTTTTCTCTAGGCCACTCCATTGTTTTTTCCTCCTTTTCTATTAAAAATTTTTACGAATAAATAGGTTACAATAAATGTTACAACAAATGAAATTGTAATTGATACTAAAAATTGTATCATTGACTGAGGACGCATAACGATTACTCCGGGAATTCCGGCAGGACCTTGAGAAACTGAAAGAACTTTCATCCATACTGCATATCCTGAGCCTACAGCTGAACCGATTAATGCTGCTAAAAATGGAAATTTAAGATTTAAATTTACCCCAAATACAGCAGGCTCTGTAATACCGAGAAGTGCAGATATTCCAGCAGCTGAAGCAACACTTTGGATTTTTTTATCTTTTTTCATAAAGAAGAAACAAGCTAAAGCGGCGGCACCTTGAGCAACATTGGAAGCTGATACAACTGCAAATGTAGGTGAACCTCCAAGTTTTGCAATGTTAGCAAGTATCTGCATTTCAGAAGCAGCCATACTATGGTGCATTCCTGTTATTACAAGTAATGGATAAACAACACCATAAATTGCACCGCCAAGAGGTCCTAAATCAAAGAATAGCCATAAAACACCGTTAGTCATACTATCACCAATAACTCTCATAACTGGTCCGATTACTGTAAAAGTTATAAATGCAGTTAAAAGAACTGAAACTAAAGGAGTTATTATCATATCAAGTATTGCAGGAACATGTTTTCTTGTAAAAGTTTCAATTTTCGCTAAAATGAATGAAGAGGCTATTATCGGTAAAACTGTACCCTGATATCCAACCTGTGCAATGTTTAATCCAAAGATATTCCAGTATGGAATTGCATGTTTTGCAAGAGCTTCCCCATAACCATAACCATTTAATAAATCAGGATGGATCATTATAGCTCCTATTACAGCACCTAATACAGGTGTACCACCGAAGTTTTTAGCTGCATGGAATCCTATTAACACTGGCAGGAAAACAAAAGCCGCATTTGAAAATAAATTAATCATATTTGCCAAATCTGTAAATTGAGGAAATACTTCAATCAATGTTTTTCCAGCAACGAAAAGTCCTTTTGATGTCAGTACGTTATTGATTCCCATTAATAACCCTGAAGCGACTAGAGCTGGTAAAATTGGAACAAATACATCGGCAAGGGATTTTAGCATACGTTGAAGCACATTACCTTTTTTAGCGGCAATATCTTTTAACTCTTCTTTTCCAACAGCGGATAATTCAGCAGCTTGACTAAAAAATTTAAATACTTCATTTACTATTCCTGTTCCAAGTATTATCTGAAATTGTCCCGCATTATTAAAAGAACCTTTTACCAGTTCAATATTATCAAGTTTATCCTTATTTATTTTTGAATCATCTTTTAATACAAGTCTAAGTCTTGTCGCACAATGTGCACCGCTTACAACATTTTCTTTTCCGCCGACAGCTTCTAAAATTTCTTTTGCGGCTTTTTCATAATTTTTATTTGCCATAAAAAATCCTCCTAAAAATTTATTTTAACAAAAATGAAACGTTTCATTTTTTATAGTATAGCATATTTTTTTAAAAAGTCAATACATTTTTACAAAAATAAATAAATTAAAAAAAATAATAAAAATTAGATTGTTATGTGGTATAATATGTATAATGTAAGAAAAGTTTTTAGGAGAGAAAATTGTTGAAAATAGGAATTGTAGCTGAATATAATCCGTTTCACAATGGACATTTGTATCAAATCAGGAAAATTAAGGAGATATTTGGTGAAGATGTTTTGGTTGTGGTAGTGATAAGTGGGGATTTTGTTCAGCGGGGAGAAATTTCGTTTTTGGATAAGTGGGAGAAAACACAGGTTAATTTAGAATGTGGAGTGGATTTGGTTGTGGAATTGCCACTTTATTATTCGATTCAGAATGCTGAGATTTTTTCAAGGATGGCAACACGAATTTTGGATTATCTGGGGATGGATATTCAGGTTTTTGGAGCTGAAGAGGAAAATATTGAGATTTTGCAAAAAGTGCTTGGTTTGCAGAAAAGGCAGGATTATAAGGACAAACTTATGGAATATATGAAAAAAGGCAACAGTTACAGTACTTCTCAAAGACTGGCGTTAAAGGAATATGATTTGGATGGTATTGTGAAGTCGAATAATATTCTGGCTCTGGAATATATGCGTGAGATAGAAAATAGCAATCTTAAAATAAAACCGTATATTATAAAAAGAGAAATTTCAGAATATAATGAAGAAAAAGTGTCTGAGGATAGGGAGGAGTTTGCTAGTGCTTCATTTTTGAGAAATGAATTGGAGAAGATTTTGGATGAGTTTTCACAAAAGAAGTTTGAAAAAATAAAAAAATTTTTTATTGAGAGTAAGGAAATTTCTTGTGAAAATAAAATAGATTGGAATAAAAATTTTGACTTTAGAGAAAATGAAACAATTGAGAAAGTAAAAAATTCTATTGTTGAAAATAAATGTAGTTTTTTAAAAAAAGAAGATAGAAAAATAGAAAGTTCAAAAGAAATTGTTGAAAAAAATTATAATTTTGAGAAAAAGCAAAGCATTGGAGAAAAAATAAATTTAGAAAGTTTGAAAAATATAAAAACAGAAGAAAAAATCTTTTGGAAACTAGAAGAAATTCAGAAATTTGTGCCAGAAAAGTCATTTGAAATTATTTTTAAAAATTTGGAATGGAAAACAAATAATCAAATTGATGGAAATAAAATAAAGGAAGAAATATTTAAAATTGTGAAATATAAAATTTTAACAGAAAAAAAAGAAGAAATAATGGAAATATATGATATAACTGAAGAAATTTATGCTAGAATATACGGAATAATGATAATTTCACAAAATTATATGGAATTTTTAAAAAAAACTAAATCAAGAAATTTATCGAATAGACGGGTTGAGCGGATTATTTTAAATATTTTACTAAATATAAAAGCTAAAATGATGGATTTTGAAATAAATTATGTAAGAATTTTAGGCTTTAATAAAAAGGGTCAGAAATATTTGAAAAAAATTCGTGAAAATAATAAAATAGAAAACTTTGGTACAGAAAATAAGTTTCAGAAAAAAAATATTTTTGTAAATTGGAAGGATATTGAAAGACTTGAGAATTTGGATAAAGATAGTGAAGATTTGGAAATTTTGGAAATTCAGAAAAATTTTTTGGAAAAAATACAAGTTGAAAAAAATGGATTTTTAATCAAAGAATTGCTTTTGGGGAAAAAAGAGAAATTAAATCCGATAGTGTATGTGAATTAAAAAATTTAATAAAAAAATAAATAGAACAGGAGAGGATTATGGGAATGGAGTTGTTGATAGCGATTAATGTGCTGTTTATGATATTTTTCTTTGTGATAGCATATATGTCGATACGGTATTTTATTAATCAGATTGAGAAATATCCGAGAGTTACATTTGAAGAGGTGTACAATAGTAAAAAATTAAGACAGAAATATAACATTGAAGATAATAAGGCAAATCCTTATGATTACGGGTATAATTTTAAGGAAGTGGCTTATAAATCTGGGAAAATTCAGCTTTATGGATGGCTTATTGAGAATAAGGAAGCGGAAAAGACTATGATTATTTCACATGGACGTGGTGTGAATAGATTGTCGTCGTTGCAATATTTGGAAATGTTTAAGGATATTGGGCTTGATAAGGAATATAGTTTTTTTATTCCAGATTTGAGAAATTCTGGAAAGTCTGATGTGGCTAGGACTAAAATGGGATACTGCTTTGGTCAGGATATTTTTCATACGATGGAAATGCTGAATGAAAAGTTTGGGAAGAATAATTTTACGCTTTATGGATTTTCGCAAGGGGGAATGGGTTCTGCGATTGCTTCTAAAATGTATGTGAAGGCACTTAGGAAAAAAGGGATTGTTGTCGATAAACTGATTTTGGACAGTTCGATCTCAAATATAAGAAAAAGGATTAAGGAAGATGCCAAAAAACGCCGAGTTCCTAAATTTATCGTAAGTGTTATTGTAAGAATTTTTAATTTAAGAGTCGGAAGCCATCTTGATAAATTAAGATTGTCATATTTATTAAAAAGAATACCAACATTGATTATTCAGTCTAAAAGTGATAAAGCTACAACTTATGGAATGCTAATGGAAGAGTATAATGAACTTGCACAAAATGATAATATTAAATTAAAAGTTTTTGAAAAAGGTTCGCACACTAGAATTTATGCTGAGCCTGAGTGTAAGGATGAATATGCTGAGACAGTAAAGGAATTTTTGCTGAGTTAAAATAAAAAAGAACGAAAAGAAAGGTAAAGGATTAATGAGTTCAAGATTAACGAAAAAAAGTTACATAATTTACGGGCTTGGGGTTTCATATTTTATGATTGACCAGATTTATAATCAATGGCTGTCGTATTACTATTTACCGCCTGAAACGGAAAAAAATTTAGTTCCGTTGTTAAAGCCGCAATATCTAGTTCTAGCATTTATTTTTGCGAGAATTATTGACGCAATATCAGATCCTGTGGTAGGATTTTTATCAGATAATTCCAAATCACGTTTTGGAAAAAGATCAATATTTATGTTAATTGGAGGATTGCCGCTTGGACTTCTTACAATTATGTATTTTTATCCGATTAAAAGTTCGCAGATGGCGACACTTATTTATTTGTCAATCGTTGGAGGACTGTATTTTACGGCATATACTTTGGTTGCAGCACCGTATAACGCTCTAATTCCAGATTTGGCTTCAAATAAGGAAGAAAGGCTTAACCTGTCTACAATGCAGTCAACTTTTAGGCTCATATTTACTGGGGTTGCGATGGTTCTGCCAGGTATTTTGATTTCAAAATTGGGAAGAGTAAATGGAGTGCTGAATACAGAAGTTGGAATACGTAAAACAGTAATTTTGATTACAATATTGTCAGTTTTGGGGATTTATGCGTGTATATTTTTCCTAAAGGAAAAGCAGCTTACACAAAACCGTCCTAAGACTGAATCGCTAGGGTTTATGAAATCAATTTCACATTTGAAGGATAAGGAAATTATTTTGTATTTTTTAGGATATTTCTTTTTCTTTTGCGGATTTAACATACTTCGTGGAGATTTGACATATTATTTGAGCGCTGTAATGCAAAAGGATATTAAATATTTGACTGTAATATCAGTTGTGCTGTTTGGAATGGCGGGGCTGTTTTTTCCGATTACAAACAAGTTTGGGAAAAAATATTCGTACAAGAAAATATTGATTGTGGATATGCTGCTTTTAATAATCGGTACTTTTGGTCTATTGTTTATTAATAAAAATAATTCAATTTTTGCATATTTACTTTTTGTGATTTGTGGAACAGGATTAAGTGGTGCAGCCTTTATTTTCCCGCAGGCAATGCTTAGTGAAATTTCTGCAAAACTGTCAGAAACAAAAAAAGTAAGTTTGGAAGGCTTTATGTTTGGAATACAGGGAATGTTTTTAAAATTGGCATTTCTAGTGCAGCAAGTTGTTCAGTCAACTTTACTTGTTGTGGGAAATCAGAATGTTCAGAATGGCGTGAAAGGTGCAACTGAAATCGGAGTGAAAGTGACACTTGTCGTGGCGTTAGTGCTGTTTGGCGTTTCGCTGTTTTTCTATAATTTGAAAAAAGAGGATTAATTTTAGCTAATTATTAGTATTTATAAATAAAAATGGAGGTTTTTATGAAAATTGAAGATTTGCAAAAAAAGGCAAAAACATTGAGAAAAGATATTATTGAAATGATTTACAGGGCAAAATCAGGACATCCGGGAGGTTCACTTTCGATTGCTGATATTTTGGCTGTGCTTTACTGGAAGGAAATGAATATTGACCCAAAAAATCCAAAAATGGAAAACAGAGACAGATTAGTTCTTAGTAAGGGGCATGCTGCTCCTGCACTGTATGCGGCCTTGATTGAAAAAGGATTTTTAGGAGATGAAGGGAAAAATCTTATTCCAACACTTAGAAAATGGCACTCTCCGCTTCAAGGGCATCCTGATATGAAAAAACTGGCTGGAGTTGAAATGTCAACAGGTTCACTTGGGCAAGGACTGTCCGCGGCAAACGGAATGGCTTTGAGCGCAAAAATTTACAATAACGATTTCAGAGTCTATACAATCTTAGGAGATGGAGAATTGCAGGAAGGTCAAGTTTGGGAAGCGGTTATGACTGCTGCACATTACAAGCTTGACAATTTAGTTGCGATAGTTGACTATAACAACTTGCAGATTGACGGAAAAGTTTCGGATGTAATGGATGTCGCTCCAGTTGGGGAAAAGTTCAAGGCTTTCAAATGGAATGTAATCGAGATTGACGGACACAATTATGAAGAAATCATAAATGCTCTTGACACAGCAAGAACAGTTAAAGGACAGCCGACAGTTATTGTTGCGAACACTGTAAAAGGAAAAGGGGTTTCGTTTATGGAAAATAACGCTGGATTCCACGGGGCTGCTCCAAATGATGAAGAATACAAGAAGGCAATGGAAGAATTGAATTCTTAGTGATAAAATTTAACTAAGGAATATTTTAAGGGTTGCTGAATAAGTCTATTAAATTATTACTTTAATTAGAGAATAGTATTAGAAAGTTTTTAAAAATAATGAAATAAAAAATAGGAGAATATGAGAATGGAAAAAAAATCAACTAGAGTGGCTTATGGAGAAGCGTTAGTTAAATTGGGAAAAGTAAATAAAGATGTGGTAGTGCTGGAAGCAGACTTGTCAAAATCAACAATGACTGCGTATTTTAAAAAAGAGTTTCCAGAAAGACATATAAATGTTGGGATTGCAGAAGCTGATATGATTGGAACAGCGGCAGGAATTGCAACGACTGGGAAAATACCGTTTGCCTCAACTTTTGCACATTTTGCGGCGGGACGTGCCTTTGACCAGGTTAGAAACTCGGTGGCATATCCACAATTGAATGTTAAAATTTGTCCAACTCACGCAGGAGTCTCATTAGGAGAAGATGGAGGTTCACACCAGTCAGTTGAGGATGTGGCTTTAATGCGTGCAATTCCAGGAATGGTAGTGCTATCGCCAGCAGATGCAGTAGAAACAGAAAAAATGGTCTTTGCAGCGGCTGAATATGAAGGGCCTGTATATGTAAGACTTGGAAGACTGAATATACCAGTATTATTTGATGAAAACTATAAATTTGAAATAGGGAAAGCTGCAACTTTGAGGGAAGGAAACGATGTGGCAATTTTAGCAACTGGTCTTATGGTTTCAGAAGCTCTTGAGGCGGCGAAATTACTGGAAGAAAAAGGAGTAAAAGCAAGAGTGGTAAATGTTTCTACGATAAAACCGTTAGACACAGAAACAGTTCTAAAAGCTGCGAAAGAATGTAAATTTATTGTAACAAGTGAAGAACATTCTGTAATTGGAGGGCTTGGAAGCGCGGTTTCAGAATATTTGTCAGAAGTTCACCCAACAAAAGTGATAAAACACGGAATACAGGATATTTTTGGACAAAGTGCAGATGGAGAGACTATGCTTACGAATTACGGGCTTAGAGCGAAGGATATTGCAGAAACAGTGCTAAATAATTTAAAATAGTAAATAAGTGAGCGATAATAGAAAAGTCATACTAATTTTCATAATGAGGATAATAGGTATGGCTTTACTTGAAAGGAGAGGTATTTTTATGGATTTAAAAAATATGATAAGCGGTACTGATATTCGGGGAATAGTTTCAAAATATGAGGACAAAGACATCAATTTATCTGAAAAGGAAGTTGAGTTCATAGCAAAAGGATTTGGGCTTTGGATAACTGAAAAATGCGATGAAATCGCAAAGGCTGAAAACAGAAAGGTTAAAGTGGCAGTTGGATACGATGCAAGGCATACAGGACCTAAATTTTCAGAAGTTATAAGAAAGACTTTGATGGAAATGGGAATTGATGTATATGACTGCGGAATGTCAATAACACCGTCGCTTTTTATGGCTACGATATTTGAGGATTATAAAGCTGATGGCGCAATGATGATAACTGCCAGCCATTTACCGAGCTACTACAATGGAATTAAATTTTTTACGAAAAATGGAGGGCTTCAAAAAAGTGATGTTAATGAATTTCTAGAAATGGCCGAAAAACAAGAAGAAAATTTGATTAAAGAAGAAAAAGGTGTAGAAATTGTAAAAAATCTGGCAGATGACTATGCTTCATATATATGCGAACTGATAAAAAATAAAATTGGAAAAGGGGACAAGCCTTTAAAAAACTTACGGATAGCGATAGATGCAGGAAATGGAGCTGCGGGATTTTTTGCTGAAAAGGTAATAGAAGTTCTAGGTGGAGATACAGCTGGAAGCCAATTTTTAAATCCTGATGGTAACTTTCCAAATCACATTCCAAATCCTGAAGCAAAGGAAGCGATAGAATCAATAAAAAAAGCAGTTCTTGATAACAATGCAGATTTTGGAATAATATTTGATGCAGATGGAGATAGAAGTGCCTTTATAGATAAGAATGGACGTGAAATTAACAGAAATAATCTTATTGCATTGCTTAGTGAAATATTGTTAAAAGAGCATTCTGGCGGGATAATTGTAACAGATTCGGTTACATCGGCAGGGCTAAAAGAGTTTATAGAAAACCGTGGCGGGATTCATCACAGATTCCAGCGAGGATATAAGAACGTAATAAATGAATCTATAAGACTGAATAACGAAGGAAAGTATTCTCCTCTTGCGATAGAAACGTCTGGACATGCGGCATTTAAAGAAAACTATTTTCTTGATGACGGAGCATACATGGCGGCAAGGCTTTTAATTCAGCTTGTAGAGAGCAGGGAAAAAGGCATTGAATTTACAGATGTTCTAAATGAGCTGTCTGAGCCTGCTGAGGAAATAGAAATAAGAATTCCTATAAAAGATAAAGATTTTCGAGCTCGTGGAGAAAAAATCGTGGAAAACTTTAGGGAATATGCTGGAAAAAAAGAAGGTTGGAGCCTAGAAATGCCTAACTACGAAGGTGTAAGAGTAAATGCCGGTCAAAAAAGCTGGTTTTTAATCAGATTGTCACTGCATGAACCACTTTTGTGTGTTAATATAGAAACGCAAAAAGAAGGAATGGGGAATGAGATTTTAGAAGAATTGAAGGATTATTTTAAAAAATATGAAAAAATGGAAATTTAAGAAAAAATAAAAAATAAAAATTAAAAAAAGGTATTGATAAAATTTATAAATGTGGTAAAATATAGAAGGGTTTATTACCCACTCTAACTTAAATTAGCTAAAATTCTTTAGCAGAAAAAACTGATTAAATTCAGTTTTTTTTTCTTTATTTCTTATTTTTTAGAAAATTTAAAAAAGAAAATTGAAAAATGGCTTTTAAAATGTTAAAATTAGATGTGAAAAAATAAATTTGGAAAGGAGCGGTATTTAATTTTAAATATCGGATAAATAATTATGAATATAGTGTTATTTGGAGCACCGGGAGCAGGAAAAGGAACTCAGGCAAAGGAATTAATTCAAAAATATGAAATTCCTCAAATTTCAACAGGAGATATTTTGAGAGCTGCAATTGCAAACAAGACTCCGTTAGGACTGGAAGCAAAAAAATTGATGGATGAAGGAAAATTAGTTTCTGATGACATCGTAAATGGACTTGTGGAAGCAAGACTTCAGGAGGAAGACTGTAAAAAAGGATTTATTTTGGATGGGTTTCCAAGAACGGTGGCTCAAGCTGAAGAACTTGACAAAATTTTAGCAAAATCAGATAGAGAAATTGAAAAAGTAATCGCACTTGAAGTTAGCGATGAAGAAATTATCGAAAGAATCACAGGAAGAAGAGTATCGAAAAAAACTGGTAAAATTTATCATATAAAATACAATCCGCCAGTTGACGAAAATCCAGAAGATTTGGAACAAAGAGCAGACGATAATGAAGAAACAGTAAAAAAACGTTTGGCAGTTTATAACGAACAGACAGCACCAGTATTGGACTTTTACAAAAAACAAAACAAAGTTTATAGTGTAGATGGTGCAAAAAAACTGGAAGAAATTACAAAAGATATAATTGATATTTTGGAAAAATAGTAAATGATTTCAAAATTATCTAAGACTGAATTGGTAAAATTAAGAAACTTTAGAACTTGAATTTGATTTTAGAGTAATGTTACTAAACTTATTTGATAATTAATAAAATTTTATTTTTAAAAGGACAAGGCTTTTTGTAAAAAAGTATTGAACTGTTAAATATATATACTAAAAAATAAAAAAAGAATTTAGAAAGAAGAAGTACAAAAAATGATAATTTATAAAACATTGGATGAAATAAAAAAAATAAAAAAAGCTAATGAAATAATCGCAAGACTTTTTGAAGATGTATTGCCAAAACACGTAAAAGCAGGAGTCAGCACATATGAGCTAGATCAGATTGCTGAAGATTACATTAGAAGTCAAGGAGCAATTCCAGGAACTAAGGGTTACGATGTAGGGCGTCCATATCCTCCTTATCCAGCTGCAACTTGTATTTCCGTAAATGAAGTTGTTGTACATGGTATTCCAAGCAAAAAGCAGATACTGAAGGAAGGGGATATTCTGACAGTTGACACAGTTACAGTGCTTGACGGCTATTTTGGTGACGCTGCGATTACTTATGCTGTGGGAGAAATTGACGAAACTTCTAAAAAATTGATGGAAGTTACTGAAAAAGCAAGAGATATTGGAATTGAGGTTGCACGTGCCGGAAATAGAATTGGAGATATTGGACATGCTATTCAGGAATATGTGGAAAGTTTTGGATTCTCGCTTGTAAGGGATTTTGCAGGGCATGGAGTAGGAAAGGAAATGCATGAAGATCCGATTATTCCAAACTATGGAAAAGCTGGAACAGGGGCTAAAATTGAAGATGGAATGGTAATCACGGTTGAGCCGATGGTAAATGTCGGTACTTATAAAGTAAAAGTTCTATCTGATATGTGGACAGCGGTTACTAAAGATGGAAAACGTTCAGCCCAATACGAACACAGCCTTGCCATTATTGACGGAAAGCCTGTAATCTTGAGTGTAAGAGATTAAAAGTGATGAAAAATAAAAAATATAAAGAAGGGAGATAATTATTTTGAGTATACTAGCATTCATATTAATAATATTTGTGGCAATACAGCACTATTGTATATTAATTCTTGAAATGTTTTTTAATGAAAGTGAAGCTGTTCAGAAAAATTTTGGATTAGAGCTAGAATTTTTAAAAGATGAACGTGTAAAAAAAATGATGTCAAATCAAGGACTATACAATGGTTTTCTTGCTTCAGGATTAATGTGGAGTTTAACCGAAACTGGAGAATTTCAATTTCAGATTGCAATTTTCTTCCTGATTTGTATTGTTTGTGCAGCTATTTATGGTTCTGCAACAGTTTCAAAAAAAATATTTTTACTGCAGGGAATACCTGCTTTACTAGCGATTATGTCGCTATTACTACCATTATTATTCTGGTAAAAAAATACTTTAAATAAAATTTTCCAATACACCTTAAACTTAATGATAAAAAGTAAAAGTTTTCAGGTGTATTTTTTTATAAAAAAAGAGAAATAATTCTAATTTTTTAAAATTACTTCTCTTCAAAACTTAAATTATTTAAGATTATCGTATCTTCTTGCTAATTCTATAGCTCTATCTGCTGTCCATCCTGTCAATCATATCAGTTCTATAACCAGCAAAAACTATCGAACCTCCAATTAATGTTAAAAGTAAAATCCATCTTTTCATAAACTATTCCTTTTCTTAAAAATTTTATCATTTGTAAATTTATCTTATAATGATAAGTCTTGGGTTGCTTTCATCAAACATGCTTACTCCATCTACTTCATCTACTTGCCAGTCATCACCATCAATCCCTGTTCCTTGTGATCTTTCAACTATTTTCTTACCATTTGAACAATAAGTTACAGTATCATTTTTATAATTAAGAATAATTTTATCTGATGTACAAGCCTTAGCTTTATGTCCTCCACTTTTTCTTGTTTTTCCTTTTGCAAAACTTAATGTTCCCATTACGAGAATTAACAATACTAGTAATACTTTTTTCATAAAAATTAATAAATTCCTTTCTTAGTCGTAATATTTTTCGCTAAATTTTATCATACTAAACTAAGATTTTCCTTTTTTTTTGAGTTTAAAAAATTAAAATTTAATAAACAGAATATACACTAACTGTTTTAAGGAGGTAAACAAAAAAATTTCAATATTATTGAAAAAATTTTTATAGGAAAATTTCTTTAACTTCATTTAGATTTGCTGGTTTAGAATTTTAGGGATTTAGGAGGTTAGGAGGTGTATTAAGATTTAGTTTTCGTATATAATAAGTAGTGAATAATAGATATTTATAATATTAACAACTTTTTAATTCATTTAAAATTGTAATCAAATCAAAATAAGATATAATGTATCTTAGATTTTCGATATCAAAAATTGTGAAGAAAATTTGTTTTTTATGATTTTTGATAAAAATTAATCGAAAAATTAGAATTATTGAATATTTTTATTTGAAAATTTATGAAGGAGTAATTAATTTATGAAAAAATTAATATTAGGAATATTTTTATTAGGGATAATTGTATTTGGTCGTCCTGGAGAAGTTGGGAAAAAGGATATTGGGGAAACAAACGGGTATTGTCAGAATGGTGTTATTTTAAAGAAATGGGAAATTGAAAGAGGAGATTTTTCACCAATAACAAAAGCGAGAGTAAAATATGAAGTTTGCGTACTGGATGGATTAAGATATAGAAATATTATTGCTGAATTGGAAGGAAGAGATGATTTTCAAAATTCAGAATTGAGAAATTATATTGAAATAGTTGACAGTCCAACGACAGTAGATTACGATAAAAGAATTCTTTATTTAAGAATATGGAATTAGTTAAGTTGTAATTTAAGAATTTGATTCCAGAGTTAAGTATAAAAAATATTTTTAAAAGGAGATTTGAAATGAGAAAAATACTACTATCATTATTTTTTGTAGCCACTTTGTCGTTTGCAAGAAGTGTAGATGAAACAGTTGCACAGATAAGAAGAGATTATAATGAGACTAATAGTTATAAAAATTATGATGTTGTAACTCAACCTGCTGAAAATGACAGTGATTGGGATATAAAAAAATATTATAGAAATGGTGACTTAAGAAAAGTCGTAACATCTGGAGGGGATGGACGTGTAGCAGAAACAACTGAATATTATCTGAAAAATGGACAGACATATTTTAAATATTTTGTGAGAAAAATTTATTATAATGGTGTTAGTAGAGAAGATGAAAGATATTATTATGATGAAGATGGGGAATTAGTAAGATTCATAGATGGTTCAGGAGAAGTTTACGAAGATGAAGATGGATTAGATGGTGATTATGGATTTTACGGAAATCAAAAATGGGAAGACTAAATAGATTTAAATTAAACAAATTTTGAAAAGGAGAGAAATTAAAATGAGAAAATTAAGAAAATCAATGTTATTTGCACTTTTACTGGCTGCGGTGGTTAGCTGTGGAGGAGGGGGTGGTGGAGGTTCAAGCAGCAATGCTTCCACGCCTGTTAATATGGAAATTAATTTAAAGACGGATTTATCTGAAGCTGCTACCTTAAAAGTAGAGGCAGGTAGACTTGGAGTGCCAGTACAACCAGAATTTATAAAAGAAGGATTTGAAAGTTATTATGATAAAGCAGGATTAGTGAGTTATCCTCTTTCCTCTGTAGAAAATCAAATGGTTAATAGCGGTTCAGCACTTTTAAGAATAGATAGTGTAAATCATACACAATCATTAGAAGAGCAAGTAAAAAATAAATTTAATTCTTATAATCTATCAAATTTAACAGCAAATATGAAGAAAGGTTCAGCCTTACTTTTAATAGGTGGTAATTCTTCACTTAAATTATCACAGATAAAAGATGATTTATTCTCACAATTAAGTAGTAAGCCGACTATAAGTGGAAATAAAAATGAATACAGTCAGATAGTGTTTATCGGCGGAAACTTTGGAATAGATAAAGATGTAAATCTTGATTATAATGAAGATATGTATAATAGAATAAAAATATATGATTCTAACATAGTTAATGAGGCTACAATAAAAGGAACTAAAGATAATTTGGTAGGTATTGGGCAGAGAGAAAAAAATAATTTTATTTTTGTTCCATCAATAACATATAGTGGAAATATACTTATAAATGGAGGAACAATAAATCTAAGTGGTAATAATTCAATAGGGATATTTAATGCTGGTTGGAAAATTGCTGGAATACAAAATAATGGGAATATTATTGTAGGAAAAAATTCAACAGGTATATATGTCATAGATAAAAAGTATGGAGCAATGCAAACAGGAACAGGAAACATAGAAAATAATGGGAATATTGAAATCGGAGAAAATTCGAAAGGAATATATTATCAAGCTGATGAAGCAGAACAAGGTTATAAATTTGATGCCAATATTTTAAATGCAGGTATGATAAAAAGTGAAGGGAATGGAGCAATAGGAATGTTCCACAATTCATCTTCTCCAGCCAAAAAAAATCTAAAAAATACAGGAACAATAGAATTGACAGGAGATAAATCTATTGGAATGTTTGCAACAGGGAATGGAAAATATGATGTGGAAAATAGTGGTAAAATTATAATAGGGAATTCTAGCAGCAAATCCAATCCTGGTATCGCAATGTACACAAATAATAAAAATATTCTTTTGAATAATACAGGAACAATAACTTTAGGAAAGAATTCAATAGGGCTATATGGAATAGAAACAATAAAGACAGGAGATCTTGTAAATGGATATGTGCCTGCTCATTATTCAGCTGTGAATGCTCAAAATGGAAAAATTGAACTTTCTGGAAAAGGTGCAACAGGAATATATTTAAGTGATGGTGCAACAGGAATAAATGATGGAACGATAATAACTATAAATCCAGATGGTGGAAGTGTCGGAGTTATTGGAATAAAAGATTCTCAGTTTACAAATAACGGAACAATTTCTGTAAACGAAGGAAGTGTTGGAATTTATGGAAATGGGAATAATGCTGTTTTGAAAAATAAAGGTGTAATAGCGGCAGGAAGAAATTCAGTTGGAATGTACTCGACAAATGGAGCTAATATAGAAAATAATAAAACTATAAAATTAACAGGCGATAATGCTGTTGGAATGTATTTGGCTGAAAATTCAAAAGGAATTAATAATGGAGAAATAATCACTGAAGGAATAGTAAATAAAGCAGTAGGAGTGGCAATTGGAAAAAATGCGGAGTTTACAAATAATGGTAAAATAGTTATGAATTCTAACGAAGGTGCAGGAATTGTAATTGCTAATGGTGGAATTATCAAAAATTATGGAAATATTCAGATTACAGGAGAAAATGCAGCAAGAGAAAAAAGAGTAGAGAATATTATTGTAAAAATAGAAGGGATTACAAGTACACTTTCATCAACAAGAACAACAGCTTCTTCATTAGGAATCTATGTAGACACCCTAGGAAGAACAAAACCAATTGAAGGGCTTTCTAATTTAGGTTTAAACAATGCTGATTTATTAATTGGTGCAGAAGCTACTGAAAAAACTAATGCTACTGAAGTTACAGTTGGAAATGAGGTGCTTGAACCGTTTAATAAATCTATTCAATCAAGCAATATTGCTAACTGGAATGTAAAAACTGGTTCGTTAGTTTGGGAAGCAGATTCTAAAATTGAAAATAACAAAGTTTCAAAAGTTACATTAAAGAAACAGTCTTATGCCAAATTTGCTGATAGCAAAACAACCGAGGCTGTGGCTAAAGGGCTGGATGAGAAATATACTGAAACTGCTGCAGATTCAAAAGATAAGCAAATATTTAACTATTTAAATAGTTTAAATGACACTAAAGCTCTTGGGAATACTTACCGTGAAATTAATGGAAGCCAATATATCAACGTTCAACAAAGAATTGCTCAGACTGACAATATTTTAGAAAATAAACTTTTAGACTTGCAAAAGGATAATTTTGATAAATCAGGACATCACGTTTCAACATTCTTTAGACGTGATAATCACGATCCAAAAACTTTGGAAATCCCTGATTCACACAGTACAGCTTATGGAATTTCATATTTATTCAGCAATGCTGATTTAAAGCAAGGAATTTATGCTGGAACTGTTATTAACAAATTCAAATTTAAAGATAATGGCAGATCAAGAGAAAATGTTACAATGTTTAAATTAGGTGCTTACAAAACTTTTGACTTGAATGATTTAGAATGGACATTAAGTGGAGATGGTTTTGCTTCTCAAAATGATATGAAGAGAAGATTTGTGATTGGAAATAATGTTTATGAAAACAAAGCTGATTACAATACTTATGGGTTTGCAATCAAGAATGAATTAGGTAAAACTTTCCAGGTTGGAGAAAATGTTACAGTTAAACCTTATGCCGCTTTAAAACTTGGTTATGGTAAATTTACAAATATTAAGGAAAAAGACGGGACTTTAAATATGGAAGTTAAAGGAAATAATTTTTATTCAGTTAAACCAGCTTTAGGAGTTGAAGTTGGATATTCTGCTCCAATCATGGAAAACTCTAAATTTAAAGCTTCTTTAGGACTTGGCTATGAACACGAGTTAGGAAAGATTGAAGATAATGTAAATGAAGCAAAATTTGCAAATACGAATACCAAAATTAACTTAAAAGGTATTAAAGATGAAAGACGTGGAAACTTTAAGAGCAACTTGAAAGTTGGATTTGAAGCAGGTAATTTTAATTTCTCAGTAAACGGAGGATATGATACGAAAGATAAAAATTCACATATTGGCATGGGACTTGGTGTTTCGTTTTAAGAGAAATAGAAAAATGTAAATTAATAGAGACAATCTTAGAAAATATAACTTTTTAAGATTAGTCTCCTATTTTAATAATTATTTATAAAATAGAAAGGAAAGTAATATGAATAAAAAAAGTATTCTAATTTTAGCCTGTGTTGCAATATTTGCATTTTTTCTAGGCGGAGCTTTTTTAGTGTACAGTTCGTATATAAAAACGCAGGAATTGCAAGCGAAAGTGAAACTAGAACAAGAAAAGACAAAACAGGAAATGATAAAAAGTCAGAACGAACAACAGCAAATGGCACAAGTAACAACTTCACTGGAAACCTCGACACCAGCGGCTGCTAAAAAAAGGACAAATTATGAGGCTGAGTTGATGGATAGAATGAGCTCCGTTCCAGAAAATAATATGACAAATGCAGGTGAAGTATTTGAGGCTTGGGATAAAGAATTGAATAAAATTTATAAACTTATTATATCTGAATTACCAGAAAGCCAAAAAATAAAACTACGAAATGAAGAAAGAGCTTGGTTAAAAAGAAAAGATAAAGAAATGGATAAAGCAGCGGAAGAAATGGCGATGGGAAGAGACGAAAATGGAGAATTGGTAGGCTGTGGAACAGGTTGTGGACATGCTTCAAGAGCAATGAATATTGAAATGACAAAAGAAAGAACGATAGAGCTTGCTAGAATGTATGATAAGTTGCATGCTAATTAAATTATGGGAAATAGACAAAAGCTAGGAGTGATTCTTTTATAAAAAGATTATATTAGATGGTGGAAAGCAATATATTACGATGAAAATACAGAATATGTATTACTAAAATCTCGAAATGTTTAGAAATATAAGTGTGTAGATGGAGCAGGTTATATTAAGATTTACGATTTTCCAAATGAATCAAATGAAAGATTGTATAATTAAAATTAAAAAGGCTGTTTTAAAAATTGACAGCCTTATTTTTATACATTGAAAAATAAAATAATAAATCATAAACTTCTGTAATAAATGCTTTAGTGTTGCATTATACAATAAATTAGTTTTTATAAAGGAAATATTTCATAATTTTATTTCTTTTTTGTTTGCTTCTTTTTTAAATTTTTATTTATTGAAACTGTATTTGTATTTCCTAAATGTTTATTTTCATTCGGATTTTTTCCAGCTTCTAACAATGTACTTTTTTCACTAAATCCTTTTTCATATCCTTTTGTTTCAAACCATTCTGTCTTGCTCGCTTCTGTCTGAGCTTTTTTATCTTTTTCAGTCAAATCCTTACCATTTTTTATTTTAAAATACATCTCAGGATTAACTCTGTTGATAAGCCCTTTTCCACGCATTTCAAAGGCTATCTCAAAATGTAAATGTGGAGCATGTGTTCCACTTGCATTTCCAGTTGTACCTGTTTTGGCAATCACTTGTCCAGCTTTTACTGTATCTCCAATTTTTACATTTACTTTACTTAAATGACAATATCTGATATATTTTATCTGCATTGTATTTGGATCATAGTTTTCGCTGTATGCCCATTCTCTTGCACTTTCCTTAGGTTTGAAATTTTTTCTTTTTATTTTTTCAAGTTCCTTTGGATCAACTTCCATATAAAAATTCAATCCATATCCAGTTTTATCTACATACATATCCACAATTTTCCCATCCAGCACAGCATAAACATCCGTTCCTGGCAATGCAAAAATATCAATTCCTTGATGCCCTCTCGCTCCATTACTTCGAGTTAGTCCAAATTTAGCCCAGTCAGGATAAACTTCGCCACGAAAATTATAATAGGTAACTTGCGGATTTTTTACTGGATTAACTCTAAAAATTTTATCATCTTCATCTTCTTTTCCAGCAGTATTAGAAGATTTTGTATTTTTATTACTAGATACTATTCCAAAAATTATAAGTCCTAAGACTAATAAAGATGTTATTCCTATAATTATTTTATTTTTTTTATTCGATTTTAAATTTTTATCATCATCTTTTTTTCTAAAGTCTGTTTTTTCTTTTGAAATATAGTAAGCCATTGTTTTTTCTTGCCATTCGTCTTTTATTTTATTTTTTCCAAATATAGCAATACCGCCACCGCTTATTCTGTTCCAAAGCCCTTTAATTGCCTTTTGTGATAGCCTTTTATTTATCTGCATTACTAAATGCCAATGCGGATTGAATTTTCCGTTTTTCACTTCTATTTCTTCATTTGCGATTATGTTTATTCTTTTGTCTATTTTTTTCATTTCTTTAAAAAATGTAAATGCTTCTGCTTTCATTTCTTCTGCTTTTTCTGTTACGTTCAATTCATTTATTTCTTTGTTGCTTTTTGTTAAAATGATGTGAATATACTTCATTCCTTTTCTCTTTGCGTTCTGTAATACATATTCAGTTTTTTTTCTGTTCTCATTTTTCTTCCTGCGATTGCAACGTAGACAGAATGGATCGTGGCAATTGTAATGCTTCCCTTTTCCGTCTTTTCCTTTTACCACTTCTCCGCATCGCATTGTCTTTTCATAACTTATTCTAAACAGTTCATTGCCTGTTTCTTCCCATAATTCTTCATAAATTTTTGTGATTTTCCTGTTGAGTATTCTTATTTCATCATCTGTTATTCTTGCCATTTTTATACCTGTAAAACAAAAAAGTCAAAAACTTTTTTTATATTTTAAGCACTTGACTTTTCTAAAATTACGATGTATAATATCAATATATCGAATAGAAAAAAAGTCAATGAAAAGTTATTTTATAAAGCCCGCCAAAGCATTCATAAATAACTTTTTTTCTTTTATATTCAATTTTTTCTTTTTCGTTATTCCTTTCATTCATTTTTTTTAATAATTTTGCTATTTGAATTATACTCTACAAACTCATTAAAGTCAATGTTTATCTTTAGTTACGAGCATTTGAAAAACATCAAAAATTAAAAAAAGCATTGATTTTATTGTTAAAATCTTTTAAAAAAATTTTTTCTCTTTTTTTGTTTCCGCTTTTTTCTAGTCATTTGCATTTGCAATTCATTCATTTTTTTATTTGTACTCACAATTTTGTTTTTGTTCTTCCCTTCATCTCTATTTTTTTCTTCTAAGGAAATTCATGACATGTTTTTGCTCATTCGCCTGCTTATATATATAAAATTCTGCGACCCTTTCCGACTGC
>ERZ772772.455-NODE-455-length-25301-cov-10.324131_pt1 | contig 25301 bp, 22 predicted proteins | sample MGYA00511484_ERZ772772 | MGnify/ENA primary metagenome ERZ772772 (study PRJEB29015, sample SAMEA2737913) | human oral metagenome | biome: human oral; feature: human-associated habitat; material: dental | place: China | collected 2088 ... | reverse complement strand
CTTAAAATTCTGCCGTCTTTGATCTCGATGATACGATCCGCAAATTCCGCAATATGCGCATCGTGCGTAACTATGATGATGGTGTGCCCCTCTTCGTGCAGCGCCGTTAAAATTTGCATCACCGTCTCGCCGCTTTTGCTATCAAGCGCGCCGGTGGGCTCGTCGGCCAAAATCACTTCGCCGCCATTTATCAGAGCGCGGGCGATACTTACTCGCTGCTGCTGCCCGCCGCTAAGCTTGCTCGGTAAATTTTTGATGCGATCGCCAAGCTCCAGCTTATCCAAAAGCTCCACCGCCCGTTTCGTCCGTTCGCTTGCCCCTACGCCCGCATACACCGCAGGCAGCGAGACATTTGCGGTCGCATCCATCGTGGCGATGAGATTGTATTTTTGAAAGACGAAGCCGAATTTTTTGCTTCTAAGCGCCGCAAGCTCGTCGCCGCTTAAATTCGCGGTTTCGCGACCCTCGATCTTGTAGCTTCCGCTACTTGGCGTATCGATGCAGCCGATTATATTCATCAGCGTGGATTTTCCGCTTCCGGATTGCCCGATTATCGATATAAACTCGCCCGCTTCGATATTTAAGTTTACGTCCTTTAGGACGTGGATTTCGTTATCGCCGAGAATGAATTTTTTGTTTATATCTTTAAGCTCTAGCATCTTCGCACCATAAAATTCTCTAAAACACCATCGGAGGTCCGTCCATATTTAACGGCGCGGCTTTTCCGTCGGCGATGAGCACCTCATCTTTTTCATCAAGACCGCTTAAAATTTCGGTATTCAAATCGTCGCTAACGCCCGTTTTTACGTATCGCTGCTCGGGCTCTTTACCGTTAAGCACAGTGACGTAATCGCCTCCCTCGTCGCGCTTAATGACGGAGGTAGGCAAGTAGCTCGTATTATTCGCTTCGCTTACGATTATGTTGTTTTCGGTCGTCATTCCGATCTTTAAAAAATCGTTTTCGTTGTCCACGAGCATCTTTGCGTAAAAATAGATCGCGCTGTCGCTGCTGCTCGAAGAATAGGACGAACCGCTAGAGGTTTTATCGTAAGTCCCGTCGCTAAGCGTGGTAAGACCCGGATCGATCTTGTAAATTTTAGCCTTTTTGATATTATACAGATCCGATAGTATGGAGTATTCTACGTCCATTCCAACCTTTACTTTGGATATATCGCCCTCTGCGATTTGCATCTTGATCTCCATCTTGCTCAGATCGGCGATCTTTACGATCGTAGGCGTAGTTTGGTTAGAATTTACCGTCTTGCCCTCCTCTACCGGCATGGAAACGATCGTGCCGCTTATCGGAGCCGTGATTTTAGTGTAGCCGAAATTCGTCTCCGCCGTGCTTAGCTGAAGTTTGGTCTGCTCGATCTGCGCCTCGATCTGCTTCTGCTCGGCCTCTTTTAAAGCGGCGCTATTTTTGGCATTTTCCACCGCCTCTTTGGAAGCAGCGTTTCTTTTATACAGCTCAAGCTCGCGGTTATACTGCGTTTTGGCGTTTGCCGCGGCGATCTTTGCCGAAGCTAAATTTGCTTCGTGGATTAGAAGCTGCGCCTTTTGCTGTGCGATCTCGTTTTCTTGAGTGACCGAATCAATCTGTGCGATCATATCGCCTTTTTGAACCTTATCGCCTACTTTGACGTAGAGCTTTTTGATCTGACCGCTTACCTGCGCGCCCACGTCGACCAAATCCCTGACATAAACCTCTCCCGCAGCCGTCACCGTGCCTCTAATACTGCCCTTCTCAAGCCTTGTGGTAAGGGCCTTCGGCGCCTCTTCTTGCTTAAAAAATTTGCCGTATAAGAAATATATCGCAATGACGATGACCAGGGTAAAGGCGATAAATTTCAAGGTTTTTTTCATTTTGCCAACTTCAAATAAAATAAGGGCTAATTCTAATGTAAAAATATAAAATTTTAGTTAAATACTAAATTCTTTGCTCGCGCACGGAGTAAAATTTCATAATCTTTTTATGTAAAATTAGCGAAACATAAATCAGCGCCGAGCCCGCAAGCAGGCGCGCTATATCGGCGTCCTTTTGCCAAAATACTAAATTTACGACGATCGCCGCGGGAATGAGCGCGTTATTCATAATCGCAAGCACGCCGCTATCGACTTCGCACGCGCCCTTGTTCCACAAAAAATACCCCAGAGCGCTGGCTACCGTGCCCAGATACACGATCACGGCGCCCTGCGAGAAGCTGGGATTAAATTTAGAAAAATCCCCGAGCACGATCGCGGCAAGTGCCGTAACCGCGGTGGCCCCCGCAAAAAAGTAGCCGAAAAGCTCCTTCTGCTCGCTAAAGCCGTGGCGCTCCAGCATAAATTTATACGCGCTCTGCCCGAGCCCAAAGCATAAATTTGCGCCTTGTACGAGCAAGAAACCCGTCAAAAACTCGGAGCTTATCGCGCCGAATTTTATCACCAAAGCCCCGAGCACCGCGACAGCGACGCTGAAAAGATATAGCGCGCGAAATCTAAGCTTAAGCGCATCGTAAAGCAGCGTCACGTAAAACGGAGTAAATATCGTAAAAAGCGCCACTTCATAGACCTTCAAATACGCAAAGCTGCGGTAGTAGAAGATATACATCACGCCGATCTGCACGGCGCCCACGGCGCAAATTTTAAGCGCCAGGGCGGGATTTACGCCACGAAATTTCATAAACGGCAAAAAGCAAATTAGCGCCAACGATACGCGCGAAAACGCCAAATACGCGCTGTCTATGCCGCGCAAAAACTCGCCTATCAGAGAGAAGCTAAACGCCCAAATACAAGTAACCAAAATCAGTTTTTTCAAAACGTCCGCCTAAGCTTTAAAATTTAGGCGGAATTTTATAAAATTTTAGTTGAATTTGGGATTTAAATTTCGCTCGCGCGGCATAAATTTAGGTTTTTATTTATTTTAAATGTGTTAAAATTATCCGATTTTTGAAATTTAAGGGTAAAAATGAACGACGTTTCGGTTATAGTTCTTGCCGCAGGACTCGGCACTCGGATGAAGTCGCAAAAAGCCAAGGTTCTTTTCGAGCTTTGCGGCGAGCCGATGATAATCCACATCTTAAAGAAAGCTTACGAAATTTCAAACGACGTGAGCGTGATTTTACACTATCAATTCGACGAGGTTAAAAGCGCGGTTCTAGCGCAGTTCCCAAACGCTAAAATTTACAAACAAGATCACGAGCATTTCCCCGGCACTGCGGGCGGACTAAAAGAGGTCGAAATCCGCGGAGCCAAAACGCTCATAATCTGCGGCGATATGCCTTTGGTAAAAAGCGCCGAGCTTCGCAAACTCTGCGAGGGGGACGCGGAAGTAAATCTAAGCGTTTTTAGCGCGCGCGATCCTTTCGGATACGGCCGCGTAATCACCCGCGTCGGCGAAATTTTAAAGATCGTCGAGCAAAAGGACGCAAGCGAGGAGGAAAAGGCTGTAAAAGACGCAAACGCCGGCTGCTACTGCTTCAAAAGCGAGGCATTGAAACAAATTCTGCCGCAGATCAAACCCGATAACGCGCAAAAAGAGTACTACCTCACAGACGCGATCAAAATCGCCAAAGATATGGGCTTAAAATGCGCCGCCGTGTGGGTAGACGAGCAAAGCTTCATGGGCATAAACGATAAGTTCGCCCTCAGCATCGCCGAAAATTTAATGCAAAACGAGATCAAAGAAAATTTGATGAAACAAGGCGTTTTGATGCGCCTACCGCAAAGCATCTACATCGACAGCAGGGCGAAATTTATCGGCGAATGCGAGCTACAAGAAAACGTAAGCGTCATCGGTCCTTGCGTGATCGAAAGCTCGCTCATCAAAAGCGGCTGCGTCATCGAAGATAGCATAGTAAAAAACTCCGACATCGGTCCGATGGCGCATCTGCGTCCAAAATGCGAGGTTATAGGCACCCATATCGGAAATTTCGTCGAGCTTAAAAACGCAAAAGTAAACAAGATCAAGGCGGGGCATTTAAGCTATCTTGGAGATTGCGAGATCGACGAGGGCAGCAATATCGGCTGCGGCACGATTACGTGCAACTACGACGGCAAGAAAAAATACAAAACGATAATCGGAAAAAACGTCTTTATCGGCTCAGATACGCAGCTAGTAGCGCCCGTGCGGATAGCCGACGACGTCATAATCGCCGCGGGCACGACGGTTACGAGCGACGTCCCAAGCGGCGCGCTGGCGATCAGCCGAAGCAAACAAATCAACAAAGATGGGTTTTTCCATAAATTTTTTAGGAGCGAAGATGAGTAAGAAAAAGGTTTTACTGGCGGTTTGCGGGAGTATCAGTTTTTACAAAGCGTTTGAAATTTTATCCGCTCTGAAAAAGTCGAATTTCGACGTCTATGTCGCGCTTAGCGACGGCGTGCAGGAGTTTGTTAGCTACAAGGCATTCGAGGCGCTATGCGATCACCCCGTGCTTTGCAAAGCTAACGAAAACTGGCAGGCGGGCATCAACCACATCGCTTACTCCAAAGTGGATTTAGTTTTGATTGCGCCTGCAACGGCAAATACGATAAATAAGCTCGCGTGGGGCGTCTGCGACAACGTATTTTTAGAGGTGCTAAACGCGGCTTTTGCCCATGCCAAGGTGGTTATCGCGCCGGCCGCGAACCCCGCGCTACTTGAAAATAACATCACGAAAAACTGCATCGATATGCTAAAAGCAAGCGTCAATGCGTATTTCGTCGATCCGATAGAAAAAACCCTAGCTTGCGGAGATACCGGCAAGGGCGGGCTAGCGAGCACCGAGGCGATTATGAAGACGCTAAAGCGTGCGCTTTACAACGATAAATTTTGGGAGGATAAAACCGTCATCATCACCGGAGGTGCGACGATCGAAAAGATCGACAGCGTGCGCGGCATTACGAATTTCTCCAGCGGTAAAACCTCCAAAGCAATTGCCGACGCGCTGTTTTATCTAGGCGCGGACGTGATGCTGATCTCTAGCAACGAATATGAAAATTTACCGTACAAGCTCGTTAAATTTGAAAGCACTATCGGGCTAAAATCGGCGCTTGATAGCACAAAATTCCCCGACGGCGCATATTTGATAATGGCCGCTGCGGTAAGCGATTACTCGCCGAAGGTGCGTTACAAAGATAAGGTGAAAAAAGCCGAGATCGGCGAAATTTGGAATTTACGCCTGGGCGAAAACGAGGATATCTTAAGCTCCGTGCGCGGAAATATCAAAAAAGTGGGCTTTAAACTCGAAACCGACCGCGAAAACGCCGTCGGCGAGGCCAAACGCATGCTTAACGAAAAGCATCTCGACGCCGTCTGCCTAAACGTGCTGGACGACATCATCAAGCTCGGCGGCGACGTCCTTAAGGTCACTTTCATCACGAAAAACGATCAGGTCGTAATCGACACCGCGCCGAAGGACGAAGTCGCCCTAAAAATCGCGGCTGAGCTGAAAAAAATCTGATCCGTGAATAGCCTAAATCATCTAGCCCTCGTGATGGACGGCAACGGGCGCTGGGCGAAAAAGCGCGGTCTGCTGCGCACCGGCGGGCACGAAGCGGGCGCGGAGGTCGTGGAGCAGATCTGCGAGTTTTGCATCGACGAAAGCATCGCAAACCTCACGCTCTACGCCTTTAGCACCGAAAATTGGAAGCGCCCGAAAAGCGAAGTGGAATTTTTGATGAAGTTGCTTCAAAAATTCCTAATTTCGCGCCGCGAAAAATTTATCCAAAACGGGATAAAATTCTATCCGATCGGCGACATATCGGCTTTTGAGGGCGATCTGCGAAGCGAGATCGAATATCTTTCAAATTTAACTCAAAACGGACGAGCGCTAAATTTTAACCTAGCGATCAACTACGGCTCGCGCGACGAGATCGTGCGAGCGTGCGAGCGGCTGCTTGCAAGCGGCGAGCGACTAAGCGAAGCGGGCATCGGCGCGCATCTGGATACCGCGCACAGCGGCGACGTGGATCTGCTGGTGCGCACGGGCGGCGAGCAGCGGCTGTCGAATTTCTTGCTCTGGCAGGCAAGCTACGCCGAGCTTGCGTTTACGCCGACGCTGTGGCCCGATTTCACGCGCGAGGAGCTTGCGCGCATAGTGGATGATTTCCGCCGCAAACAGCGCCGCTTCGGCGGTCTTTGAGCTGCGTCGCGGTCGCTCTAACGGTCGCTTTAAATTTTAAAATTTTAATTTGCAAGAACCGCATGCAACGCGGTAAATTTTAAAATTTAATCCGCGGGCGCTCGCGACACCATGAAATTTTAAAATTTCAGGATTTTAATTTACGGTATCGTAAAATTTAAAATTTTAATACGTAGGCGCGCGGCGCTATAGAATTTTAAAATTTCGCGCCTTTTAAATTTAAAGCTCTAGCGCGAGCCGTGTTACGAGGCGCGGCAAATTTAAATGCGGCAGGAATTTTAAAATCACGCCGCCCGTTCACGCTAAAACCGATAAGGAAGGCCATGAGCTACTACATACAATGTGGTTGCGGCAAAAAGCTTACCAAAAAGCCGATGAAAACTCTAAGATGCCCAAGATGCGGCAGCGTGTATAAAAAACCAAAGAAATTTATACTAGCGATCTACATTTGCCTGCTGCTGTTTTTTATGCTAGCGTTTGCTTTCATCCCCGATAAAATGGGGATTTTGGCATCCACAGGCAGCGGAATAGGCGCATATATTATGTTTTTATGGATCGTATATACTTTGAACTTCGATCTTTTGGACGCCGTGATACTGGTGGCGGGATTTTTGATTTTCGGCGGATTATATGATGCATGGGGCGAGCCGCTAATCGCCGGGCTCATAGCCATTTTATTTTGCGTGGGCGCGGCGGCGATTTTCGTAAAATTTTTCCCTTATGAGAGGCAAAAAATCAATGAAAACTAAGAAATTTCTCGCTACCATAAAGCGCTTGATTAAATTTTAAAAAGTTAAAGCTCCAAAGGAAAAAGATGGATTTAAATATCGTTTACGGCGTGATTTTTGCGGTATTCGGCACCTGCGTAGGCTCGTTTTGCAACGTCCTGATCTACCGCTTGCCGCGCGGACAGAGCGTAAATTTCCCCGCATCGCACTGCCCAAAGTGCTCTCACGCTTTAAAATTTTACCACAACATTCCGCTGCTTTCGTGGCTCTTTTTGGGCGGCAAATGCGCCTTTTGCAAAACCAAAATTTCGATCCGCTACCCGATCGTCGAGCTTTTAGGCGGCGCGCTTGCGCTTGCGGCGTATTTCGGCGAGCCCGATCTTGCAAAAGCTGTGGTACTAGGGCTTTGCTTCATCCTGCTTATGGCGCTTTCGGCGATCGATTTTGAGTATAAAGCCGTGCCCGAGAGCCTTCTTTACGTAGTTACGGCGCTTTCGCTTGCTTATACGCTGATGTATGATTTTGATCTTAGCGGCGTGGGAGCGGCGGCGGGATACGCGGCGATATTTTTCGTGCTGCGCCTCATCGTCACTTTCGTGCTAAAGCGCGAAGCGATGGGAAGCGCGGATATTTTTATCGCGGGCGTTATGGGGGCGATTTTGGGCTGGAAGCTAGGCGGCATCTCGATCTACATCGGCGCGATTTTGACGCTGCCTGCGTATCTCATCGCGCACAAAAAGGGCTATGAGCTGCCGTTCGTGCCGTTTTTATCGATGGGGCTGCTTCTTACTTTTATTTTTAGAGATCAAATTTTAAGGCTCTTGGACGTCATTTATGGATAGGGTTCAGCGCTATTTATTTAGCAATTTCGTAAGCTCGTTCGCGTCGCTTTTCAGCACGCTTTTTATCATAATGTCGATCGTATTTTTTCTTCAGATCGCGCGCATTACGTCGTTTATCGAGATAAATTTTTCAGAGCTAGTCAAGCTATATCTTTTCATGCTGCCGCGCATACTCATATTTACGGTGCCGATCGCGTTTTTCGTAGCGCTTAGCATCTCGCTTTTTAGGCTCTCTAAAGAAAACGAAACCATAGTAATATTTACGATCGGCTACGCCACGCGCAAGATCGCGCTATTTTTCGGCATAAGCGCCGCGCTGTGCTCTTTGGCGCTACTTTTCGTATCGCTTTTTATGATGCCGATAGCCGAAAATTTAAAGGACAATTTCATCGATTACAAAAAAATCAGCGCGACGCTAAATATCAAATCCAACGAATTCGGGCAGAAATTTTCCGACTGGCTCGTTTTTATCGATTCGCAGGAAAACAACGGCACAAGCACGCTGTATAAGGATCTCGTGCTGTATAATCCAGGTGGCTCGCAGGATCACGAGAGGATGATCGTAGCGCGCAGCGGCGAGTTTAAAAACGAAAACGCGAGCTTTTCGGCGATGCTGCACGACGGCAAAATTTACACGATGGGCGGCGATCAATGGCACGTAAGCGAGTTTGAAAGCCTAACTCTGCGCACGCAAAGCGACCGCAATATCCGCGGCGGAGGCGGCGTAATAGGATACTGGAGCGAGATGAGCGGCAGCGAAAAGCGCAGGAAGGAATTTAGTATCTACACCCTCGTCTCGCTCTTTCCGCTGGCGAGCTTTCTGTTTGCGCTAAGCCTCGGCATCGTGACCTATCGTTACGAAAAGGGCTTCGTTTACGCGGGGATCTTCGGCGTGCTTTTTAGCTACTTCGCGATGATTATGTTACTCTCTAAATACCCTAGTATCGCACTTCCCGTGACATTCGGCGTTACGCTTATCGCATCACTGCTTTACTACAGGATCAAAATTGCCCCGAGATACTGAAAAAGACTCCGAGCTTTGCGGCAGCGAAATTTTAAACAAAAGCTCGTCCGCTCGAAATTTAGCGGATAAAATTTCGGCGAGCGAGCCTAGCGCGTCTAAAATTTTGCGTAGCGTAAATTTAGAACACGAAGCGCAAAACGGCGAGCAGGTTTTGATATTAAACGACGAGTTTTCAAATTTTAAAAATTCCGCTCTCGCAAGCTCGGCGAGCGATACGGCTACCTATACTGTGCCCGATTGCGGTTTAAAGCAAGAAAGTGTCAGGCGGAATTTGGACGCCGTTTCCGCTAAAAAGACTACGCGTGCGGCAAATTTAAATTCCGCCCGCAAAAATTCCGCCGATACCGCCGCTTCCGATATTTGCGCGGCAAGCATAGAAGAGATTTGCACAAGTCCCGCAGACGCCCGTGCCGCAAACTCTCTCAAAGCAGACGCCGCCTACAAAGCGGGTATTTCCGCAAACACCCTCGCAAGCGCGTCCAAACTCAAAAATATTATTGAAAGTGCGCCTGCAAGCGACTTCGCAGCGAGCGCAAACTCCGAGCGCGTAAAGCTCAAGCTCGTCTATTCCTATGACGGCTCGAAATTTAGCGGCTCGCAGTCTCAGCCTCACGGGCGCGGCGTCGAGGACGTGCTGCGCGCGGCTTTGGGGCGAGTAGGGATCTTTGCGCCGCTCATCAGCAGCTCGCGCACCGATAAAGGAGTGCACGCGCTGCGCCAGGTAAGCTGCGTCGAATGCGCCGTGCACTGGGAGCTGTCGCGTCTAAAAGAGCTCATAAACCGCCACTGCGCGCCCTATATTTTTGTGCAACACATCAGCCCGGTGCCGCGCGATTTTCATCCGCGTTACGATGCCGTGGCGCGCTGCTATCGATACGTTTTAAACCATGGACGTCCAAGCCCCTTTCTTAGCGATTTTTGCGTGTTTTATCCGCGCGTGGATATTGCCGCGCTCAATGCTGCGCTTGCAAATTTTGTCGGCGAGCACGATTTTAGCGAGTTTATGAAAAGCGGCAGCGACATAAAAAGCCCGGTACGCGAGCTCTACATCGCGCGCGCCTACTCTTTTAGAAATTTGACTTTGATAAATTTTAAAGCCAACGGATTTTTGCGAGCGCAGGTGCGGCTGATGGTCGCAAACGCGCTAAAATCCGTGCAGAGCGGGCGCAAGATCAGCTTCTCGCGAGCTCTTAGCAGAATCCCCTTTCCGCCGAACGGGCTGTATCTTAGCGGCGTGAGTTATTAAATTTAGCGCCTCCGTATCGCTTTTGCGGAGATTAAATTTTATTCCGTAATGGCGCGCGGTTCGCGGCAGAGCTAGAATTTTATTTCAAAATTTTAAAGCTAGCTGATATAAAATTTAACTTCAGACAGAGAGTCTCGCTGTTTTGCGGCGCATAGCAAAAGCGATTGCGGTAAATTTTAGCTGCGAATAAAAAAAGCGGCAAGCCCAGATTATTTTGCCCGCACCGCCGCTCTGTTTTTCGGCGCGCGCGTCTAAAATAAATTTATGCAGCGCTTAAATTTGAAATCGCAGCGAGCCTTGGGCGAGACCGCTTTAAATTTACGCCATGGCAAACGTGGCAAAATTTCGCTAAGCCCTACCGCCCAAGATCACAATACGGATAAATTTAAAGCGTAGCGCGCTAAAACCGCAGAGCGTGCGAGGCGGTAAATTTTAAATTTATTTTCCGCGATGGCGCAAAATTTCAAATTTATCTGCCGCAAAACAGATGCCGCTACCGCTTAAAGTCGTGGATTTGTATATTTGCGCCATATTTTTTGCAAAGCTCGCTTACCTTTTCTTTCAGCTTCTCCTCGTCATAGCAGATGAGATCGATGTATGCGTGCTTCTGCCCGGTTGCGCCGCCGATTATCTCCAGAAACGAGCCGCAGCTCTCTAGCTCCTCGTCCTCGATCTTGTTTCTCAGATCAAAGCCCGCCTGCATGTCGCCGCCGTTACCTATGCTAAGAAAGCAAAATTTGATGCCGAGCTCAAAAGCTTCGTTGTAGATGTCGCGCTTGCCGCCTAGGTACTCGCCTATGAGATTTCGCAGGCAGGTGGTGCCCACGATCACGTCCTCGCGCACCTCGCTTCCGCGCGGCTCCATCTTGTAACTGAAAAAATTCTTTAGCGGTTCGCGCGCGGCTTTTTCGCCGAATTTCTCATCGATCAGATCGGCAAATTCGCTTAGCGGCACGCCGTTTTCCTGCGGCGCACCTAGCACTTCAAGCATGCCCAAAGTGTTAATGACCGTCGTCTCGCCGATGATATTATCAAGCAGGATGAAACTTAGATTGCCCGCCTTGTTCTCATCCTGCGCGAGCAGAGCCGCTAGGTTTTCGTTGTAAATTTTAATATCCACGTCGCTTTCGTTAAACTGCGCGTAGATCATCGACTCCTCGGCGCTTACGCGCGTATCGTACATCTGAAGTCCGCCGATACCTCGCGGCGCGCGCGGCTTTCCGAGCGTACAGCGCATTCTGCCCTCGAGCTGCTTGGGCATAGCGTTTTTGATAAAATTTAGCCAAAATAGGCGATGTCTCATGCCCTCGGGAGTTAGCACCAGATCGAGCTTATCGCCTGCAAGCCCCGTCATAAAATACGGCTCGGCAAGGCAGATGCGAAGCTTCTCGTCGGTCTTTTGCATCGCCTTTTCAAACTCTTCCGCCGCCAGATCGGCCTTGATCTCATCTATCACGCCGCTAAATTCCGCCCAAAATTTATCCACTCTGCCGGCAAACGTGCTCGGCTCCTGCGCTTTTTCAGATTTTTTTCCTGAGCCAAATAGCCCCATAATCTCTCCTTTAATTAAATTTAAACGCAATTATAGCTTAATTTTTGTGCAGGCGCGGAGCTCAAACTCAAAACCGTCCTGCTCTTCTGCGCTCCGATATACGGCTCGCGCGGTGAAATTTTGCCCGCTATTTTAATCAGGCAAATGAAAGTAAATTTAAAATACAATACGAATCTCAACTAAATTTAAGGGGAGCAAATGGGACTGTTTAAAAAACTATTCGGCGGCGATGACGCGTGCTCGAAAGATAGCGACAGCAAAGGCGCGCAGGATGAAAACGCCGCGGCAAAAGACGCAAAAGAGAGCGAGCCCGTGTTTTACGCGGACGGCGAAGATGAGGCGATGCTAAAAGCATTCGAGCAGGCGCGAAAGAGCTTTCGCTACTTCTGGCGCGAGCTATACTGGGAGCGCCTCCGCATCGTCCCCGCGCTTAGCTTTGCCTGCGTCAAGGTCGCCTTTTCGCAAGAGCTAAACGGCAGCACCGAGGTCGAGCATATGTGGCTAAACGAGGTATATTTTGACGGCGAGCGCGTTTGCGGCGTGCTCGTAAACGACCCGAACGTGCTAAGCAACATCAAAAACGGCGACGAAGTCTCGGTGCCACTAGAGCAGATCAGCGACTGGATGTTTGCGATAGAGGGCAAGACCTACGGCGGCTTTAGCGTGCAGGCGATGCGCAAAGCTATGAGCCAGAGCGAGCGCGCCGAGCACGACGAGGCGTGGGGGTTAAATTTCGGCGATCCTGATGTCGTGCTGGTGGCGTACGAACAGCAGGAGCATCCGCAAAATTTAACCGAGCACCCGATGAGCGTCAATACGAAGAAAAATTTCGAGGAGTTTTTGCGCGGGTATCCGGACGAGATCACGCGCACGGACGATGAGGGCTACACGATGCTGCACCACGAGGCGATCGCGGGCAACCGCACGAGGATCGAGCTTTTGCTTGCTAAGGGTGCGGATAAAAACGTTAAAAATATCCACGGCAAAACCGCGCTTGATTATGCTAAAGCGCTCGGCTGGGATCACGTCGCGGAGGCGCTTAGCGAGTAGATAGCGTTTGGCAGCTATGCGGGCGGGCTAAATTTGGCTGTAAATTAAAATTTAGCCTGCGCCCTGTGCCCCCCTTTTTTTACCAAAGCCAATAACCCGTAAATTCCTTTTAATCAAATTTAGGCAGCATGAAGCTATTTTAAAATTTTACGAAAGCTGCATTTTAAAATTTCTTAGTAAAATAAAACGCAAAGGAGCTAAGATGGCGACGATCAATATAAAAACACAAAACGATAATACCATAAAAGCTATAAAGGCTTTGCTGCTACTTGATCCGACGGCGACTATAGTTTGCGACGAACCTATGCTAATGCTAAGCGAATCCGATCAAAAAAAGCTCGACGAGATAATAGATCGATCAGACAAAGGCGAATTGAAGCTTTATAACGATGATGAGATAAAAGAAAGGCTAGCCGAAAAAGGGCTCGCGTGGTAATTTTATACTCTGAAAATTTCGTGAGCGAACTCGAAAATATCGCCAATTTTATAGCTTTGCACAGCGAAGCTCGGGCTGATGATTTTATGCGCGAGCTCAAAACGAAATCGAGAAAATCCCCTTTATGCCGTATCGCTTTAGAAAAAATTTAAAGCAAAACAAAAACGACGTCAGAGAGATGATCTTTAAAAGCTATGTGGTACCTTTTCAGATCAAAAAGGACAGCATTATAATTCTATCCATCTTTAAATGCAATTTGACGCGCTTTAGCTAAAATTTTGATTTTACCCTCACGTGCACTGAAAGCAGCCGCCCAAAACCTCGCATTTCTCGCAGATCTGCACGTATATGACCCCCTCGCCCTGCACCAGCTCGCCGAATGGAATCTGCGCTAGATACTTCATCGTCCCGCCGCAGCTAGGGCAGGTCAGATACTCGGCGTCCTGCACCCACTGCGGATAGCCGCCAACCGTCGTATCAAGCTCGCTAAAGCAGCCGTAAAAGGGCGATACTTCGCCGCCTAGCTTAAATTTCATACCGCTCAGCCGCGTCATATCCTCTTGCGAAAAATAGCTTTTATCCATCCCTTCGCCCTCGCAGCTTAGCTCCATCTCGCCGTCCGCGCCGCGTTTGCAAAAATACATTACCGAGCCGACGCAGGTTGGGCAGCAGCGAAAGATCGCATCGTGCTTTAAATTCAGAAACGCAAGCCGCGGCTCATCAACCTTAAGATGCAGCATATCGAGCATCTCGCAGCCGCAAAACTCGCACTTTTGCCCCGTAGGCCTGCCGATCTCTACGGCGTCGTCCGCGCTTTGGTTTGCGCCTTCGCAGCGGGCGTCCTTTGCGTTTGCATTTAAATTTACGCCTACGCTTTCATCTCCGCGCTCGCTCGCGTGCTCGCCGTTTTTCTCCGCGCCGTCTCTCGCGCGCACTACCACGAGGCATTTATCGAAAACGAGCGATTTTCGCTCGCCCCTCTGATTAAAGCTCCAGCCGCCGATCTGTGCGTAAATTTCGGTGCCTGCGTAGAGCTTTTGACGCCACGGTCTCGGGTTTTGATACAGCTCGTAAAAAAGCTGCGTCGTCTGCTCGTCGCCCTGCCACGCAAGCGCGCACAGAACGTCATTTAGAGTGTTTTTGGCATTGTCCTGCAGCGAGGCGAGCTTGCGGACGAGCGCGTCTCTCACGTCCTTCGGCGCGCCGAAATAGAGCTCCGGCGGGCAGTAGATCTCCGCCGCGGTAGCGGCTCGCGCGATCCTTGGATCGTGAATACCCAGCAGGCTAAAAAGCGCCCAAAAATCATTGTAAATCTCATCCCATTTTTCGATCTCGCCGATTCGCTCCGCGATTTTTAGGATCATCGCCTCTACCTCGTCCACGCTTAGGTTTAAAATTTCATCCCGCCTCTGCCTTTGGCGGCACGAGTGACAAATGCCGTCGAAATAGATCGTGTTTTCGCCGCATTTTGGGCATAGATGAGCGCTCATATTTGCTCCTTTTGGTTAAATTTCGTCAAATTCTATCAAATTTTGCCGCTTTTAGCGAGCAAGCGCGCGATCTTAAAATTTGACGCCGCAATCAAACACAAAATTCCGCCACGCCGATATATCGCTCATAAGCTTATCACCCGGCTGCGCTTGTTGCCGCCCGCCGCGAAATTTTAAAATTTCAATTTTTACTGCGGCTTTTTACCAGATACTCGATGATATTTACCGCATTATCGATGCCACAATACGATGTGTCGATGCAGATATTGTAGTTTGCGGACGCGCCCCAGACTTGGTTGGTGTAGTATTGATGAAAGCTCATCCTGCCTGCGTCGCTGTTTTCCATATACTCGCGCGCGTCGGTGTGACCCTCTTTTTCTAATCTAGCGAGCTTAAACTCATCGCTCGCGCGTAAAAATACCGTCAGCAGATCCGGATGTCCGCGCAAGAAAAATCCCGCGCAGCGCCCAAGCACTATAACGTTGCCGCCCGAGACGATCTTTTCGTAGATTGCTACGATGCGGTCGCGCTTCTGCTCGTTGGCTAGCTCGCTGTGCGAAATCGCCTGAAGCAGCGTATTTACCGGCATCTCGTTGTAGAACTCATACATCTGCTCGAAGTATCCCAGCTCGTCTGCCTTGCGGAGCAGATCTGCCTTTGCCAAATAGGTATATCCCAGGCGCTGCGCGAGCTTACGCGCCGTCTCGCGCCCGCCCGCGCCGGTTTGCCTGGCTATAGAGATTATCATGTCCTCTCCTTAGATAAAATTTGCAAATATACCGGCGCCGATGACGGTAAGAAGTCCCGTAACCGCCATCGCCAAAGAAGCCATCGCCCCCTCCACGTCGCCGATCTCAAGCGCGCGCGCCGTTCCCATCGCGTGACTCGCACATCCTAGGGCGATACCCTTAGCCACCCCTTTTTTGATGCCGAAAATTTTAAGCAGCACCTCTCCAAATACGCTGCCGATGATGCCCGTAGCGATGATGCAGGCTACCGTCAGCGTCACGATGCCGCCCAAGCTCTCGCTGATGCCCATGCCGATAGGCGCAGTCACGGATTTCGGTAGCAGCGTGACGTAGAGGGTGTGGTCGATCCCGAAGATCACGGCCATCGCGTAGATGCTGCCGAGCCCCGCTATCACGCCGGCAAGCAACCCCGCGCCTATGGCTAGGAAGTTGCTCCGCAAAAGCGAGAGCTGCTCGTATAGCGGTACAGCCAGACACACGGTGATCGGCGTTAAGAAAAAGCTGATGTGCGAGGCGCTGGCGTTAAATTTCTCATACGGAATTTTAAAAACCAAAAGCACGCAGACGGTAAGCACCGTGCCGATTAGAAGCGGATTGAAAATCGCTAGCCTGAAGCGCTTTTTTAGATAAAGCCCCACGTGAAAGGACGCTAGGCACAAAAATACGCCGAAAAAGGCAGAGTTCATCAACGCTTCTTTCATCTCTCATCCTCCTGCGACAAGGCTTCGTGCTTTAACATCTCGTCTATGATATCGCCCGCGTCTGCAGAGTCTGCAATAGCATCTGCGCTCGCGGGATCAGTAATGGCGCCATCGCTCGCAAAGCCAGCGATAGTATCTGCGCTCGCGCGGCTTGTGTCAGCACCCACGCTTGTAACGTCCGCAATAGTATCCATGTTCGCGAAGCCTTTTAGGGCATCTGTACCCACAGGGCCGCCGTCTGCGCCGTTTGGCACGCTTTTGGCGGCGCTATCTGTGCTGCTGCCAGTGACGCCGTTTGCGATGCCGCCTATTGTGCTGCCTATTACGCTATCTGCGCCGCTTGCACCTCTATCCGCAGGGGCGGCCTGTGCGCCAGTTTCTGAAAATTCATTATGCGCTGCGGCGTAGAGTTTGCGCTTAACCCGATTAAGGGCGATTTTGTAAAAAATCTGCGTCACGGAGCCGCTTGCAGCGATAACTGCGACGGTCGAGATCGCCGTGATCGCTATGATCGCAAAGAAGCTCTCGCGCAGCTTATCGCCCGCGATGATGATGGCGGCGCCCGCGGGGATGAAAATCACCGGCATGATCTGCATAAAAAACGACACGGTCTCCCTGATTTGGGCCACTTTGATGAGCTTAAAAATAAGCGCCAGCAGCATGATGATAAGCCCGTAGATACTAGCGGGGATCTTTACAGGGATGAGCGCGGCTAGGATCTCGGCGACGAAGGAGATGGCTAAAATGATGCTGAATTGAGTTAAATATTTCAAATTTTTCCCTTTAAAATTTAAAGTGAAATTTAGCACTTTGCAGTTAAAAGAGATATTAATCCTACGGCATTTGGGCGAAATTTTGCCGCTAAATTTGAAATTTTGATCGCAAGCTCGGGGCGGAATTTCATTTTTAAAATTTCAAATTTTGATCGCCAAATCGCCGCCGCCTAAGTTAAATTTAATCGGATTTGAAATTTGGAGCCCGCCGGTTAAGCTACCGGCAAGCCCTAGAATAAATGGAATTTTGATCGCGAGCTTCTGCGCGAAAGCTTTGCTTTCGGCTTTGAGGCGCAAAAACATATCGTGCTGCGTAGCTAGGCACACATTGAGTAGCGCGAGCCGTGCGGGGGCTCGCGGACAGATACAATAGTGCGGTGAAATTTTAAAATTTCGGCAGGCGGGCGGTTAAATTTTGGGTCAAATTTTGGCACAGGCAAGCTGGCGTCAAATTTTAAAATTTGCGCTTCTTGCGTTTAAATTTCGCGATTTGTGCCGTGCAGACCCAAACGTCGTTATCGCTAAATTTTACGGCGCCGTTAAAATTCCATACCCAGCAAGACGCAGCGCGCAGTGAAATTTAAAAAATCGCGGTGTAATCTAAAATCGCGACGCAGAGCAAAACTAAATAAAATTTCAAAATCTAAATTTGACCGCCGCCGTCCAAGCAAAAAAGCGTAGGCAAATCCCGCGCGAGCCCCTACCCTAGCTCGATTTTGATGCCGAGAGCCTTGCAGACTAAATCAAAAATTTCAATATCGACGTTGGGCGCGTATTCGTCCAAAACTGTGTAAACTTCGGCGCGCATATCCTCGTCGTGGCCCGGGTGCGAGCGCGAATACAGCTCGTCGGTGCGATGCACGAGCGCGAGATTGTCGATATCTCGCTCGCGCATCGCCTGCTTGAGCCGCTTTGAAATTTGCCATTTGAAACTTTGCATTTTCGCTCCTTTAAATTTGCGCGATACTAGCCAAAAGGGCTTTAAAATTTAATTTCTTAAATCCGACGACGCGTTTCGGCGCGATCAGCGAGCCTGCGCCGCTCGGTCTTGCGCTTGCAAATATAAAACGAGCCGGGTTTAGATCAAGGCTTTACCAGCTAAATAGAAGATTATCTTTGCGTAAATAGCGCTAAATCTCGCAAAGCCAATGGGATTACTTCGCCGTGCGAAGCGCCTTCGTAGAGCCTAAACTCGCAAGAAAGCCCCTTTGTTTTTAAAATTTCAGCTAGATCGGCCACTTTTAAAATTCCCGCTTTATCGGTTTTCCCTTTACGCATTTCACGCGAGCCAGCAACGAGCATTATGAATTTCGCTTTTAAATTTGATCTAAACTTTCCTTCGTCTAGGGCATCTCTGATCAGCTGCGATTCGCCCCACCACAACGAAGGCGAGGCGATAAAAAACTCGTCGAAAATCCCATCGTCGCGCAGCAAAGCATAAATACCGAATAGCCCGCCAAAAGAATGTCCGAAGTAAATTTTATTGCTTTTTGCCGTAGAGTATTTTTTCTCCACGAGCGGAAATAGTTCATCTTTTACGAAATCGTAAAATTCTCCCGCGCCGCCGCCGTTTGCATATTCTTCGCCGCTCGCCGCGGGCGTTAAATCTCTCGTGCGACGCTTAATATCATACGCTAGCGGGCTGTCGTATCCGATGCCTACTATAAGGACGGTTTTGCTTAATTTCGGCACCGCTTTTGCGTTTTGCTTTGCGCCATTCGCATAAATTTTCGCATAGGAGTTTAAAAGTATCGGAAACTGCGCGTTCGCATCAACCATAAAAACTACCCTATCGTAGCGAGCGACATTTTTTTGGCGAGCTATAAAAATTTTATATTTTTCGCCGTTCTTGCTTTTTAGAATAAAATCGCTCACATTAAACATTTCGTGCGCAGCTCCACTTGCCTGCTCAATCTTTTGCGGCGGTTTTGCCCTCAGATCGCAAGCGAATAAGCATACTAAAAAGAGTGCGTCGAATATCACAAGGAAGTTCTTTGGGCTTACCATTTAGCGTTTACCTTAAACCAAAACCTCCTGCCCTCCTCGGGGTACCAATAGTAATTGCCGTCGTCTGCGAGACCCTCGTCGTATCGGACGTTATCAAAGATATTATAAGCGGTTAAATTTAGGCTCAGATTATCGTTTAAATCGTATTGTGCGCCCAAATCCGTAGTAAAAAGCTTTTTGTCGTTTTTACTAACCCTATTGCCCGGACCGAATTGCACGCTTGTAAGCTCGCTTTCGTAATTAAGACTGATAAAGGTAGAAAGCGGAGCGATAGGCCTATAGCTAAGCGTCGCATGTGCGGCATGCTTCGGAGTAGCGGTCAGGGATTTGCCATCCAGCCTACTAAGATTGGTTTGGCTAAATTTAACGGCGCCGTTTGGCGTATAGATCGTAGGATCCCCGGTTTCGATCTCGGAGTGGCTATAGGTGTAGTTTGCCTTGAAATTTAGCTTTTTAGTAATATCATAATCGCCACTCAGCTCAACGCCGTAAACCTCGGCTCCTTCTATATTAAAATACGTTCCCCAACCCGGGCAATTAACGCTCGGTGCGCCGGCGCAACCTCTGTAAGCGGGAATCCTATTGATATTGCTGCCATCGGTATCTAAAATTTTATCTTTGAAGTCGTTTTTAAATAGCGTGATATTGCCGCGCAGATCGTCTGCATTGTCGTAATAAAGCCCGATCTCGTAGGTCGTGCTTTTCTCGGGCTTTAAATCCTTGTTACCGAAATCTATAATCCTCCAGCCGCCCTGAATCGTGCCTACTTCAGGCGAAATTTGATTAACGTCGGGAGTTTTATAGCCGGTTGCGACGCCGCCTTTGATCGTCCAGGTATCGCCTATATTAAACGTCGCGTAGGCTCTAGGAGAAAAGTGGTTGCCGAAGTATTCGTTGTGCGTGAGCCTGCCGCCGAGCGTTAAAAATAGCGTATTTTCCAAAATTTCAATCTCGTCCTCTAAAAATCCCGCATGCTCGTTCATAGAAAATCGCTGCGGAGAGCGTAAATTTTGCCTACTCGCGTTTGAAACGATGAAAGTCGTTTGCACATCCTGTTTGCTAAAATCGTAGCCGAAGGTAAGCGTATTTATACCGAGATAAGTCGTAAATTTGGAATTAAAATTTCTATTTTTTACGATTGCGGGCGAAAGGCTATCAAAAATGCTCGTACGCCGAGTCTTATCCCAAAAATAACTTATATCAGCACTTAGGCTCTCGAACTCACCCAAATATCCGACGCCGTGATTTTCTCTTTTATATTTATAGTGATTTAATCCACGCGCGTTGGGATAAACGGCGGTTTTACCAAGAGTCCTTGAATAATCGTGATTTTGCCTTCCGGTTTGAAAGTAAAATTTATTATTTTCATCCGGCGTTAGCCAAAGTTTGGCGTTAGAATCCGATTTATCACTCTTCTGATAGCCTCCCTTATAGCCATCCTCGTCGCGCAGCTTTTTATATCCCCACAGCTGAAGCGCCGCATACTGCCCGAAGGGAATATTGACGTAGGCTTCGCCCATCTTGCCGTTTCCGATACCCTCGTGATCTTGGATAGTTGTAGATATAGCAGCACTTCCGCTAAATTTAGAAAAATTCTTTTTCGTAATGATATTTATCACGCCGCCTACCGCATCGCTTCCGTAAAGCGAGCTCATCGGCCCTCTAATCACCTCGATACGCTCTATCGCTCCTGCGGGCGGGATAAAATTCGAGTTCATATCGCCCGCTCCGCCTTTTGGGTTCGCCGCCGCGGAACTTACACGTTTGCCGTCGATAAGCACAAGAGTTTGGGAGCTTTCCATTCCTCTGATGGATATCCCGCTTGCCGGGCCGTCATCGCCTGCAATAACGCTGACGCCCGGCATTTTATTCGCAATATCGTGTAGCGAAGTGAATCTGCCGCTTGATATCTCTTTATTATCCAAGGTGGAGATGGAGGCCGGCGCCTGCCTGATATCTTGGCGAAAGCCGCTCGCGCTTACTACGATCTCGCCAAGATTCGTGCTATTTGCGTCACTGCTTAGGCGCGAGCCTTCCATGCCGCATAAAATCGAAACGCTCGCGCATATAGATAATGCGATAAATTTCGCCTTTTTAAAATACATATCTTTTCGCATTTCTGTTCCTCTATTTTGAAATTTAATCGCGGATTATAGCTCAAAGCGGATAAATTTAATATTAATTATTAAAGTATTTTTATAGAATTAAATTTGACTAATAATTCCCCATTCCATCGATATTTTTATAAAAATTATTTTAAATAAAGTACAACATATAATCAAGGAATCGCTCTAAATAAGTAAAATTTTGTAACGCTAATCCTTAATCATCAAGTTGTTTTAGAGAAATTTTGCACAGTTTTTGATTTTATCTGCTCTAAGAATCATTTTCGCTTTTGCGGACGTGTATATTTTAAACTATCGAAGGCATTACAAGCGGCAGCGCGAAAACAGCTTTACTCTATTGATTTCGTGCATCCTGCGGCTTGCGATAATCATATAGACAAGCATGAATTTAGTACACGATAGTTTTAACACGGCAACTTCGTATGAATAAATTCATCTACTAAGCAGCATAATCACTTCGGCGCAATTTAAAATTTTGAGTAATTTAGATAGACGGATTTAAATTTAGAACAAAGAGTCGATTCAAATTTAAAATCCTGGTGCAAGAATAAAAAGCAAGAAGATAAATTTAATAAGACCCCGCAAATTTATCTAAAATTTAGCGGGATCAAATTTGACTTTACGCCGCAGGCGTACTATTTTCGGCGTGCGTATCGCCCGAATCTTTAGGTCTTAAAACCCACTGCTTTGCAAATATCAGCGCGTAGATCGCAGCGCCGATGCCGTAGCTTGCGTATTCGCTCGGGATAAACTCGATAAATTTCGCGCAGATATTAGGCACCAGCATTAGCGGCGTTACGAGCAGCAAGAGCAGGCGCTCTACCGGGTTACACTTGGTTACGAACCAGCCCTGAAGTGAGGAGCTGAAAGCAAACATACCCACGATCGCCGTAGCAAAAATCAGCGCTATTTGCAGCGGATCACCGATCCAAACGATGCTCTTTGAATCCGTCGGATTGCCGACGCTTTGGATCAAAAGCAGCTTGTTGTTGAAAAAGAACGCAAACGGAAGTACCGCCGTGCGCAGATCGTAAATAAAGCCCTGAAGTCCTACGATTACCGGATTTGCTTTTGCGATGCCCGCGGCGGCGTATGCGGCGATGCCCACGGGCGGGGTATCATCGGCTAAAATTCCGAAATAAAATACAAAAAGATGCACCGCAATCGCTGGGATCAAAAAACCGTTTTTGCCGGCCAGTATTAAAATCACCGGAGCAATAAGGCTCGAAACGACGATATAATTCGCCGTCGTAGGAAGCCCCATGCCCAAAATCAGGCTCATTATCGCAGTCATCAGAAGTATCAGCACTATGCTATTTCCCGCGACCGCCTCCACGAGCTCCGAAAGAACCTGTCCCAGCCCGGTAAGGGAGATCGAACCGATGATGATGCCCGCTAGCGCGGTGGCTACGGCGACGGTGACCATATTTTTGGCAGCACCCACCATAGCCCAAAAGATATCGACAAAGCCGACGATAAAATCGGACTTGCCAACCTTTTCGCCAAATATCGTTTTCTTTGCAGGCTCCTGCACGATCATTATTAAAAACAGCACGCAGATCGAGTTAAATGCCGCAGAGATCGCACTTTCTTTCAAAATCAATAGGGTATAAAGCAGCACCAAAATCGGTATTATGTAATGAATTCCGCTAAAGATCATCTTTAACTTCGATACCTTGGCGTAATCGCGACTGCCGTGAAGCCCCAACTTGCAGCTTTCCAGATGCACGATGAAAAATAACCCCGCGTAACAGACGAAGGCCGGGATCACCGCCGCGATCATTACGTTGGTGTAGCTCATACCTAAAAATTCCGCGATGATAAACGCCGCAGCACCCATTATAGGCGGCATAAGCTGCCCGTTTACGCCTGCGGCTACCTCGATAGCGCCCGCCTTGGTAGCGGTAAGCCCCGCTTTTTTCATAAGCGGGATCGTAAAGGTGCCCACCGTCACGACGTTTGCAGTCGAGCTACCGCTTACCATGCCGGTTAGTCCGCTGGCGATTACGCTAGCCTTGGCGGGCCCTCCGCGGAAGCGACCTAAAATCGCAAACGCTACGTTTATAAAATACTGCCCCGCTCCGGCTCGCTCAAGTAGCGCGCCAAATAGCACGAACAGATAGATGAAGCTGGTACTGACCCCCACCGGTACGCCGAATACGCCCTCCGTCGTTAAAAACATATGTCCTGCGAGCTTTTCAAAGCTTGCGCCTCTATGCGCGATAATGTCGGGCATATAAGGACCGAAGTAGCAATACAGAAGAAAGGTAAAAGCGATAATGCCTAGCGCAGGCCCCATCATACGGCGCCCTGCTTCAAATAGTATGAAAATTCCGATAAACGACGCTACGATATCTCTGGTTAGATAATCTCCGGGGCGATGCGCTAGCCCGTTAAATTCTATCGCAGGATATAGTATCGCGGCGACTCCGACGATTAATAAAATATAATCGTAAAACGGGATGTAAAAATGCGCCTTGGAGCGCGGGCGAAACGGAAAAAGCGAAAAAATTATAAAAACGGCGAACGCTAAGTGGATCGAGCGCGCGATATTCGTATTCATCGGGAAATACGCGATATAAAGCTGAAAGACCGACCACGAGAAGCAGACCAGCGTCACGAGCCAGAAGAGCTTTTTAGAGGTAAATTCTCTACTCTTTACCTCTAAAACCTGCTCATCTTTTTGTGTAGATTTCTCCATCAACTAGCCTATTTTAACAGCCCGGCTTCTTTATACACCGCCTCTGCCGCAGGATGAAGTGGCGCGCTAAGCCCCTCTAAAAGAGATTCTTTGCTCACTAAATTTAGCGCAGGGTGTAGCTTTTTATACTCGTCAAAATTATCAAGTATAGCCTTAACTACCGCCCTAACCGCCTCGTCGCTTTGGCTAGCGTCGGTTACGAGTACGGCCTTTACGCCGATAGTCTGCGTGTCGTGATCTACGCCGTCATACATCTTCGCAGGGATCACGCCTTTAGCGAAATAGGGATATTTCTCCATAATTTTTTTAATATGCTCATCGTCGATGCTAACCAAGTCGATAGGAAGCGAAGTCGCCGCATCGGTGATATTTGCGGTCGGATGTCCTACGACGTAGAAATATCCGTCAATCTTCTTATCTTTTAGCGCCATAGGACATTCTTGCGCGGTTAAAACACCGTGCTGGGCGAGCTTTTTAAGATCAAAGTCGTAGTTTTCAAAAACTATAGTGCTGGTTAGCTCGTTGCCGCTACCTGGGTTCCCGATATTGATCTTTTTGCCCGCAGCGTCGCCGTAAGCTTTGATGCCGCTCTCTTTAGAAACTACGAAAGCCAAAAGCTCCGGATAGATCGAAATTACGGAGCGTAAATTTTTATCCGCCGCACCTTGGAATTTGCCCGTACCGTTGTATTTATCATAGACGACATCGCTTTGAACGAAGCCGAAATTTAACTCTTTTTTAAGCACGTTATTTACGTTATACGTCGAGCCGCCCGTCGATTGCACGGAGCATTTCATATTTTTATCCATATTTACCAAGCGGCAAATCGCGCCGCCTACGGGATAATAAGTACCGGTCATACCGCCGGTGCCGATATTGATGAACTCCTTAGCGCCTGAAACGCTAGCTAGTAAGGCCAAACCGGCCAAAGCAACAGAAAATTTTTTCATCTTCGCTCCTTTTCGAGTTAAAAGTTTGGTAGTATTGCTAAATTTCTATAAAAATCTAATAAAAAAGCGATCTTACATTTAAATTTAAGATTCCGCGCGTTTCATAGCGGTAGGTGCAAGTGGTAGGCGAATGTACAAACCGCGAGTAGCTACGCCATAGCATGCATACGAGCGGGCAGCGGCTGCGTCACGATATGCGCACAGCGGGCGATTAAATCACGGCGCAGCTGAGGTTAAATTTTAACGGCGCCGCGAATATAAAATTTTGACGACATCGCAAAGTAAAATTTACAAGAAGCTCGAAGTAAAAATTTAAAGGCTAGCGATCAAATTTAAAGGCTCTGCCGAGATAAAATTTAAGCGGAAAAATTTCACGCCGTGCGCTGAAGCGCAAGCCGTGCCGATACGCGCAAGCTACGTTGCAACGTAAATTTAGCCAGGTTTGAAACGCTAAATTTAGTCCGCTAGTCGCTCAGCAGAGCCGGCACGAGCTGTGTAAAACGAGCTTAAAATTTCGCCGTATTCGCTCTGCCGTAGTTTATTGTTCTACGCGAGCCGCGTCAAAATGGGCGCTAAAGCAGCACGCTGTCCATCGCGCGCATTAGCCGCAGCATTTGAACGTGTTCGAAAACGTCGTGCGTGCGGATGATCGAAGCGCCGTTTAAAGCGGCAACCTGGTGCAGGTACAGCGAGCCTGCGAGCCTCTCCGAGACCGCAGAGGGGCTGTAAAAATCGATAACGCTCTTTCTGCTCGCACCCACGAGCAACGGGCAGCCGAAGTGCAAGAAATGCTGTAAATTTTTAATCAGCACCAAATTTTGC